>MDSW01007048.1_pt1 | contig 13968 bp, 10 predicted proteins | sample 811171 | NCBI WGS metagenome assembly MDSW01 (sample SAMN05326641, study PRJNA326480) | marine metagenome | isolation source: seawater | place: Atlantic Ocean: North West | collected 2012 | reverse complement strand
TGCGCAAAACTTCAAACTCAACGGCAAATGCATTCGTCACAGGGACGTATTCGTATGAAATGGAAGTTGAGTTTTTGCGCAGCTTTTTTCCTACCCGTATATTTGATGAACATACACTATTACATTTAATATTATGATACCATATGTACGATAATTAAATCAATCGTACCCAGTCAATGAAACGAGACACGACGCAAAAAAACCGGGTTGGAATGTGGGACTAAATGTGACTTCATTCGTAAGTGAACTGACTAATAAGTTTAGTCCCAAATTAGAGTTCGCGTTAGTTACGACGCTCACCTGCTGACCGATTTGCAGTACTTTTCTTCATCGACTCGCGGAATTGGTCAGTAATATATATCGTAATATCATAATATATAGTCGTTCGTAACTTTTCGTTAATCATATGTGTGCAGGGAGAAAACGCTGGATGTTGAGTCCTCCTTCACGACTCTTCCACTGCTCAAGCGCTTCCAGCGTTTTGCTCGCTGGAGACTCGGTCGACCGGCTACAGTACAAGAGCTCGCATAGCTCGCCTGGGTACGTTGAAATTCGTGTGAAATTACCAATGGCTTTCTTATTTTTTATCATCGTTGAACAAGTAAAGGCTCCTAACATTCCTTGAGCTCTGAAATTGTGCGTTGGGACGAGCTCGATCAAGATTCGTCAACCGGCCCGTGGCTGTCAATGGCCGGCGAACGAAGGAATTTCCCGTCTTACATGCGATTGACTTTTTCGACCAGCTTCTTTATCCAATATGCTTTGGTGCTCGTCTCCACTCTATCTTGTGGAAGATGCTCTCAAGGAGTGATTTACGGCTCAGTGCTTGCGTGTTGCTACCTTGGAGTTTTGTTGATTCGTTCATTCTATCATTCTGGAGGCGTCACGAGGGAACTCATTTTTGGTGCACTTCTTGGGATAATTCCGGCCTCTTTTGTTGGTTCTGTACTCGTTTTGCTTGCCGAGCTTAGCCGAGCAGTAGTCGCACTCGGGGAAAACGAGTTGGGCCTACGCGTCGGTGAAGGTCTGAACCTTGAAGCCACAACTGCAGATGTGTTTGCTCTTAGAGATTTGAAGTCACAAAGTTTTCGGTATCATCTGATGGGCCAGGCGCATGAGGCGCTGCCACTCAAGGAGAAAAATGGTGCCCGCAAAGCTGGCAAGACGGAAGAAGGTACTTTTTGTGCTGTTCCGGTGGTTGGTGACACTTGGAGTGTTGATGAGCCAGTTCCCTTTTGGTATGTCTGTGAAAACAACTTCCAATATTTTGTTGGATGCAGAGATGCGTATGAGGGAGTCTATGGTGACAAGGACTATTACGGTTATCGCATCCTGAGAGAGTGTTTGAGGGCTCCGCTTGATATCATGGATCGTTGGAATCACTCAGAACAGCGGTCAACAACCTTGCCTGACCATTTGATGTACTTCTATCGGCTAGGCTTCATGAATACGAACAGTCACGACGCCGAACTTGCACAAAGTGCACTAGTGCACTCAAGTGCTAACTTCCGCGTTGCACTCCAAGGCCAGGCCCCAAAGATAAAACTCGCAGCCTATCAGGAGCCGTGCTGTGCCTCGCACGAAGCTGTTTTGATTGAAAGTATATTTGCCATGGTAGTTGGACCATTACTGGCGTGTCTGATAGTACATATAACTATGACCATGGTCCGGGCACTGTTACAAGGCCAAGGGTCGATCCGGGCTGCCTCCAAGACACGGCAAAAACTTTCAACCATTTGACTTGTTGAAAGAAAATCCGCTTACAAACTCTTTTGTCACTCTGATTTTATCGTAGGCGTCAATATATGACGTACCTCTGCACCCGACATTGCCCGCCTCACATGCATCATATTGATACATCCGCTCACTTCGCGTTTCAGAGGACTCTTCATGGGGTGCATGAAACATATTTGCCTCAAGATATATCATCGGCGAATTTCCAGGTTGTAAAGATCCTTCCCTATTGTTCTGTTGCACAAACTGCTTGATTTTCTCTTGGGGTTTGCGTAGCCTTCAAGGGGCAGGAGCGAGCTCGAATATCACCACAGCATGCGGAGAGACAAGATAGCTTCCCTTTGTTCCTGTTAGATCAATATAACTTAGGGTACAATCAGAGGGGAATGATAGAGATGTATCAACAACTCTAACCCATGCAAACTCATCAGGTGGATGACAAATTTCAGCACTCTGTAGATCCCCCGTGCCATTGAAAACAATGACTGCATCCTGCGTTGGGTTTGTTGTATCCTTGGCTCGCGACCCCGCATGATGATGTGGTGCATATGCTTTGCGGTGACACATCAGCAAACAAGGTGCGCTGGAATCGTCCCATCTTGGAGAAGTATGCCCGTCCATGACTGTCCAGTGCACATTTGCACCCCCTGAACTAAATAAGTCTGCGCGACGCCTTCGGAATGCACTCAGTGCTGAGATGAAGGAATATACTGCATACCCCGCTGTGCCAGGTTTTAAAGCATCCCAACGGAAGCTGTTGATTTCATTCTTCCAGGTATTCGGGGCGCTGCCTTCTCCTCGACGAGTATGACCATATTCGTCTCCGGCACTTATCAGAGGAATGCCATCAGCACTAAAAAGGATTGTAAGTAAAGAACGCATCATCAGATTCGTCTCTGCGGCCGTCGGATGCACAGGCGGCATTGCCCTGAGCGGCGCCCTTGATTTCACGAGATCTGATGGTCCAACTGTATCTGCACCGAGTTCGTTAGGTGGATGTGCAGTAGTCGGGACAGTTTGAACTTTGGCACGCGCTGCAAGGGCACTTGCTATATCCGCTAAGGTTTTCCCATGCGGGGAGAAAGTGAGGGAATTGATAACATGACCAAAGGACGAAGAGCGACGACCCTTGATCAGATCTGCACTTCCGCATACACGACTTGCAAAGTCTCCAAGTGACCCATTTGATCCTTCCATATATTTACTGATGTCGCGCAAGAAAACGGAATTCCTTTCACCCAGGACCCCCCAATTCTGTATCTGACCAACGTCGCTTTCGTTTGGGGTAAGATATAGACGAACCCCTCCGCCTGCTAGGAACTTGTTCGTTGCCTGTCCTTGCGCCACTTCAACAGCAGCTGATACTCCTCCTGAGTCAGTCTTTCCACTCAAAACTGGATCAAGCGCGATTGCCTCCAACAGAGCGGTTCTTCCCACCAGGCTTGTATCAACTCCTTCAGCTGTGTTGAAAAGAAACCCATCCACGCCGAGACTTGTTCGCCAGTGCCTTAGTGAATCAACGATGAGTTGTCGAGTCACATGCGACCGTAAATTCAGCAGCGTGGTGCCGGAGATCGATGAATGTGACTTGACTTTTCCGATGCTACTCATTTCATAATAGCTAAAAACATCGATTCCACGAATGCTGTGACTTTCTGGAGAGGCATCATTGCCTTCACCAAGGTGTGTCAAAACCATATGGACGAGCACATCCAATCCTCGTGCTTGTAAGCTGCGGACAAGCTGTCGCACTTGATAAGGCGCATCTCCGCCATGAGGCGTTGTCATTTCTGGATCAGGAGCAAATAAGCTAACAGGCGCTGCACCCCAATTGTCATCAGTTACACGTCGGGCACTGGCAGTGATGGGTTGAAGTAGGACAGTCGTCGCGCCGGTTTGAATGATATGATCAACCTTTGCGAGCACGCCAGCATAAGTTCCCCGTTCAACGTTCCCTAGATCAGCGCTTATATGACTTGTGAAGTCTGCGACTGAAAGTTCATAGATGATCTCCTGCGCAGGAATTTGACGTAACTTACGGACTCCTGCTACAGCCTTTTCGTTAGGTCCGGAATCATATGCTAGCTGGTACTGCGCCCCTCCATTCATCACATCTGCGAGCGAACCTAAGAGCTTGGGCATTCGTGTGAAAGAATCCTGAAAAGGTCCCAGAGGGGGAAGCAAACAAGTTGCACGTGGATCAAACATGACCATCCCGGGATGAAATCTCCAACCGCCCCTTGCGGGATCTCCGTCGCATTTATATCCATATAGAACTGCCGGGATGTCGGTCCCTGTATGAACACCGCCCTCCCAACATGCAGAACTTGCAGGTAGTGGAAGTATTGAGCCGGGGATACCAACTGGGAGAGCCACATGCCATACGTCTCCCGTTCTGTGGACTGTTGGGTTGAGCGCGATTTCCACAGTTTCAGGAGACGCATCATCGCCCGAAGACCATTGCAGGAACAATGTAACTGTCTCGGCAAAGGCACTGTGCAAAGCAAAATTCACGTATCCAGCCCCGTTTGAAATCGGAGCAGCACGAGAGGCACCGAGAGGCACTGGATGTCCTTTTTCCATACCGATAGGAACTGCAAAAGATGCACATGGCCATTTGCATGCTCCTCTCGGCCCGTCAAATGCGTTCACCCTGTTCGTTCCGGTCTGCAATTCAACTAGTACAAAGTCGATTTCCACGGGAGCAAAGTAAGCAGGCACATCAAACTTAGTCCGCGACAAGCGAAGTGGAAATCCATTACGAAATACGACTGCGCAACCCTCCCCGTCATATACAAATGGTGTTCGCGTAGCTGGTTTGCATGGATCATCGTCGTTGTATTCGGATCCCCGAGGAAGATCTGGTAAGCACATCCACTCATCGAGCCACTCCCTGTGCATTCCCCAGTGCAAATGAAGGTCGTTAGAAGTAAAGATAGGATTCCCGTCACTGTCGTGCGCTATATTCTCTGATACTTCGAAAGTCACCCTGTACTCCTCACCTAATGATTCCACCGAAACCATAATCTTGGGAGCGAGGGCTCGTCAGTTATAGCAAATGTCATCGGGGGGAACGTTTAAGATATCAAGTAATGGAAGCAAACTTTGGAAAGGGGCAATCCTACCTGTCGCCCCGAGGTGGTATGAAACGTATGTCGCGACATACGATCTCTGACCCAAGCGTCTACATCCTGAATGCGGCTCAGCTCTTCTACAGGGCGTGGCAGGGATTTTGAGAGTGTTCGCCCGCGAGGCTGGCGCTCAGCTGGAAGAAAGCGAAGAGCCGGAAGTTCTCGAATGTCCAACGTCGGTTGTTTGTGGGGGAGCTGTCGAGAAATATTTCCGGACCTTCCGCGCGTTTTGTTCGAAACATAACTTTGAGAAGAGCCTCCAAAGTTCCAAGAACGAACGCAACATGTGCCGACGTGCGCTTTCATTCCGTGGACTTACCTTCCACGTGCACGTCGAGACCACGGCTGTTGCGAGGTAGCTCGTGTCCGGTTGAAATGCCCGCTTGACTGAAAGTTAAATAAATAATGAGTTCATATTATAAATTATAAGAGGTACCTTCGAAGGTACCAAGGTACATCTTAAGAGGTACCTTCGTACCTTCGGAACGTAAGTTTTCGAAGGTATTATTTATACCGTCCCCTTAATAGTCTATTATTACATGCTCCGGCCGATCAAGCATAACACGGGGGCGGGTAAGAATACCAAAGGAGTGATGGGCCGAAATCGGAATAATAACTCACAACAAATATGCATGGATGATATTCGGCATAGCCGCATTTTTGCATCTACACATTTCGGAAAATTTTTGACTGAAAAAAATGTCACACTCACCTGGTATCGTTTATCAAACATCACGGTCTATTCGTTCCATCATTGTTGACATTTTTATTTTTTTAAATTCGAAAATCTTGGTTAAGCCCTTCTTACATTCACCCATTCCAAGGTTTCCTTTTTTTCTTTTAACTCGTAAATCTTGGTTAAGCCTTCACCCACGCACGTCACTGAATCCAAGAGTACCTTTTTCACAAATACTCGATCCAAGTAAGATCTGGTATCGTTAAAACTATAGATACGTGTGTAATAAGATGTAATAAGTCCTTGTATAATTAATTGAATTTTATTTTTATTGGCTTAAGATTGTAATTATATTAATGCATTTTACAATTAACCATCTATCCCTCTCAGGCTGTGCCGACCCACAGGAGCGAACCACCGTCCTCGTTCGATCCTTTAAGATTAAAGATACCTTTTACGAAGCTTTTTGAATTAAAAATCTTAACCAATTTTCCATACGAGATATTGGGACCATATTGTCACGGGTTGAAAAATCGTAATATATTTTTTCTTCTATTATTAGGGGGGTTGACCTTAAAAGATACGAAGGTGCCCGCCATTTTCACAATATGTCTTGGCCATGTTATGTTGTCACGACTGAAGACGATCGATTGAAGACGACGCAGAGAGAGATATTTTCTGGCAGGGCACTCGCCCTGAGATCTCCCCCACGAGCAGCTCAGCGTTGAAACAGTCTTTCAAATGGTCTCTCTGACTCAAAACAGCCCCGCAGCCGAACAGCCCCGCGCACACTTCAAGAAGGAATTGTAACAGATGCCGCGGTCTCGCCGCCCTTCAGAAAGGTTGTGTAGCACACACGTTCCGTTGTTTGTGTTCTTATGTCTTCTGGCGGTCGGCAAGGCCCTTGCACTGCTCATTTATGGCTCGGGCTTTTATATTACACGAGTGCAGCTCTCGAACACAAGCACTTGCGATTTCCAGCCTACCGGTTCAAATGATATCCGACGCAACCGAATTCAGCCTGGATCTAACATATCATCTGGCGAGGCGGAATGCTGGACCGACGCTATGATCGATAAAGTTGTATTGGTGATTGTCGATGGCGCTCGTTTCGACTTCGCAGCTGCTTCTTTCGATATGGAAGAAAGCAGGTGGACTAGGAACTCGCCGCTGAGTTCAATTGCAGAGATTGTACAGAAGAAACCAGTGACAACTGAGTTGTTCCGCTTTGTTGCTGATCCACCAACTACGACACAACAACGTCTCAAAAGCATTTTGACAGGTGGTCTTCCTACATTTTTGGAGATCAGCAAAAGCTTCGGCGCTGCCAAACTAGTTGAGGACAACATTATTGCACAAGCGGCATCAGCTGGTCGTCGAATCTCCTTTTCTGGAGATGACACCTGGCTTGAACTATTTCATCGCGCCCACTTTGCCGCAAGTGTCGACGCGCATCCATCCTTTAACGTGCGGGATCTCGACAGCGTTGATCAAGGTGTCAGGCGACATCTCCTGTCAGCACTTGAATACCCTAATGACTGGGACATTCTTATAGGTCATTTCCTTGGTGTTGACCATGCGGGGCATACATATGGAGTGGAGAGTCAGGCCATGGAAAAGAAGTTGCAGGAAATCGATGCCGACATCAAATCAGTCATGTCAATAATGAGTTCGGATACAGCCTTTGATAACGCACTACTGATTGTCATGGGGGATCATGGAATGACACTTCATGGCGATCATGGTGGCGGCACTTCCGCAGAAACTGACTCTTTTCTTCTCATACACAATCCTCGTGCAGCGTCTGTTCAGAAACTAACACAAAACTCGAACGACGCAAATAGCGCGCAGTCGCATGCAGTCCGAGGTTTCAAAATGATGTCGCAGATCGATTTCGCACCGACACTTTCGGCCGTCCTCGATTTGCCAATCCCATTCGGTAGTCTCGGAACTATCCAGAGGAGATTTCTGGAGGTCGCAGTTGCCTCTGAATCTCACCAGGAATCATTTGCTTCATGCATAAACCATGTTATAGAACAATGGTATCTTCGCTCTCTCAGGGGCGCGGCTCTGCAAGTCTGGCGCTATTTGAACACATACGCATTAGAGGCGGGGAACCCTTTCTCTGTAGACGACTGGTCACGGTTGCAGGACCTTCATAATATTTCGCAGAGCTTTACAGCATCAGATTATGACGGCCAGAAATGGCTGGAAGCATTCCTCATCAGTGCCGCAGAAACATCGCGAGAACGTTGGATTCATTTTAATATTAGAAAAATGGCAGTAGGTGTTGTTCTCCTAACCTGCTTACTGGCATTTTGTGCTATGACGTATTTGCCGTTCACGAGCGAAGGCACGACGGTGAATATGCTTTTGACATCCATCTCCAGTCGAATGGTCACTATTAACAGCTTGTTGGAGAGTAGAGCTGTTTGCCTGGAAATACTATTTCTTCTGACTGTCGGTAGTTTGATATCTGGCTATCGAGTATCGAATAGTTTCATTTCAGCCGAGGCAGATGTAGCTCACTTTACTGCTGCTTCATTTGTAATTTTCTTTTTAATTCTCCGAAACTCATTTTTATGCCGAGCTATGAGTTCTTACAGAAGATATGATGCTACTCTGCATTCAGGCATCGGCGCAGCATCAATAACGTGCAACGCGGGCTGTCAACTCCTTGGGGCTACATGGCTGAAGCAAGCTTATCATAGCACAGGGTATGTGCGATTGTTGCCCTTTGCTTTCGTCCAAGGACCTATGTTCTTCAGTGCATTTGCAGCATTACCATGGATTTGCCATCGCGACATGATTCAGGGAAGCACGAATGGTCAACGAGCATGTGTTGTTCTAGCCTCAACGTCAGTTGGTCTTCTTACATTCAAGCATGGAACTTGTTTTGTCGCTCTGTTGCGACTCATGGGTTTTGGGACTTTTGGTCCATCTGTATTGCCTGAGATCTTTCTGCCCTGGATCTCATATATTGCATCAATGATTGGTTTATTTTTACCCAGGAATCTCGGCGGAACGTGTTCTCCGCGCTATGATATTCAGAACGACGCACACAGTACTACATGGCCGCTTCTAAGCATCTTTATACTACTATTTGGAGAACGTGGTTCATTGTGGGGTGTGCTCTCCATCACGCAGTCTGCTGCCGCATTGCATTCCAGCCTACTTGGATCAGCTACTGTAAAAGGAGGTTATCTGAGAGAGGTGTCGCACGCACTCCTATGGCAAGTGCTTGCTCTACAGCTTTTTTTTGCAGGGGGACATTACTGCACGTTTGACAGTTTGCATTTCACAAGTGCGTTTGTTGGAATGAAGAACTTTCATTTTGTCACCATGGGAATCCTGCTCGCTGCAAATACCTGGTCTGGGGACGCTTTGGTTTCTGTGAATCTTCCAGCAGTCGCCGTTGCATGTTTTAATCCGCGGAAGATTGATGAAGAACACCTCACGCAGGCCCTGGGGAATGCACTTTCTCGTTTTGTTTTGTCGTATGCTTTCTTCCGTCTCGTCACAATAATTGTTACAGCTTGCTTTGTTGGTGCTGTGCGGAGCCACCTGATGGTATGGTCTGTCTTTGCTCCAAAATTCGCGTTTGACGCAGCGGGACAGATAATCGGAGATGTGGGGCTCATTTTTGGTGTGCTATCATGTCTGGTTGGAATTCGCTGGTGAAGGAGAAGAAACCAAACACATCATTTGGCAGCAAGGACCTCTCTAGAAGATTCCTTGATGGGGTTGATTTCCTAAAATTGTAATGCTTTTCTTGAATTTAGCCTTACAATTCTTGAATGCGGCAAAGAGGCCAAAGATAGAACAAAACAAGGATTTAACCAGCAAATATTTTGTAATTAATGATCAGATCAGGATATCCAACACAAAAGCGTTTATAAACGACGCCCTCTGCGCCCTCCCTTCTTGCGGGTGCTGTCAGTGGGAACCGGAGTGACATCTTCGATGCGACCGATCTTGAGGCCTGAGCGAGACAGTGCGCGAAGGGCTGACTGACCACCGGGCCCAGGGCTCTTGGTTTTATTTCCACCCGTCGCACGCATCTTGATATGAAGAGCAGTAAGCCCGAGCTCCTGGAGGTACATGGAAAAACGACAAACTCAGTTGGCGTACACGCGTTCGACCTCATCGCGACCGGCGAATCATGTCACATCAGGGAAACTGGCAGGGCATACTCGCCGCACCTTGCAACGGACAGCGACGTCTTGAGCGGCAAGCATTGCGGCATATGGGGACGCTTCATCGCGGTCCGCCTTTACCTTCATTCCGCCTATTTGGAAACACAGAAAAGTCAAATACGGGTCGTGAGCCTCGGGTATTGTTGATCTAGACCTCACCGGTTACACGTACGATTGTCTCCTTTCCAGAAAGATCGGTGACGTGCTGCGTTGTGAGAATGCGTCGTTAGCGTGACAAACATTAGGGTTTGTCGAAAACCCTATTATCAAGGAAGACACCAGGGAGGGGTGCGCACCACGAAGGTATCGTTGAAGGATGCAAAGATATGTGCAACCCCGAAGACGTGTTCTCCCTCGCGAGGGTTAGGAAGCCACGGCTTCTTCTCCTCCGCCGCCGGCACTCCTTTTTCCTCGTCGGCCTACAAAGTTAGATTAGGGAGTCAGTCGCGGCAACAGTTTGGGCTCGAAGGGGTCACATGGAATGAGCAACCCTTGCTTCCTCTTGTCGCATCGGTGTGCTTAATAAATTCGTACCATAGATGTAAGCGTGAAGGTTCGCTGCGTTAAGCGTCGAGCCAGCTGAAAGGGTTTCGAATGCGAAGGAAACCAAGTATTTATGGCTTTTCTCGGTGAAAAATAAAATACGAGTATATTTAATAAACCTAGCTAAATACCACCATAATCAACGGCAAAAATTACCCGATCATATTTGATGAACATACACTATTACATTTATTAAATATTACATAATATTACCATATCTATACATATATACGATAATTAAATCAATCGTACCCAGTCAATGAAACGAGACACGATCGCAAAAAAACCGGGTTGGAATGTGGGACTAAATGTGACTTCATTCGTCAGTGAACTGACTAATAAGATTAGTCCCAAATTAGAATTAGCGTTAGTTCGAAGCTCACCTGCTGACCGATTTGCAGTACTTTTCTTCATCGAATAAAATGATACTGTGATGAATCTGCATGCAAGCCCCCACCGACACTTTAGTTTTCGAATCTTCAGTCTCGTCTTTGAATTTGCTTGGGCCTCAGCCGGGTGCGGAGTCTGTGTAATCAGACTTTCTGAACTTCCGGATGATGTTTGCTGCTGCTGGAGCAATAAGTGCACGGCCTTCCTCAACTTTCCCAGTCTGCCTTTCTTGTACAACCTACGAGGAGCTTACAAGCCGTGCGAAAAATGCTGTCTTGCGAAATAAGAGCGAGAAACTGGACGTGACTTCTTCAAGATTGACAAGGCACAACGCCCGTCGTGGTTGCGAGTGCTTTCATAGCCGGTCTTCACATGGTGATTCGTCCAAGGGCGATGATCACGCCGCTGGGTCCAGAACTGCAGACCACTTAAAAAAGTGGTCAAAAACTTCACAATTACCGCCCACCGCAATTGATGGAACGGGGATGAAGATTTTGAAGTCAGAGAAGGAGTTGCTGGCTCTCAAGGCTTTGGCTAAGGCTAGACTCTCAGCCAAAATCCAGTCTCGACATGGGACGAAGACATCTCCTTTCAAGGCGGAACCAGTTAATTGTTCTACAGCGGCATCTATTTTCAGTCCGTCCATCGAATCGCCCAGGCCTTCAAGTTGCAGCTCCAAAGGGAAAATGCCACACTCTGATACACTCGATCCTGACAAACAAAACTTAGTTGATGTATCGGCCCATGGACTTTGTTCATTCAAAACGAACTCTTCTCTTCCCCCGACCGAGCTTATTATGCGCAGCGATGCTCTTTCAGATGCGGTTACAGATATTAGAGATTGGGATTCAATGATTGATTGGAAGATGATGGAGCACCAGGACTATGAGACCCTTCCAGATGATCAATTTGAAAGGCTTTCAGATAAGTTGCATATCAAAGAAAAATGGCGCCCGACGGTGGGCTACTTGCTTAGTCTTGGTTTAAGTACGAGCGATCTAGAGAAGGTCCTCGTTGACTGCGAGGAGCTTTTCAGAAGACCGATCGGAACAATTATGACAAGGGTGGACTACCTTCAAAATGATATCGGGTTTGGAAGTCGTGAGCTGCGTAAGCTCATAGACAAAGAACCAAAAATTCTTTTACAACGGAATCGCCATTCTGCGGCCCGTTGTCGATACCTTACTGACATAGGCATTCCCATAGATAATCTTCCCAAACTTTTACGCAAACAGCCGCAAATCTTACAATTATCCGTTGCAAAAGGACTGGCGCCACGTGTTGAATACTATAAGAACTCGCTGCTGATTCCCAAATCGGATATTCCGAAGCTTATACAACGAAATCCTGCTGTTTTGACCTTCTCGATTGAAAATCAAGTGAAGCCACGAGTTGACTATCTGAGGGACCTCGGCATACCTAAAGATGGAGTGGTGAAGATGATCGTGAAGCACCCCCATTTATTGCATTACAGTTTTGAAGGGCTGAAAGAACACATTGACTTTCTATCCTCCATTGGGATGACCGAGGAGGATGTGGTACACACTGTGACACGGCTGTCGCAAATCTTCTCCCTGAGTGTAAGTCAGTCACTCAGGCCGAAATTTCGTTATCTTACAGAAGAGCTAGGCGGCGACGTCAGGACCTGCGTCAAGTTTCCAGCTTACTTTTCTCTTTCCCTTGACCAACGAATACGACCGAGGCACACGTACATGCAGCGCTTGAAATGTGCTCCAGATCCATTTCCAATGAAATATCTCAGCGAAAAAGACGACGCTTTTGCGGGAAGGGCGCGACGGAGCTTAGAGGACTATATCAGCTACAAAGTGAGGCAGTTCTCGAACGTTTCTCGTCCCACGCCTATATATCCTTTTTATCCGTGCGATTCCCTTTCCTATAATTTATCCGCCAGACATTTTTTCGCTCATGCTGAAAGCCTCGTCCATCGCACAAATGATTCTAACTGTCTGAACACCGGAATCGATTTTGTATAGGAATCAATGGTGCCAATTTTCTTGTTGGAAACAGCAAGACAGAAAGAAAAGACATCTGAAAGGATTCGTTCGGAGCAAATATCTTTGAAATTGAAGGAGGCGAGACCGGACAGCCATCAACGCGGGATCCTTCAGAACAGACAGCCACACAGCAAGAGACTCGTCGATGCCCGCAACTCTATGAGTCGCGGAAAGATGCTTGGAGTTTCAGCACGAAAGCCTCGCGGTAGTCCCTTGCAGAGAAGCTCGGGAAGGTGACATTCATGGTTTTTTATTACGACAATCCCTAAAAAAGTGCATCGAATTCTTTTCTCGGCGTCTCTCAAAACTAGCTCTGTTGAGCATACAGATATTGTAGCTTTTTTTGGAGTTCGGCAACCTTCAAGGCGTATGTAGAATATTCATCATTTGATTTTACTTTCAAAGAATAGGTCATAACAAACGGTCACCTTTTTTTGCTTTGCATCCTGTTTGTTCTCTAACCCATTCATAGCTTTGTCCAAACGATTCCTGTGAAGGTAAATAAGGAAAACTGAGCTTGTATTAAGCTAGAGTATGAGCAAACTCCTCACGTCTCATTTTCAATGAAATCTAGACGCTTGGCGACATTGCTCAACGCCTCTACTTTATCCTGTTTGATCAGAGCAGGTCCGATGAGCTTGTAAACTTTTGCATCGTCGTTCAGCTTTTCAAGCTCCTGTTCCGGAGAAAAGCAAAAAATGAGGACTATAAATTCAGAGGATATACTCATTCGTTGCAAATGAACCCGCAGTTTCACCTTGTGGACTAGATCATTTTCGCTGTACTGCTGCGCGAATTGGCGTCGACTTGTCATGTTTCTGCTCAAGTCTGCGATTTGAGTTCGCGGAGGGGTGATGCATTAAGGGCAAGGGAAAGACGCTGGAGAAAAGAATTTGGAGGCGAGTCGTTCGAAACATTCCAAATACCTTTTTGCATTGAGTTCAAATCATTTGCCTCAAGAGCTAAGTCGTCTTGCAATCCTTTGATGGCCGACATTGCTGTGTCGTGTGCCGGCCAGTTCGAACTAGGGAGGCGTGGCCGCGGATCTGCTGTTCTGTCCAACCGCCCGGGCTGCTATTAGTAGTAGTGGTAATAATGGTGGTAGTACCAGCGGATTTTTACATATTATAATAATAATAACTTTACAGGATCGAACGAGGACTGTGTGTGATTCGCTCCATGTGGGTCGGCATAGCCGTTGATTACAGGACTCGATGTCAACAACATATTGAAAAATGTCCGGTCACCTGGTATCGTTAATCAAACATCACGGTCTCTTCGCT
>MDSW01133146.1_pt1 | contig 13970 bp, 14 predicted proteins | sample 811171 | NCBI WGS metagenome assembly MDSW01 (sample SAMN05326641, study PRJNA326480) | marine metagenome | isolation source: seawater | place: Atlantic Ocean: North West | collected 2012 | reverse complement strand
GAATACCCTTACCCATTCGATTAGCAATATCTCTAGAACGTTTTATTACTTTTTCCCAATCAACGGAATAATCCTTAATTTCAATTCCGTATTTTTTGCTATCTTTTATTAATTCAAAAACTTCAGCATTTTTAAGAAGTGACTTTGTTGGAATGCAACCCCAATTTAAACATATGCCACCTAAATGAGAAGATTCAATCAAAGCAACTTTCTTATTTAATTGAGCGGCCCTTATAGCGGCCACATATCCACCGGGTCCTCCACCTATAACAATTAAATCATATTTTTTCATTATTTATTTCCTTTCAGGACCATAATATTCAGAAAATATAGTAGGCGTTTCTCTTAACTTAATACAATGCAATATTGCACCTGATGGAATTCTATTTACTATTTCATTCCACATAAAAAATATCATATTTTCTGTTGAAGGTTGCTTATTTTTAAACCAATCAATATCTTTTTCAATTTGAGAATGATCAAAAATATCAATTATATATTTGGATACAATTTTATTTAATTTCTTAATATCAATAATAAAGCCAGAACCATCATCAATTTGACCTTTAACCGTAATAGACAAAGCGTAGTTATGACCATGAACTTTTACATCTTCATCAAAAACTTCTATATTTTTTTGATCTGACCAATCATCATTCCAATATTTATGAGCAGCGCAAAATTTGTATTGTTTTGTTAAATAAATCATTTTTTTTTACTTGTATTATGCAATTAAAATTATATTTATAATTTACGTAACTTTATAGTTTATAAAATAATGATTTTTGTAACAAGTTATTGTTATTGTTTTTGAATATTATTAAAGTTGTTATTTACCTGACTTTTGATTGTTTTAATATTCATTAAAAACATCGCCTTACTCATAATGATATCAAAACCCATTTTTGTTATCTCTTTTTGAATTTTAGGCTGAATTTTATCGACTAAAACACAAACAGGAAAGCTAGATATACTTTTAATTAAATTAATTATTAAATCTAATTTATTTTTATAATCATTAAAATCTATGATTAATAATATATTATTTTGATTTTTAAAAGATTGCAATGAATTAAAATTATCGAAAAATAATAGTTCATCTGATTCTAAATTGCAAATTTTAGCTAATTTTGCAGAAAAATTATAATCTGATTCTGAAAATAGTATTATCCTCATATCGACTTTATTATTTTAGGGGCTAGACTCCAATCAAATTCATCTATTGATTTAATCGAATTTACTTTTTTATTTGAATTTTCTGCATAACATATAATTTCTATTAAATTAATATTTCGATGATTTTTTGGGAATTTTTTTAACTTGGGCAAACACTTATCAAATAAATTTCTTGAACCCTTTAGGTTTAAATTAGTAATATGAAAATAAGCAACAGCTAACTGAATTAATCCTTGAATAAAAATCTCATCCTTTAATCGATATTCACTCCATAATTCTTCCCAAGATTCATGAGCATCATAAAATTTTTTTTGATTAAATAAACCAATACCCTTAATAAATAATTTATCTTCTATACTACCTTGCAAAATATTCCTCAATAATCTTATAGTATTTTTTGTCTTTTTCTATTCTTACAGCCGCTATTTTTGGATCATGGTAGAAAAAAAGTAACCATTTATTTTTTGAAGCTTCTTCTAAAAATAATGTTTTTTCTTCTAATGTTTTCATTGCATTTAAATCATATCCCATAATCCAAGGGATTTTAAGATGAGATTTTAAAGGAATTAAATCAGAACAAAAAACTAATGAATCATTATCAACTGTAATTTTAATTAATTGCTGACCTAGCGTATGACCATAAAAAGCTAAACCATGAATTGTATCCATAATTTCTTCATTGTCATCAACAAGTCTTAATTGTTTTTTTTCTTTAATAGGCATGAAATTTTCAACTAAATAACTAGCCCTATCTTTTGGGCTTGGGTTTATTCCAGCTTCCCAATTACTTTTTGAAATTATATATTCTGCATTAGGAAAAGTTGGGAGATTATTATTGCCATCAAAGTATGTGGCACCACCGGCATGGTCAAAATGAAGGTGTGTTAAGATTACATGAGTAATGTCATTTAAAGAATATCCATTTCTATTTAATTCATCTTTCAATGGAAAAGAAGATTGATTGATACAAAACATATCTATAAATTTTTGATTATTTTTATTACCTATACCAGTTTCAATTAAAACTATATCAGTGCCATTATCTAACAATAAACACCTCATAGATAAATCAATCCTATTTAAATCATCAGAAGGATTTGTCTTGTTCCATAAAACCTTTGGAACAGAACCCATCATTGCTCCACCATCTAATTTAAATGTACCTGTTTCAATAATTTTTATTTTCCATTTATTTTTAAAAGAATCAAACATTAAATTTTTTAACCAACCTTTCAAAATGAGAACAAATGAATTTATAATCTTCTTTACTTAAGAACTTAAACAAACATCTAATTGAATCCAAAAAAAGAATTAATTCTATAGTAATATTATCACCATCAATATCATTAAAAAAGTCTAATAACCAAGAACGTCCTTTATTAAATAATTGAGGGTATTTAAAATCAAATTCTATTAAGTATTCTTTTTGATTATAATTAAATTTTTTATTAATAATATTAGAAATTAAAACTTGAATTTTATTGCTTCTGACTAAATTACTATTATAAGCTTCTAGTAAATGAGAAAATAAATCAATATCATTCATAGATAAATTAGAATATCTTATAATATTATTATCAACTGACAATGACTCAAAATTACTTAAAGAAAATTTATCTAAAAATATGGAATCAATCGATAAATCTAAAAAAAATTTTATATCTTTTTGATTAATAAAAAAAATTATTCTATAAATAGACCAAATAATTAAAAATGATTTTCCTGTTTGTTTTAAGCTGATTTCAATAAGATATTCTAATATATGTAAAGAACTCGAAACTTTTGATAACTGATAAAGCTCATCAATGACCTTATCTCTATCATTATCAATAAATGCTGCTTGTAAATTATTCATGCTAATAACTTCTTTTATATCATCATTTTTAAAATTTCTAGGCTTAATAGATTTATAATTATTATTTTTTAAAATTGATGAATTGAATTTTAATAATTTTTGATTTGGCTCATCTAAATTTAAACCTATTAATGATTTAGAGGCTTGAATTAAACGAATAGGATGTTTTAAAAAATCAGCTGTCTTGTAAGTCAAACTTTCAAGAGCTTGTTTCTCAATTATTGAAGCGGCTTTTAATTGATCCATCTTAAATATTTTTCGTTTTATTTGATTAGATTTTAGATTAATATATACTTATCTAATATAACTCTAAAAATATGAATGTAGAATTGAAATAATGGCACACACAAGCATCAATGCTATAATAGGGATTAAATTAAAAGGTTTTATACCTAATAAAAAACAATTACTAACATCAATTATTATTGGAATGATGCTTCCAGATTTAGACTTTATAATTGAATATCTAATAAATCAATTTACATTCATAAATTATGAATTACATAATTCTCTATTTCATAATATATTTATAATTCCATTTATAGCTCTTTTAATTTTAATCTATTCTGAATATAAAAATACAAATAAAATTGTGGCAACAGGTGTTGCTATTGGCATAACAATCCATATTATATTAGATATTATAACAATGCAATCTATAGGATTATTGTTTCCTTTATTTGATGCAACTCAAAATTTTGATTTTAAACAATTCTTAAATATAAATATTGATACTAATATTAAAAAAATAGTAGACTGTTTTGAATTTTTATTTTTTAGATTTTATGGTTGGCTGCTAATTGAACAAATTATATTAAAACCTAAAAATAATACTTATTTTATAAAAAAAATAAAACTATGGATGAAGTTGGAATTATATATTTTTCTATTATTTATATTATTTATATATTTTGGGGTTAAAGATTTACATTTTACAAATATATATGGAGCACTATATATCCCATCATTTTTATTTGCATTATATGCAACTTATAAAATAAGAACAACATTAAACTAATATGAATATATTCGAACAAATAGTAAATAGTATATCTGGAGAATTTGCAAAATTCTTTACATACTCATCTATACAAGCTAAAATAATGGCTACAATTTTAGCAGTTGTTTTAATAATTGTACTTAGAAGAAGTGTAATAAATCTATTTGTTGTAAGATTAGAAGATCCAAAAGTTAGATATAATTGGAAGCGAGTAACTAGCTATACTGCTTCTTTTTTTGCAATTATTATTATTGGGCAAATTTGGCTTGACGGTATTGGATCTATTGTTACTTATTTAGGGTTAGTTTCTGCAGGTATTGCAATTGCATTAAAAGATCCAATTACAAATATTACAGGTTGGATTTTTATACTTTGGAATAGGCCTTTAGATGCAGGTGATAGAATACAATTAGGTCAACACTCTGGAGATGTTATTGATGTTAATATGTTCAATTTTACAGTAATGGAAATAGGTAATTGGGTAGACGCAGATCAGAATACTGGAAGATTAATCCATATACCAAATGGTAAAATATTTACAGAAACATTAGCTAATTACGGAAAAGGATTTAAATATATATTTAATGAAATCCCTATTTTGATTACATTCGAAAGTGATTGGAAAAAAGCTAAAAATATTTTACAAAACTTAGCCAAAAATATTGGAGACAAATCAAGTAAGGCAGCTGAAAAACGAATTAAACAAGCTTCTAAAAAATTTTTAATAGAAGAACAAAATGTTGATCCTGAAGTATATACAAAAGTTGCAGATAGTGGAGTCCTGCTTACTATTAGATATCTATGCATACCAAAAAATAGAAGAGATACAGAACATGATATTTGGGAGAAAATACTTAAAGAATTTGAAATACATAAAGATATTGAACTTGCATACCCTACTATAAGAAGAACATAGTAAATACTCAATGAAAATAATACGCTATATCTATAAAAATTCTATAAATATTGGATTAATTATTAATCAAAATAATGTGATTAATATTAAAGATCTAAAAATAAATATAGACAATATGATTGATTTTATAGATTTTTTAAATAATAAAAATTTTCAACCTCAAAAAAAATATAATGAAAAAAAATTACTCAAATTAAATCAAGTAAAATTATTAAGTCCTATTGGTAAACTAAACAGCTTAAGGGATGCTTATGCATTTAAAAAACATGTAGAAGCTGGAAGAAAAGGACGAGGTTTGCCAATGATTAAAGAATTTGATTCATTCCCTATCTATTACTATTCAAATCATTCCGCTGTAAATGGTCCTGGAAATATTTTTTTTCATAAAACCCATTTTGATCGATTAGATTTTGAATTAGAACTTGCCATTATAATAGCTAAAAAAGGAAAAAATATAAAAGTAGAAGATGCAGATGATTATATTTTTGGCTTTATGATTATGAATGATTGGAGTGCTAGAACTATTCAAAAAGAAGAAATGAAATTAAATTTAGGGCCTGCTAAAGGAAAAGATTTTGCTACATCATTCGGTCCCTATATTATAACTAAAGATAAATTAAAAAATAAGCGTATTAAGAGTAAATTTGGTTATAAATATGATTTAAAAATGTCTGCTTTTATTAATAATAAAAAGGTTTCAGAAGATAATAGTAAAAATATGTATTGGACCTTTGCCCAAATAGTTAGTCACATATCAACAGGAACAACACTTTATCCAGGTGATGTTATTGGTTCAGGAACTTGTGCAACAGGTTGTTTGCTTGAAATAAACTTAACAAAAAAAACAGATAATTGGCTTAAATTAAATGATGTTGTTCGATTAGAAATCGAAGCTTTAGGAAAGCTAGAAAATAAAATAAAGATGGAGAAAATTGATGAATAATCCCTTTTTTACAAATTATAAATTGCCCTATGATGCCGTTCCATTTAGTAAGTTTAAAACTGAAGATTTTATACCTGCAGTAGAAAAAAGTATTGAATTAGCTATTGATAGAATAAATAAAATTGTTAATAACAATGAAAAACCTAACTTTCAAAATACAGTTTTAGCACTTGAAACTGCATCAGAAGAATTAGACTATGTAATGAGTGTTTATTGGCATTTATTTGGATCTGAAAGTGGTGAAGATTTAAAAAAATTAGCTGAAAAAATTAGTCCTATAGGTTCAAAATTTCAAAATGATATTCTATTAAATTCTGAACTTTTTAAAAGAATTAAATCTGTATACAAAAATAAAAAAAATGAAGATATTGATACGGAAGATATAAGGTTAATAGATGTAACCTATAAAAGCTTTGTAAGAAATGGTGCTGATTTAAATGAGCAAGATAAAGAAAAAATAAGAAAAATAGATGAAAAATTATCATTATTATCTCCAAAGTTTTCTAATAATGTATTAAATGCTCAAAATAAATATGAACTATGGGTTGATAATCAAAAAGATTTGGAAGGATTACCTGAATCATCAATAAATATGGCTAAGGAAGAAGCAAAACAAAAAGGTGAAGAAAATAAATGGTTATTTACTTTACAGTATCCAAGTATGGGGCCATTTTTAAATTATGCAAAAAATAGAGAATTAAGGAAAGAACTATTTTTAGCCTATGGAGGGTTATGTAATAATGATGAATTTAATAATAATGAAATTGTAAAAGAAATTGTGCAACTTAAACATCAAAGAGCCAATCTATTAGGCTATGATACTTTTGCAGACTATGTTTTAAATGATAGAATGGCTCAAAATATAGGTAATGTTTATAATCTTTTAGATGATCTTTATGATAATTGCTATGATAAAGCAAAAATAGAACTAAATGAATTAAAAGAATATGCAAAAAAAATAGATGGACTAGATAATTTTAAGCAATGGGATCAATCTTATTATTCAACTAAACTAAAAAAAGAAAAATTTAATATTGATCCTGAGATGCTAAGACCTTATTTTAAAGCAGAAAATGTTATCAATGGTATTTTTAAAGTTGCTAATAAAATGTATGGAATTGAATTTAAAGAATTAAATGATGTAGACACGTGGCATCAAGAAGTTAAATGTTATGAAGTAAAAAATAATGACCAATCTTTAGTAGGGCTAATCTATATTGATTTACATCCAAGGCCTACAAAAAGAAGTGGTGCTTGGATGAATTCAATTAAAGATAATGGTATTTATAAAGGGAATATTAGACGACCTCATGTTCAATTTACAGCTAACCTTACTAGATCAACCAAGGATAAACCTGCATTATTAACATTTAGTGAAGTTGAAACTGTATTTCATGAATTTGGCCATTGTTTGCATGGTTTATTATCTGATTGCAAATATTCAACTATTGGAAATACAAATGTAAAATGGGATTTTGTAGAACTTCCATCACAAATTATGGAAAATTGGGTAAGTGAAAAAGAAGCTCTAAATTTATTTGCCCATCATTTTGAAACAGGTGATACTATACCAGAAAGTTTAATTGAAAAAATAAAAGATTCTAAAAACTTTGGAATTGCTACTATGTATTTAAGACAATTAATCTTTGGATATATAGATATGGCATGGCATACAAGATTAGAACCTGTTGAAGATGTTGAAAAATTTGAGAGTGAGGTACTTGAAAAAACTAGACTACTTGACAAGGTTGACAATATTGCAATTTCTTCTCATTTTGGACATATTTTTGGTGGTGGATATGCAGCTGGTTATTATTCATATAAATGGGCTGAAGTGCTTGAAGCAGATGCATTTGAGTCATTTAAAGAAAATGGGATTTTTGATAAGGAAACAGCTTTGTCTTTTAGAAATAATATACTATCAAAGGGAAATCTTAAAAACCCAATGGAGCTCTATAAAGATTTTAAAGGAAGAGAGCCAAAAGTTGATGCATTATTAAAAAGAGATGGATTAATTTAAAAAATTAATCACAACAAGTATTACTACAAGAAGGATTAATATCTATTCCACCTGTTGCAGCATTTCCTGAATTTGTAAGATTATTCTTACTAATTTCATTACCTGTATCTGGATCAAACTTATAAATAGTACCATCTGTTCTACCAGTGGCATAGACAAAATAATCGCCTTCACAATTAGATTCAACAGTTATACCATGCATCGTCCCATATTCAGAACTAGTGTTCCTCCATGCTTCAATTAAGGTATATTCATTATTTGTATAACTAAATTCAAGGCATGCAATCCCTGAATCTGAACCTGAATCTTCAGATCCTCCAGCAAGAGAAACAAATACTTTATCTTCAATTGGAGAAACATCAATATGCCATGGCCTAGAATAAATATCAAATTCAATAGTGGAAAGTAAATTCATATCATCCATATGCCACATCTGAACCTGACCATTAATTTCATCATATGACTCTTGATTCGCCATCCATTCTCCTGCACTACATGTAATAAACATAAAAGGATATTTTGATGAAATATGTATAGGCCTTAGTCTATTAACTGGTATCGTAGGATTTATTGCTGTTTCGCTGTCCATACTTATTAACATAGGATTATTACCATCTGAAAAAGGTTCATTAGGATTTATTTTTGCTATATAATCATTTGTTTTGCTTACAACAAAAACATTGCCAGATGTATTATCAAAATGTATACCATGAGCATATTCAAATAATACTGGCCATTCATTAACTAATTCTAGAATACCATTAGCATATGATAATTCATATATAATATTTGTTTCTATACCATTACCTGTCATACCTCTTGAAACATAAAGTTTCATATTAGTTTTATCTAAAGTTAAAAGAGCTGGCATTTGAGCAATAGCATAAGAAGAGACAAGTTCATTATTTTCAATTGAATACATACCAACATGCTGGCCCATCATAGCTGTAGTAAACCAATAATTATTTTGAGTATCAACAGCAGCATCATGAGGAGCTTCATTCATTCCCATCATATCCATTTCATTTAAATTAATTTTAATAGTATCTAATAATGATAAATCACTAGCCCTTACTATTGCCATATAATCTGAATCTTGTAAAGTAACAAATATTTCGGAACCTTGTTCATCAACAGAATCATCATCTGTTCCATTACAACCAACAAATAGTATTAATATTAATGCTAATATAAATTTCATAATAACTTATTCTCCTAAAATTATAGATGCTAAATTTATAATATCAATAATGTTAAATCCTAAATCGTTATTTAAATTTCCTGCACAATTTAAATAATTATTTTTAGGGTATATATCAAGTACAATATTAACTAAAAAAATAATATCAGATATATTAATTAAATTATCTTGATTTAAATCACCAAGAACACATATCTCATCTGAAAGAATATATACTCCTCCTGTTGAAATGCCAGAAATAATATCAAATTGATTTGAAAAATACAAATTACCACCTGTGAATTTAACATTCTTACCTAAATATGGAATTTCTACAATATTTGATTCAGTAAATAAATTATTTTCATTTAAATAAAAACGATGACGATTTTGACCGCCAACAATTAAATCATCATCTCCGTCTAAATCAAAATCAAAAAAATAAGGAGCAGAATAATATCCAACATTAATATCATTAAACATATCTTGCTGAAGCTGGTATTCAAAAGGAGAGATCTGATAATATAACCTTAGGCTCCCATAAATATTACCAACTAGAATATCTAAATCTCCATCTGAATCAATATCTGATAATGAGGGAGTAGAAAACCAAAAATTATTATCACTTTCAATTTCTGAATGAAAAATAAAATTAAAATTAAATTTATCTCCAATATTTTCATATATTTTGATATTACCTAAATATGTCCCAATTAAAAGGTCATAATCTCCATCTCTATCAATATCACCAAAATGAGGGTATAAGTCTGTCCCAATATCATTACCTAAAAATTCATTATCATATAAGGTAAAAATTGGGTTTTGACTAGTACCTATATTTAAATAAAAATATATTCTACCATTATAAGGTGTTGATTCAGTTATAAACTTTTGTCCTATGAATAAATCTAAATCTCCATCTGAATCAATATCAATAAGTGTTGGAGATGCTTCAGAAACATGATCTATACTATTTAAGAAATCATCAGTTATATATGTATAATTTGATTCTTCAAAAGAACCGATATTTTTATAAAAATAAAAATTTTTAATTAATTGTATGCCACCAGTTCCACCTAATACATTAATAAATAAATCTTGATCACCATCAGCATCAATATCTGTAAAACTAGGCATATTCCTACCTACAGTACTAATTGGGTTATCTTCAGGAAATGATGTAGATATATTAATATTATCCATATTTGGTATATTTGGATTTCCTTCATTCCATATAACATATATACTGGATTGATAATAATCGCCCCAAACTAAATCAAAATCATTATCATTATCCATATCAATAAAATTAATAGCATTTGCTCCATGCCTATTTTCACCAGTGACTAAAATATTTTCCCAATCACTAGTAATAAAATTAAAAATTGGTTTATTTTCTAATATTCCAATATTTTCATAAAATGAAACACTACCAGCTAAACTAACTGTAAAAAAGTCTAAATCTTGATCATTGTCAATATCACAAAAAGTAGGTATAGAGCCTTGCTGACTAATAACATAAGAATTATCTTCATTTTGAATAATATCTAAATTATTAAATATGCCATTATCATTTATATAATAGGATAGATAAGATGGATTCTGATCGTATTGAGTAATAATATCATTATCATTATCATTATCAAAATCACCAATATAAAACCAAGTTATATTTTCTATATCTAATAAATTTGTATCAGATATAACAAATTTATGTGATGTGCTTGAACCTATATTTTGATAATACCGAATATGACCATCTTCATCTAATAAAAATAAATCAGAGTCAGAATCATTATCCCAATCTGCCCATCTTATAACAGAATAATTAGTGCCTCCTAAAAATCCATTATCTATATTATTTCCTTCTATAATTACATTTGGGACATTATTTTGATATTCAAAATCTAGAGAAAATGAATATTGAAAAAAGAATATAAATAACAGAAAACGAATAGTCATTACAAATTAATTACTAGATGAACCTTTGTTGGGATCCCATGTGTTTTCTTCATGATTCAAAATCACAGCAACCCATCTACTCCAAACAAAGAAATTATCTGATAGCCTATTTAAATATGATACAACAATTTTATCAATCTTATCTTCTTCATATAAGCCACAACAAACTCTTTCACATCTTCTACATATAGTTCTAGCTAAATGTAAAAATGCATTAATTTTAGAACCTCCAGGCAACACAAAAGAGTGAAGTATTGGTAAATCTTTATTGACTCTATCAATTTCATTTTCTAGTACTTCAATATCTTCTAAAGTAATTTTTGGCATTTTATCTGTCATATCATCAGGCATAGTTGCTAAAATAGTTCCAAGATTAAATAAATCATTTTGAATCCTAACTAAACTTTTAATTAAAGAATCAAAATTTTTATCTGATAATTTTAATTCTTCAATGCAAAGACCTATGACTGAATTTAATTCATCTATTTCACCATAAGCATGAATTCTAACATTTGATTTTAAAACTTTTTGACCACCAACAAGCGATGTCTTTCCATTGTCACCTGTTTTAGTATATACTTTACTAATTGTAAAAGTAGGATCTTTATATTTTTTATCAGTCACTTTTTCCCTTCTCATTAAAATCTAATGAAAGTGAATTTACACAATAACGAAGGCCTGTTGGATTTGGGCCATCTTCAAATACATGTCCTAAATGGGCATCACAATTTGAGCATAATATTTCAATACGTTTAACACCTAAAGAATAATCATTTTTGGTTTTTATATTTTTATGATCTATAGCATCCCAAAAACTAGGCCATCCTGAACCTGAATCATATTTTACTTCAGAATCAAATAATGGTTTTTTACAACAATTACAATTATAAGTTCCATTTTTATCATGTTTGTAATATTCACCTGTAAAAGGTGGTTCTGTTCCACCACAACGAGTTACATGATACTCTTTTTGAGATAGTTTACTTTTCCAATCATTATCACTCATATTTTTACTCCCTGTTAAAGAAAATAATGCTGTAAATATAATAATAGACAAAATAAAAATATAACTTTTATTCTGCATTAAGTATTTCAATTTGATTGAAACTTCCATCTTGCCATACAATATTACTACTAGGAGTAGCATCATATAAAATAGCATTTGATGTATCATATATTTTAAATGAAGGTAATTCACCTGACAGCATATATCCATCAGTTAAAGAATTTAAACTATTATAACCATAAACAGCTAAATCACAACTTGATGAAGTACAATCCCATTGTTTAGCACCAACGCATATGTTTTCATTAAAAGCTACAACCCAATCATTTGTATCTATTTGTTGATTATCAATTAATACTTGATCAAAAAAATAAAAAGCTATTAAATCAGATGTGTTGTAATTAAAAAAATCTTCAACAGTTGAACCAATTACTAGTTTATTACAATCTACAATAACAGCTAATAGAGGATTACCTGAAGAGTCAGAAATTACAGGGTTAGATAAACAAGCATCATCTAAATTACCCGAGAATTGAATTTCTGTTAATAAACCGCTACCTGCTGGTATTGTACTACCTGAAAAACTAAATCCAAGAACTACACTAGAACCTGTTGATACAGTGAAACCAACTTCTTCTGCTGAACCTCCACTAGCACTAATAATATCAACACTATTTACATTAAACTGAAAACCAGCTATAGGTATATCAGATTCATAATAAATTGATAATTGATTTTCTGGTTGTTCTGGACAATCTTCTGGACTACATACCACATCACCATTCCAACAGTCATAGTTACTGCATTCTTCTTCATCTACGCAAGCAAACAAAAATAAAACTAATATTAAGTATCTCATTTAATTAATACCATTTTTTTTCTTAATGAATAATCACCCAACTGAATTTCATAGATATAAATTCCGGATGAAAAATTACTAGCATCCCAATATACTTTATATGAACCAGCTGAATAATAGTTCTCAGTTAATTTATTTATAAAATTACCTGAAATATCATAAATATTAATATTTACAAAACTATGGTAAGGAATAGTAAACCCTATTTCAGTAATAGGATTAAATGGATTTGGATAATTATCAAGTAATTCAAATGAATAATTAGTGCTATCTTCTAAGCCCATAGCTGTTGGATCAATTGTAAAATAATAGGTGTCGCTTGTAGCGAAAAAATTTATACCAGTTATAAACCAAGAATATAAATTTAATTCATTGATATCAATATCAAGTGAATCATAAGGAATATTAATAATAGTATTATCTGTTTCTTGTGATAATATTAAATCAAATGATTGATTAAAAATATGAATCTGATAATTTGGATTCTCAATACAACTTTCATGTATCTCAGACCATGAAAATGTTAACGAACCACCTGGTAATTCATCTAATTCTAAAAGCTCATTATCTATAGGAGTAAGCAGTGTAATGTCATCTATATAATAACATGTATCACTTATAAGTGCATCTGAATTATAATTACAAGCTGATGTATCTAAACAACCAAAACATGAAGGAGTATCATTACAGTAATAATCAGATTCATTTAACTCATCAATTACAAAAATACCTCCTGTTTCCCATCCATAATTACTTGATGGATTTGCATTATAATAAGTATTCTCAGACATATCATATATTTTAAATGAAGGAATATCTCCATTTTGCATGTATTCACTAGTTTCGTCATCTAGACTATTTACACCCATTAAAGCTATATCACATATATTATTTGCGCACATAACTATATCCCATTGCCTAGCCCCAACACATACATCCCCATTAAATGCCCCTATCCAATCATCATCATCTAGATTCAAATCATTGACATAGGCATTAGTTATATAATAGTACGCCGTACCTGTAGATGAAACAAAATCAAATAAGTCAGGG
>MDSW01078820.1_pt1 | contig 13970 bp, 8 predicted proteins | sample 811171 | NCBI WGS metagenome assembly MDSW01 (sample SAMN05326641, study PRJNA326480) | marine metagenome | isolation source: seawater | place: Atlantic Ocean: North West | collected 2012 | reverse complement strand
GCGGCGGAGGAGCCTCCAGCCACGGCGCGACGGAGGGTCGCTTCGCGCGCACGCACGCTGGCGCGTCCACGTCCGCGCCCGCGTCGCGCGTCGCTCGCTCCTCGACCGACCGCGCCGGTCCCCGACGCCTCGTCCTCGCGCGCGTCGTCTCCACCGCCCCCCCCGCGACGGAGGCCCTCGACGCGGGCTCGGGCGGCCCGCTCGCGCCGACGTCGAGCATGGGCGTGGGCGACGGCGTCGTGGACGCGACGGAGGCGCAGCGCCGCGCGCTTCGCCGCAGCGCGACGGTCAAGGAGTACAACCCGAGCCGCGCGGCGAGCTACTACGCGAAGCGCCCCGCGGCGCAGCTCGCGCGCGTGGCCACGATCGCGGCGTCCCTCGGCGGCTTCGTCCTCGACGTCGCGCTCGATTCCCGACGGGGCGCGTTCGAGTCCAACGCGAAGATGCGCGCGGCGCAGCTCCGCGGGAAGCTCACCCGGCTCGGCCCCGCGTTCGTGAAGGTCGGGCAAGCCCTGAGCACGCGCCCGGACCTCCTCCCGGCGCAGTACCTCGACGAGCTCACGTCGCTTCAGGACGCCCTCCCGACCTTCTCGGACGCGGACGCGTTCGACCAGGTGGAGGCGGAGCTCGGCCGCCCGCTCGAGGAGATGTTCGCGACCATCACCCCCGCGCCCATCGCCGCAGCCAGCCTCGGGCAGGTGTACCGCGCGACGCTCAAGGACGGGGGCAAGCAGGTCGCGCTCAAGGTGCAGCGCCCGAACATCCCGGACGGCCTCGAGCTGGACTTCCACCTCATCCGCGAGGGCGCGAAGTTCGCGGACGCGTTCGTGGACTCGCTGAACACGAGTCTGGTGGAGCTGGTGGACGAGTTCGCCGCGCGCGTGTTCCAGGAGCTCAACTACGTCCAGGAGGGGATGAACGCCGAGCGCTTCGACCGGCTGTACGGGGACAGGCCGGACGTCGTCGTCCCCGGGATCGAGTGGGAGTACACGAGCCCGAGGGTGATCACGATGGACTGGATCGACGGCACGAAGCTCTCCGAGCAGGAGGCGCTCAAGGCGCAGGGCCTCGACGTGTTGCAGCTCGTGGACATCGGGATCCAGTGCTCGCTGCGGCAGCTCCTGGAGTTCGGGTACTTCCACGCGGACCCGCACCCGGGGAACCTGCTCGCGACGCCGGAGGGGAAGCTCGCGTTTTTGGATTTCGGGATGATGAGCGAGACGCCGGAGAGGGCGAGGTACGCCATCATCGAGCACGTGGTGCACCTCGTGAACCGGGACTACGAGGCGATGGCGAGGGACTACTACGCGCTCGACTTTCTCGACGAGACGGTGGACGTCGCGCCCATCGTCCCCGCGCTCCGGGATTTCTTCGACGACGTCCTGGAATCGACCGTGGAGGAACTCAACTTCAAGACCATCACGGACGGCCTGGGCGGAGTGCTGTACCAGTACCCGTTCAACGTCCCGGGGTACTACGCCCTCATCCTGCGCTCTCTGACCGTGCTGGAGGGCCTGGCGCTGTCCACGGACCCCAAGTTCAAGGTGCTGGGCAAGGCGTACCCGTACATGGCGCGGAGGCTGCTGACGGACCCGAGGCCGCAGCTGCGGGACGCGTTCGCGGAGCTCTTGTTCAAGGACGGCAAGTTCCGGTGGAACCGGCTGGAGAACCTGCTCCGGGAGGGGAGCAAGAGCGACGACTACAACGGCGCGGACGTCGTCCCGCCTCTCGTGGAACTCATCGTCGGGGAGGATAAGCCGGGGGAGCGCAACGAGCTGAGACCGCTCGTGGAGAAGGAGGCGATCAAGGTGATCGAGGCGCTGCTCCTGGGGCAGAGCGTGGAGGCGGCGCGGAGCGAACAGCTCGCGCCCGTCGTCGCCCTGCTCCCGGAACAGCTCAGGCGCCTGCCCCCGATCAGCGCGGGCACCCCGAGCGAGGAGATGGAGATGATGGCGCTGCGCGAACAGGTACTCAGGGTCGTCGCCATGCTCTCCAACAGCAAAGGCTTCGACCCGTCCGCCACGCAGCCGCTGACGGACGCCCTGCAGCAACCCGCGGCGAGGCGGTTCGTGGAAAACGTCGTCCAGGGGGTGGTGTCGCGGATCACCGCGAGGGTCCTGAAGGAACTCCTCGCCGAGACCCCGAGCGCGAGGGAGTCCTCCGCCGCCGCGGGGGCGAGGTAGAGAGATGGAAAGATTTCGGCGAGGGGTGTTTCGTTAAATCCCAGCGAACCGCGACGCGACCCTCACCGGCACCCTCGTCGTCCCGCCCTCGACCGCGACCCGCTCGAGCGCGTCCCTCTCGATGATTCTCGCCACCTCCGCGAGGTCGTGCTCCACCGCCGCGTCCAGCGCGTCGTCGCGCGCGGCGGCGGAGCTCCCGGGCGTCGTCGCCGCCAGCATCAAAAGACAATCCGCCGCCGCGCGCGTCACCGCGGAAACCGACGCGGCGCGCCGACCCCAAAAAACCGACGTCGGTTCTTCCGCGTCCTCCTTCGGGTCGCTCGGCGGCGTCGCGGAGGCGAACGCGATCGCGCTCGACTCCCACGCGTCCGTCGCGCCCTTCGCGGCGGCGGCGACCTCGTCGCGGGAGAGCGTCGTCGTCGTCAGGAAGAGCGCGTCGGGTTTGCCGTTCGCGTCCATCATCGTTCCTATGAGCTTCGGGCGCGAGAGAGACGCGAGCGGCACGCCCGTCTCCTCCGCGGTCTCCCTCAGGATGGCGTCGAAGATCTCGCGCCGCGCGGACGCGCCGTCCATCGGGGTCCCGCCGCCGGCCGAGACCCGATCGGGTTCCGGGTGGCCGCTGGGTCCGTTGAGCGCGCCCGCGAAATCGGCGACGCGTTCGCTTCGACGCAAGAGCACCAACGCGCCGTCCGCGGTCCGCAGCGCGGTCTCCACCCCGAGCGCCATGGCGAGATGCGCGCGGTTCGAGCCGAGCGATCGCGCGCCGTCGCGGCGCAGAGCGCGACGCTCGTCGAGGGGGCGAGCGGAGGAGGACGTGCCGACGTGCTCGCGGTAACTCGTCAAGCCGACGCGAAGCGTCAACCGATCGTTCGCCGCCGCGACGTCCGCGAGACGAAACTTCGGCGCGTCCCACACGCGCGCCGCGCCCGCGCGTTTGCGCTCGAACGCCGCGTCGATGCCCGCGTCCGATGGGTGGGGCGTGCGGTCGAACTGCAAAAGAAGGGGCGGGGGGGATTGGGGGGCGGGGCGAGGAGAGGGAAGATCTGGTGAGGACGACGCCGAACGATCTCGGGGTGCCCACTCCTCTGCGACCGCGAACGGAGGGAAGACGGCGGCGGGTGGATGGCGCGCGAGGGATGGGAAACCGCGCGCGGCTCGCTCGTGCGTACCTGTGGCCCGAATTCCACGTCGACGTCTTCCTCGTCGAGCCCTGCGAGGTCGGTGCCGCAGCGGTGTGGTGAGTCACGGATGGGATGGGGATCGTCGAGGGGGAGGAGAGATCCGCCTGCCGTCGCGCGCCGACGCGCACCGAAACCTTCCCGCCCCGAGCGAAGCTGCGCGGCGCAGAACGTCACCGCGTAGTCGAGCTCGCCGTCGAGGAGCTCGCCGTCGTCTTCGCGCGCGCGTTTACTCATGGGGAACTCCCGGCGTGTGCGTCACACTGAGACGCTCGTCCGAAGCGCCTTGCGCCCCCTCGTCAAACACAAATTTTCAATCTCCCGCGGTGGCGCGTGCCTCCCCCGCGCACTTCGCCGCGCGCGCGCGCTCGCACGTCGCGAGGATCATGAGCGGTGATGCGTCCTCGTCCGGGGGGGAGATACATGAGGCGCGGCATTACCAGTACTCCCGCAAGATCATCACGCCGACGCACCCGGTGGAGGGGGACTACCTCAAGATCGAGACGGAGGAAGGGCTCTTCGGGTTACTCTTCCTGGCCATGGCGTGGTGGCTCTTCAAGCAAGTCCGCGGGCTGCTGGGATACTTTAGAGAAGCGAGGAACAGGCGCGCCGCGGAGGACATGCTTGGGGTGGACATCGTCGATGAGGAGAGCGACGAAGACGACGAGCCGGACGGGGACGGGGGAGGAGGGGGGAAGAAGAAGGACTGATGACGGGGAGAAAAAGGAGAGGGCGTTGGTTTGGAATGTGTTTGTCGCGTCGATTCAAACCCACAGCTCGTCTACCCCCGTCCCCCCGCGTCCCGTCCCTCGATCAAGTCGGCCTCGCGGCTTTCATCTTCTGGACCCTGATGTCCACCGCCGAGGCGTCCACCGCGCTGATATCCTGCGGGGTGATGAAGAGGAACTGCTTGTCGAGGTTGAGCGGATCGCGGGCGAAATGAATGAGCGCGTCCATGCTGATCTTTCGGTTCACGGCGTCCATGAAGACGTCGAACTCGTCCATGGCGCGGAACGGGCTCTCGATGGTCTCGCCGATGCTGAGCGTGAGTGAGAGCGTCGTGAAGGAGCGCTCGCCGCCGGAGAGAGACCGGGTGTCCTTCACTTTGTTGCCTTCCTGCCCCGCCAGCTGGACGTTGAGGCGAAGCTCGGAAGTCTTGTAATCGACGGTGACCTTGCCGGCGCCGCCCTTCTTGGAGAGGTAGTGGTTGAAGCGGTGGCTCGTCTGCTTCTCCACAGACTCGGCACTGTGCTTCAGCATCTTCTGCCGCAACTTGTGCCCCTTTCTCAGGTTGTTGCACGGGTCTCGAGAGTTCTCCAGGGTGCGCTGCAGGCGCGAGAACGACGCCTTCGTGTTCTTCAACTCCTTGAGCACGATGTGCTGCGGCCGCGCGTGGCGCTTGGACTCGTTCTCGACGCGGCGCGTCGCCCTGTCGTACTCCTTCCTCAGAGCCTCGGGGGACTTCTCCGCCTCATCCTCGTCCAGGTACGAGCGCGCGGTCTCACGCGTGCACACGGCCAACGCCTCCTCCGTGTTGTGCTCAATGACGAGACGCAACCCGGCCACAGATGACTCCGTCTCGGCGATGCGCTCCTCCAGCTCCTTCTCCTTGCTCTTCCACCACTCCAGGTTTGCCTTCTCCTGCTTCCACTCATTGACCGCGGCTTCGTACGTCTCTGCGATCTGGTCGCTCTCGCGCGTCAGCTCTTCGTTTCCTTTCATCAGCGCGTTCACCTCGTCGTTCGCCACCGCGTGCGCCTCCTTCGCGGCCGCGAGTGTCTCGCGCAGCCGCTCCGACTTTTCCTTGAGCGGCCCTTCGAGTTTTTCCACGATCCGGGCGACGTTCTCTTGCAGGTCGAACACGTTCGTCGCCGCCCCGCCGGCGCGCTCCGCCAGGGCACTGTTTGCCTCCTCAAGGTCCTCCTCCGCCTTTCTCAGTCGAACCTGCGCGCCCGTCTTCTTTCGATACGCGTCGTTCTCCTGCTTGTTGAGCGCCGCGCACGCCGCGGCCTTGGCCTTCAGCTGCTCTCTCGCGAGCGCCTGATCTTTCTTCGCCTGCTGCATCTGCGCCGTCAGCTGCGCCACGAGCTGTTTCTTGTCCGCCGCCAACCTCGGGACGAGTCCCAATTTGAACCCGCGGTCGACGTTCGTCCCTTTCATCTGGTTGATGATGCGATCGCCAAGGGTGAAAGCCTCTTTGACGTTGGGGTACATCTGCTTGTTCCTGACGATATCCTTCGCCTGTTCCTCGTCGGGGACGAGGATCGAGAGCTCCGCCTGCGTGCGATCGATGATGAAATTGTGCACGACCGGGTTGTCGAACTCGAGGACGTCCAGCATCTTCGTCAACGAACTGGGCGGGAGCCTGTGCTCCTCGATCGTGTACTTCCCGCGGTTGTAGTTGACGACGGTGATGTTCGGAGGCACGCCGCACGAGCGCATGAGCTGATCCAGGGTCGAGCGGTCCTTCATGCTGCTCACGAGGAAGTGATTGAGGGACGGTCCGACGTGCTGCTCCACCGCCCTCGCCCAGTTCTGGTCCTTGAGCTTGACGTACACGCCGATCGGGCCGAGCGGCGGCTTCTCGAACTGCGCCGCGTGTTTCTTGAGCGCCTCCGCGAGCTTGGGCATGTTCTGTCCGAACTTCACCAGGATGCCTCCTCTCTCGTTCCTCGCCTCCTTCAGGCTGTTCTCGCAGTTCCGGAAGTTCTGGTCCGCCTCGCGAATCGCCGACTCGGCGCGCATCTTTTCGCCCTCGGCGTCTCGCTTCTTGCGAGGGAGCTCATGGGCGTTCGCGACCGCGGCGTCCATCTCGCGTTTGAGCTTGTCTCGGTGTTCCCTCGCCGCGTCGACGGCGCGCTGCAACGAGATGTCCTGCGCCTGTGACTGCTGCTGCATGAGAGCGCGGCTCTCTTCGAGCTCCTTCTCGAGCATCTCCTTCTCCTGCTCCATCGACCGGATCTCGTTGTTGTGGCTGAGGATGCTCGTGTCTTCTCGCTTCGCCTGGCCCGCGAGCTGCGCGCGCTTCGCCTTCGCCGCCTCCAGGTCGTTCTTCGCCTGGCTGGTTTTCTCGGTGCACTCGGTCAGCCTCGCCTTGACCTCGGCGAGGTTCGTCTTGCTCTGCTCCAGCTGCTCCTCCGTCTTCCTCCTCTGTTGCGCCAGCTCGGTGGTGTGCGTCCCGCGATAGCTGTCCAACTCAACCTCCAGCTCCGCCATGTCCTTCTCGACTTTGTACACCTCGGACCACGCGAGGCGGTTGCGCCACTGCTCTTGCTCCTTGACGAACTCTTCCATCTTCTGAAAGCTCTCCGCCTCCTTCTCGAGGTTTTCCACGTTCGTCTGCAGCGTGGGAAGCTCCTGTTCCTTCGCCTCGATGAGCGCGTCCATCTCTTTCACCTGCTCCTTGATCCACTGCAGCTTGACCTGGATGTCCTCCAGCAGCGTCGCCTTGACGAAGAACTTGTACTTGTCCGTGTCCTTGCCGCTGTGCAGGAACTGTCGCGACGAGTCCTGGGTCATCACCACGATCGGGTTGTCGACGTCGATGTTGAAGTGGTCCATCATGCGCAGCAGCATCTCGCGGGAGCTCCCGATTTCCTTGCCCGCCTTGTTGCGGATCTTGAAAGAACCCGAGCCGCTGGCGCTGATCGTCCTCTCCACGGTGATCACGTCGCCGTGGTTCATCTGGGGCTCGAACGCGTCGTTGCCGACGTTTCGGATGCTCACCTCCACCTTGGCGAAGTTCGAGCCCTCGCGGATGAAGCCCTTCAAGCCCTTGTCGCTCCTCTCCTTCGCGCCCTTCTTCGTGCCGAGGCACACCATGAGCGCGGTGAGCACAGCGGACTTACCGGAGCCGTTCTCGCCGACGATGAAGTTGATGCGCGGGCCGAGCTCCACCTCGAGGTGCTGGTGGCACATGAAGTTGGTCACTCTCACCTTCAGGATCGTGCCGTTGCCGTGCTCGAGCACGGTATCGGGCTCGGGCGCCTTGCGCTTCTCCGACTTGCCCATCTTGGAAAGTGAGAGATCTGGCGGAGTCGAGCCGTCGAACGGCGCGACGAGAGCGCCGGCGCGGAGCGGACGCGAGCGGGCGCGTGCGGGCGCCGGGCGCCGCCGCACGGATCGACGGCACGCGCACTCGGTCGCGCGTGACGAAGTGAGGCGGTGGTGCGTACGTGCCGGAAAAGACCCCTCCCTCGGTGGGGTGCCAAGTTTGAAATCCGAGGGCTCATCAGCTGAAATGAAACTGGCACTTCCCCGCCGACCACTCCTCGTTTTCTTCGCTTGGCCGTTTCCTCCCCCTCTCATCCAACCCGGGCGCCTCTCGCGGGGCGTTCTTCCTCGCGACTTCGCATGACCGTCTCGGCGTGTTGCGCGCGATCGAACCCCGGACGTCCGCACGCTCGCGCGAGCGCGGCGCGGTGCGCGCAGGTTCGCTCTTACAAGTACACTTCCCCTCGAGACACGCTCCTGGAATCCCTCTTTCTCCATCGCTTCTGGGAGTCGGCGGTGACCAATCTCGTCCCTCGATGGGTCGCCCCTAACCTCCTGACCCTCGTGGGTCTGATACACGCCGTCGCCGCGTACGTGCTGCTTCTCGTGCACAGTCCCGGCCTCGACGGCGCGGCGCCTCCGTGGGTGTACGTCGCGTGCGCGGCGTGCTTGTTCGTGTATCAGACCATGGACGGGATGGACGGGAAACAGGCGCGCCGCACGAACAGCGGCTCTCCCCTCGGCGAGGTCATCGACCACGGCGCGGACGCGATCGCCGCGTGCGTGTACGGCGTCTTCATATGCGACGCGTTCGGCGTGGGGTGGGACCGTGGCTTCTCCGGCGCGGGCCGGTGGCCCGCGGTCGCCCTCATCGCCTACAGCCGTTGCGCGTTTTTGTTGGACTCCGTGACGGCGACGTACACCGGTCGCCTTCCCGTCTCGCGCCTCGACGCCCAGGAGCTTCAGATCGTCACGCAGCTCGTCCTCCTCTGGAACGCCTCCGGAGGCGCCGCCGTGTGGCGGTACCCGCTCGACCTGAGCGCGGTGTTGTTCTCGGGTGACGGCGGCGGCGGCTCGGGGGCGTCGAGCGGCGGCGTTCCCCTGGGTCTCGCCCTCGTCGGCTTCTGCGCCGGCGGCGGCGCGTTCGCGAGGTTCAAGTCCACCTCGGACGCGCTTCGGGGCCCGCCCTCGCCGCACCTCCCCGCGTACGCCGAGCGCGGTCCCGCGATCATCTACCTCCGCGTGTTGAGCTTCGAGCTCGTCCTCACCGCCGCGGTGGCGTGCTGCGGGAACTTCCCCCTGTGCCACGCGGTGACCACCGTGGCGTTCGGGGAGACGATGGTGCGGCTGATGCACCTGCGCGTGTCCGATCCGAACTTCAACCCGCTGTCTAGCATATACCTGAGCGCGTACGTCGCGGGGGCGACCTTGGTGCCGGCCGCCGCGGGGGGGGAGCTGGGGTGGAGCGAACGCGGCCTCGCCGCCGCGGGGACGTCGTTGGTCCTGGGCGCGCTCTGGGAGTACGCGAGCACGTTCACGTCGCTCGCGAGCCAAATCACGGGGTGTCTGGGTCTGCCGAGCAACCCGTTCGTGCTCCCGACGAAGGGGGGCAAGAAGCGCGCCGAGTGACGTCGCGAGCGACGCGATGAAGGAGCACACGAGCGCGGCGCGACCCGCCGCGACTCTCGAGACGAGCCCGACTCCTTCTCCACACCTACGATGCTATCCTATTATGATATCCTATGTGAAAACGTTCTACTTTTTCCCCCGGCTCTGCGAACGGACTCGAGGCCCGCCCTCCTCCCGTCCGTCGCCAGTGCCCGTCGTCGTCCCTCTCTACGACAGCGTCACGCCGTGTATCTCCGCCACCTCGGCGAGTTCCCTGCCGAAGCTCGCGGTGCGATCGCCCAGTTCCGCCGACATCTCCTCGATCTGTCGCAGCGCGTCCGAGGCATCCGCCAAGGCGCGCACGTCCGTTTTAGCCCTGTCTATGCGTCGGCGCAGGTCGACGCCGTCTCGGTCCGCGGCGGCGGCGTCTCGCGACGCGCGCGAGGCCGCCGCCTCCCACTCGGGTGGAGGCGGGGGCGAGGGCGCTCGGAAACGCGACTCGTCCGCGAGCAGAGTCTCGAGGTTGGCGAGTGCCGACGCCGCGGTGCCGTCTCGCGCGAACGACGAAGGCGAAGGCGAAGGCACCCCGCGTCCGCGCTCCGACGCGGGCGCGCCGCCGCGCAAGACGGGGAGGGGACGCCGCGGCGGGTGGGTGGACGCGGTCCCGCCGCGAGCGCCCCCGCTGAACCTCGCGATCGGACGAGGGGGGACCACCACCGGGCGGCGCACGACCGCCGTCGCGCTCGCCGCGGCGGTCTGATGAGGAAGATGCGCTCTGAACGACGACGCGCGTGGGGACTCCGCGCGAGACCGCGCCGAGGCTTCGTCCGTCCGGATCTTGTCGCGAATGACCCGAAGGATCTCGTCCTCCTCCTCAGATGAGGAGGCTTCGCCGTCGCTCTCGTGGGGGGAGAGCGAAGGCATCGAGACGCGGAGTGATCTGGAGGACGTCGTCCGCGACGTCCCGGAGGCAAAAAGACTACGAAGGTAAAAAAAGAAATGATTTGCGCCAACCGGGAATCGAACCCGGGGCAGCTGAATGGGAACCAGCTATTTTACCACTAAACCATTGGCGCTCCTTACGAGTATTTCCGTACAAGGAGTTAGTGATAAACCTGTGATGACTACTTTCGTAGCCGCATTTTCGATCTCGCGTTTCCGCGAGCCATTCACAAATTGAGCTAGCCGGCGGCCAAGATTGCTAATCTATAATCCGTTTTTGCCGTCCGATTTCATAATTTTATGACTACAGATCATTGCGTGCTTTGAATTATCAGATGTATGTGTATCCAGTCATCATCTCACTGTCCACTGGCTTACTGGGCGCGCCACGGAATAAAATCTGAAATTTCCCGCGGATTGGGGATTCGCGCCAGATCCTCCACGTCGTCCCCCCCGTCGTGCACCCCCCTGGCAGTGGCGCGGCGCACCTCGCACGGGTCGGATTGGGAGTCCGCGCGACACCGAACACGTCTCGACGGGGGAGTACGCGTCGCAGCTTTCGGGAAGGAGTTCGCGTCGCACGTCTCGTGAGGGCGGCCGCGTCGACGTCCGCGCGGTGTTTCACTATCCGACGCACCCCCGCGCCTTCGATCTTGAAATCTCGCGGGAACGACCGACGGGGCTCAGGACCCCCCGCGCCGCAGACAACGAACATGACCACGACCACGGGCTCGTCCATCGACGATAACGCCAAGGTGGATAACGCGCTGCAGCACCTTCCCCCGCGCAAGCGCCTCGCCGCGCAGATGATGTCCCACGCGCCGTCGTCCACCACCTCGAGCGACCCAACCTCGAGAACCGCGAAGAAGCGGTCCACCTCCTCGTCGGGAGGAGGGGAGAACGACGAGGACGCGGCGGCGCTGTTCGCGCGGTACAAGAAGATGTACGCCAACCGCAAGCCGTCCTCCCGCGTCTGTCTTCTCCCCGAGTCGGATCGCGTGCGCGAGGCGCGCGCGAGGGCGGCCCTCGCCGCCGGCGAGCTGCCCCCCGCGGCGGTTGCCGCCGCCGCCGAGGCCAAGGCGGAGGCGCGCGCCAAGGGCGCGGAAGCCGCCGCGGCGCGACGCGTCGCCGTCGAAAAGGCGGCGTCCGCGAAGGTCGCGGCGGAAGAGGCGATCGAGCTCGCGAGGGTGGCGGAGGAGGCCGAGGCGAAGGCGGAGGGTGCGGAGCGTGAGCGCGCCGCCCGAGACGGCGGAGACGCGCCGCCCAATCCGTCGGAGGACGCCGCCGCGAAGCCGAAACCGACGGACGACGAGGTGGCGCGAAAGCTTCACGCGGAGATGAACGCGTCGCCGAGGGGAAGGTCGGCGACGGCGAAGGCGGGCTCCGTCGCGCCCAGCGCGTGATCGAGACCGAAACGAAGGTGAACGGTGGCGGGGGACCGAAGATATCGTGCAAAGATACCCGGCGGCCCCGTGAAGAGACGAAAGAACGCCGGGAAGATCGCTCGCGCCGTCGCGACGACCACGGCGTTCATGTACTTTACATCGCACGCGCGTAATAGTAGTGCTGTATCATACCACACCGAAGAAAACGAAACACCTCATTTCCTATTTTACCTTTCTTGTCATATCACTTGTACTTTTCTTACTTTCTATCGATACGGACGAGGCCGTAAGCCTCGTCGCTCCCCCTCCTCCTGATGGATTTTACTCATCACTCCTTCGGTCACCGCCGATCGCGATCCGACTCACGCCGAATCCGCCGCGCCGAGTTCGGGCTGGCCGAGTTCGGGCTGGCCGAGTTCGGGCATGAGCTCTAACGTGCTGACAACGATCGCCCTCGAGATGGCGAGCATGTCTGGGCACCCCGGCCCCCAGTTCGCGCAGATTTTGCACGTCTGCAGAGGTTTTAGCACGTCCCCAACGATCTCCGCCGCGAGGACAAAGTTTTGCATCTGCTCCGCCCCGATGTTTTCCCGGAGCTCGCCGATGACGCCCTGGAGTCGACACGCGTGCTGCGCGAACGTGGTCAGCGTCATCTTCCCGCCCTGCTCCAGCAGCTCGTCCTTGCTGTATACGCCCGAGAGCGTGCCGTTTCCGATGGACAGGTAGTCCACGAGCGTGGCCATGGGCGAGGAGCCCTGCAGAACGAGCGCATCCGCGGTGAGCTTCTTGCGCCGCTCGAACAGCGTGTTCAGACGCGCCGCGTGCGTCTTCCAGCTCTTCACCAGCGACGCCCGCTGCGTGACGGAGAGATCGAGCGTCTTCGCGATCAACTGCGCCTTCGCGAAGACGCTCCGCGTCTGCCCCGGCCCTTTCGGCGCTTCCGCGGCGGCGCCCCCCGCGTTTCCGAAGATGTTCACCGAGCTGCACGCGTTCCCGTCGACGAGGTACGTCTTGAACTGTTTCGTCAGACGGATCGCGAGACGCTTGAGGTCGTCCACGTTCGCGCCGCTGTCGTTTTCGCTCAGGGCGATGAGCTTCGCGGCGTCCTCGTGCAGGGGGAGGGACGTGTTGTCCTCCGCGCCGTTCGTGCTCAGGCGGCGGATCGTCCTCGCCATCGCCGTCATCGGGCCCCCCCGTCGCGTCTCGGCCCGGGCTCGCGCCTCGGCGCCGGGCTCGCGCTTCACCGCCAAGGAGCCGTCCATCGCGGCCGTGATCTGCTCCAGGAGCGCCGCGCACGGTTTGCAGTCGTCGTCGTCGACGCCGGTCACAGCTTCGTCGTCCGACGAGCCGTTCGGCGGCGGAAGCGCGGCGCGCGGCGCGCCTCCGGGCGGCTCGCTCGGTCGCGCCTCGAGCGCCGACTGGAGCATGTTATTCTGCAGCGCGCAATTGCGGAGCGCTTCCAGCGTCTCCGTGAGCTTCTGCGTCGCCAAGTCTTTCTCCTCGCGCATGTCCGAGCGCTCCTTATCGATGTTGATCCATCGATTCTGACACGCCTCCAGGCCCTGCAAGCTCTGCTGGAGCGCCATCTGCATCCGCGTCTTCTCCTCCGCCGCCTCCTCGAGCTTCGCGCGAAGCTCCTCCACCTCCTGCTCCAGGTTCGTGACGCGGTTGCGGTTCCGCTCGCGGCACCGCCGCTGCGCCTGGAGGTTCGCCTCGCGCTGCCGCTTGCGTCGGGTCTCCGCATCCACGCTCTCGTCCGCGCCCGAGTCCGAGGCGCGGCTGGCGCGCCTCGACTTGGACGTCGACGAGCGGCGACGCGCCTTGGCGGCGGCGGCGGCGGCGTCGCCGCCCGCGCGCGGGGCGGAGGAACCGGGCACGAACCCGCCGAGGGGCATCGCGGGAGGATCGACGGAGGCGCTCGTGCCCCGCATCGGGTCGAAGGCGGGAAAGGACGGACCCGCGTTCATCGCCGCCATAAACTCCGGACCGAAATCGGCGTCGGTGGGGAACGTCTCGGGCGCGCCCTCCGCCACCGGGCGGGACGGGGAGAAGTCGCCCGCGATGATGCCCGCGCCGGCGGCGTCGGTCAGGAACTCCTGCAACACGTAATCATCCACCTCCCCGACCGCGCTCGCGATCTTGCCGAAGTCCTCGTGGGCGCGCAGGAACGAGTCGCGCTTCTGCACGCCCCCCATCTCGACCCCGCGGGAGGAGGACGGGCGGGCAGTCAAGGTTTTCGGGGGAAACCGCCTCGGAGGGCCGACGTCCCGAGGCGAGAGATCCGGTGGAGCGCGATACCGCCGCGAGAGTCTCTCGAAGCCACCCTCGTGCCTTGCGCGCGCACGCTCGACCACCGACTCGAGTGATCGTGGTGCACGCGCGGCGCGGTGTCGCCCGCCGCATGCCGAAGGGGTGACATTAAAGATCTCCATTTCTCGTATAGAAACTTCCATGGAGACTGGTGGGATAAGAGGTGCGGGACTTTTTCGCCAACCAGGATTTGAGGGTCTCCAAATGTTTTGGGACACACTGTGATAATTATGAGCTAATCTAGCTAGTCACTCGCCGCACTTCGATGTACATAATGCATTTTAGCTCACCCTAAATTAAGGCGTGGATCTCCCACCGTCCGAACGACGAACTGTCTACAGAAAAGCGTGTCGCAGACGAGCGAGCCGGCG
>MDSW01222337.1_pt1 | contig 13972 bp, 13 predicted proteins | sample 811171 | NCBI WGS metagenome assembly MDSW01 (sample SAMN05326641, study PRJNA326480) | marine metagenome | isolation source: seawater | place: Atlantic Ocean: North West | collected 2012 | reverse complement strand
TTCATGATTTCATCAAAGGGGACTACAACGGTGTTCAAATCTCCAATCATAATTCGTAGTGCAAGATGGGCTGAGGTCTTGATTCCGGGAATCGCAATTGTTCCATTACGTACTTGGTCGAGAGTCTTTTCGCCTAAAGTGACGATTCTTGGGCCATATCCCTCGCCCATCGAAGCACCACAGTTCATGAGAACATAATTTCCAAGAACGTCGGGTAGCGCATGAATAGAAACAGCAGAGACCTCAAATTCGCAGTCTAATGCCTTCTGATTTAGTGTCTCTATATCGAGTAACGCGTGTTCGTAGAGGTATGGAGTGGTATCGAAGCGACCGGTAGTCATGGCATGAAACATGAACGCATCGTCAGGATCTGGAGAGTGGCCGATACGAATAGTGCGGGAATCCCCTGACGTCATGTAACGGGACCGGGAGGTTCGGTGTAAAAACGAATGTGTATGACCTTAGCATGTTTGAGCCGCTGTGTTGAAATGCCTCGTTCGATTCAGACAATCATGGTTAATGCAGAGAAACTTAGCATTGCTCGCGGACAGTTGGGTCCAAAATGCGCAATGTGCGGCGACCCAATGATTTTCGGTGAAGCCTTGGTAATTGATTCCGAATATTATTGTCAATCTTGTTATGAGAAGATTACAGGCGCAGTAAGTTCCTCCGAACCTAAGGAAGTCGCTGGTCTCCGGATGGATTGATTTAGTTCCGCGATTTGTCCCTGTCGTGAGTACGGCAAGGCACCAGTTCCGTTTCTCGGAGTTCTACCGCAATCTCGCCCCCTCTGATCTATATCTTCCTCCTCGCCTTCGTAGTCGGGAATGGATGTTCATGGGTTGGGACGATAGGCCCCCTCGTCGTCATCTTGGTTTTTCAAGTGCTGGAGATATTCATCAGATTCTGACACGTTCTAGTCCTCCGCATTCGTGTTTCCACAGTACGGCATACTACGATCGTCCTTCGGAATGGAAGATGGCGGACAAAGGCTGGCGTGGAGCTGATCTAATTTTCGATTTGGATGGTGATCATCTTCCAGGTGTAGATGCCCTCAATTTCCCTGCGATGCTCACGACCATTCAGGAACAAGCTTTTCGCCTATGGAATGACTTCCTAGAGCCTGATTTTGGATTCAAAGAGGAACATGCAACGTTCAGCTTCTCGGGCCACCGTGGCTTCCATATCCATTATCGTCATCCGAGTATTTTGCACCTTGACTCAAAGGCACGTCAGGAGATTGTCTCGCATATCTCGGGTGCTAATCTCAACATTGAGATGGCCCTTACTGGCCCACGAGTCGGTTGGGGTCGTCGTGTCGCACGTGGTGTTGATTCTGTTCTTGATCGGTTGGAGCATTACCACCAATCATCTGATACAGAACGTAATCGAATCTATCGCGAACTTCGATCCACCGCCGTATTAGGTTCAGCCAATATGTCGAGGAAGCCTACGATGAGTGAGAAGGCTATGGCAACATTGGCGACGATGTCTGTCGATGCAGACCGCAGGAGGCGATTGAAGAACTCTCTCAACAATATGGGTAAGCAGTTCGGAAAGAATGGTGAACTATTCACGTCCTTAATTCTCGGTGATCAGAGCGTGGTACTTGATCAGGCTGCTGAGAATGACGATAATGTCACAGTCGATGTTCGACGTGTGATTCGTTGGGTAGGAAGTCTTCACGGTAAGGCTGGTCTTCGAGTCACTGAGTTCCCTCTATCACGTTTAGATCCTGATGGTTCTGGTGCATTTGATTCCCTCACGGAGGCTGTACCGTTTTCGATGGACGAAACGGAGAAAGTACGTCTTTTACATGACGACATTACTGCAAGAATCGGCAATGAAGTTGTTGAGGGGAATCGGGGCGAAGAAATCGAGGTTTCAGAAGCTATGAGCATTTTTCTTGGGCTCAAACGGTGGTGTGAGCCTCTCTAAGGTTCCATGGATTGAGTATCCTCCATCGGGGAATGTTAAAACCGTAATCGTGCTGAATCCAATACAGGGTGGTCGGGATGACATCGGATGAAGAGAATCCACCGTTGCCGCCAGGAGCCATGCCTCCACCTCCACCTCCTGGTGGAATGATGCCTCCTCCGCCACCTGCTGGAATGCCTCCTCCGCCGAGTGAAATGCCTCCACCTCCGCCAGTTGCTGCTCCTGCTCCTCCGGCAGAAATGCCTCCTCCTCCACCAGCAACTGCTCCAGCTCCTCCGGCAGAAATGCCTCCTCCTCCCGCTCCGGCTCCGGCCCCTCCAGCTGAAATGCCTCCTCCACCGGCTGCGGCTTCACCTGCAGAACTTCCCCCCTCTGATGGCCGTATCGATCTCCGAGGGCTTCGTGAAGAATCCGATTCCTCTGTTCAGAATCACGATCAGATGTACGGCCATATTGATCGTATCGCTTCAGGACAGGTTGGTACTTTGTTGGATCGTTTCTCTAATCGCTTTGGTTCAGATCTCGACCGTGAAATCATTGTGTTACGTAAGAAGGAACAGCAGGCAATGCGTGAGGTCAACCCCACGGTTGAACTGATAAGTGGGGGTCAATCAGAAGATACCGACGTCGAAGGAGACATGGAAGATGTTGAAGATCTCAAGGCGGCAATTGAGGATGCAATTCGCCCTCTCAAGAAACGCTTTGATCGAGCCAAGAAAGAACGAGATACGAGTTTGATTCGCAAGATTCAACCACGTTTGAAGGCCCTTGTCGAAGAACGGAAGTTGGTAATCGAAGTCATTGAAGGTGATCGTGATATTGAAGATATTAATGCACTCATGGATGAATACCTTGGTGATTTACCTCCGGAGGATGAAGCAGATTCTGATGATGTCATGGATGATACTTCTGAAGATGTATCGTCCGAGGATGACGATGATAGTGATGAGGACTTCCGTGCCTTTACAGATCTTGCCAATGAACTCCTTGGTCTAATGCCCGAAGAGTTTCAGAAAGAGTTCATTTCTGGTCCAGATATCGAATTCTTCTCCGCAGTTTTCAACGATCCAGCAGGTGCTGATGATAGCGACCGTCGTGCTTTCGTTGATATGATTAATCGCGAACTGGGTTCCGCTCCAGACGAGGTTACACAGCGTCTTGTCCAGGATATCGAACTGGCTAAGCGGATTAAGATAAGATACGGGTGAATAAAATGGGACTGCTAGACCGATTAGATGATGATGCGGACGTTGCCGATGAGGCTGCCTCGATTGAGGAAGTTACCAAGGAAGTCGAGAAGACGGCGCCCAAGAAGAAAGGTCGGCGTGCTCGTCGTGCAAAGGCGAAAGAAGAGCCGATAGTCGAAGATGAACCTGTAGAGAAGACGGCGCCCAAGAAGAAAGGTCGTAGCCGTAGAGAGAGGCAACCTCGAGAGAAGAAGGAGCGAGTCGTCAGAAAGATTAGTGAAGATCGCGAAATTGCTGGAATGGCAGCGTTTTCCTTCCGGCGGATTGTTGACTTCATTGTTAACTACGGATGGGCGATTCCAATTCTAGGAATTAGTCTCCTTGGAACGAATGCAGATTTCACATGGTTTATCATTGGAGGATTGGCTCTGATGCTGTTGAACAATATTGTTCTGCCCTATCAGTTTGGTAGAACGTTAGGAAATTTCACAACTCGAACAATGTTTGTCCGACACACTGGAAAAGCTCCTATGTTCATGTTCTTCTTGATGAAGACGTTTTATTTCCCATTCCTACTTCTTGGCTTATTTGGAATTCAACTGGCTTTAGAATATAGTAAGGATACCAACATCGTCGTTTTGGTAATCTGTATTATCTCGCTACTTATCTTCCTTGCAGATACTATCATTTCACGGATTCGTAAGGATGATCGTATGGGTCTATGGGAAACAGCATTCCTTGGTGTTTGGTTGACCAAACATATCAGTTCTGGTGAATCTAGTGGCTGGCTCAAGCGCCTTGAGTCTTCAGGTGATTTCTTTGAGCAGAGAGGTTGGGGCGTCGATGGTGAGGGCGGCGAAGAAGCCGATGAGTCCTGAAGGATCCACCCCACATGACTGATTCACCCATTGATCCAAAGGTCACTCGGCCTATTCTAACACGTATAATCATCGTAACCTCATTACTGGGTATTGCGTATGGTATCACTCAATTAGAAATTCTAATGGGAGTCTTGAGTATTTTTTTACTAATGGTCGGTATTGTTTCACACAAGATCTTCACAGGTTTAGTTCGCCCTGTCCGGAAAAAAAGATCACCTTCAAGCGATTTTACTCAGTGTAGATGGACTAGTGTGAATGATTCCTCTGTGGCTCGTTTTGAACGCTGGCTAGACAAACCAGCACCACTTGTCATTGCTATACATGGTTGGCAATCAGATTCTAGCTCTTCTGAGAAACGAGTTGGTCCGTTTCTTGAGCGTGATTATCATGCTGTTTTGATAGATCTTCCAGGTCATGGTCATTCAGATGGTTTAGCCATATGGACTGCAGTAGAATCTGGAAGGAACGTACTGGATATGATGCGAGATTTGACTAATATATGGGATTGGTCACAAATTACTTCGGTTGTTCTATTGGGGCATAGTATGGGTGGATTCGTATCACTGGGATTTGCAGATCAATTTAGTGAGGCTTTGCCTATGCCAATCGAACGTGTGTACCTTGAATCACCAATGACATCTTTCCCGATGGTATTTGCTCATAGAACAACAGGTATCGCCATTATCGGCCGTCATATTTCTCGCTTAGATCTTCAATGGGCTTTTCTTCGTAAGGGGCCAGATAGTAAACTAAACTGGTCACATTTTAGTGTGCCAAAATGGGGAGTGCCATCCATGGAGGTACGAATTCTCCAAGCTAAAGAGGATATTGCATTAGGATTAGAGCACCTTGAACTGCTTCAGCCACATGCTAATGATAATTGGGAGATTGTAATTGACGAGGATTTGAAGCATTTTGGTGCTTCAAGAGGCAATGCATATTCTACCTATCTTAGATGGATTGATGATTGATTTTCCTTCATAATTCGGCGATAAATCCGGATATGATCAAGAATAACAGCAGGCTAATCACCATCCCGAATGTGACGAAGTGCATAGCAATTGAGAGTCCAATACGTAGTTCGGGTTTCTTTATTTCATTGAAGGGCCAAATGGAATTTATTTGCTCTTGGCCCCCGCGGATACCAAAGAGTGGTCGAGCATATCGTGTTCTTCTAACAATCTCGAAGCAAATCATTACTCCAGACATTACGATAATTGTTCCAAGAATCATACTGATGTAGTAATTCAGACCGATTGCACTGAAGATTGCAATTGGGAGAAATGTTAGGTGCATATGTACCACATAGGTAGGATACACTGCTTCGTTGAGGTAGGCTAAAGATGAACTAGGCCGATTCAAAAGTTTAGATGCCCAAGAGAAAATCAGCATACACCAGAACCAAGCATGAAACGACTGAACGATAGATGCAATTACAGCAATGTTGCTGAATGCGGGGTGGCCTCTGTTATACCAACCGCCCTCCATAATTTTTGGAACCTCACTTGATTCGTTGATTACGAACCATAAGATGGCGAGGATTGGTACCATAATTGTGAGAGGAATTCGAATACGATCGAGGACTGTGAAGTATTCCTCTTTCGCAGAGATTAGAAGATAGCCAAACAGGAAGTAAAGCAAATACCGAGAGAATTCCCACCACATACCAACCTCTCCAAATCGCCATGGTTTGAACAGAATGCCATTGGTAGCAAGAATCAATGGTGGGACAAGGAGTATTCCTAGCCCAAATGGAAGTTTTAGTAATTTGCGAACACCTCTCATTAGTAGACCATCTGGTTTGTTCTTCACTAAGAGGAAGATTGGTGAGAGGATTACTGAGTAAATCAAAAGGTTGTAAATGAACCAAAGATGGCCATATGGCATGTCTTCACTGCCGGGAAATATTGTAAACAATCCAATGGTTGAGCTTATGGGTTCGAATATTCCGAAGAAAAGAATGTAGACTCCGAATAGCAAGGGTAATCCAAGTCTAGATGCTCTCTCCTTCAGATAGGTTCTCGCATTTCTACGTTTCAAGGCAAAGGCTGTTCCCATTCCTGATATGACGAATAGTGCGGCTAATCTCCATTGATGCATCACGCCAATGATGAAGAAGAGGGGCAAATCCCATGCACTCGCATCAATTTGGCCTAGGGAGAAAGCAGAGTAATGAAACCAGATTAGAAGTGCGAAGAGGATTACGCGTAACCAATCTAGGTCATGACGCCGGATAGGCTTGTGAAATACCTCCTCGGCGGGAGGAGATTGTGTAATTGATTGAACATGATTTGATTGCGTAATCGAGTTCAGATCTTGAATCATTCAGATTCCTCTTGACGTCGTTCGATAGCGAATTTTCGAAGGTCTTCTCCAGTCACACCTTCTTCGATACCTTCTATGTCTTTTTCGTCTACAATTTCGACGCCTAGAATTGTCTCAATTACATCCTCCATCGTAACTAGTCCAAGTGTAGCACCGAATTCATCTTGGACTAGAGCCAATTGTTCTTTACGAGATAGAAAGATATCCAGTAAATCATCGAGGTTTGTCTTCTCGCCTACGCGGACAATGTCTCGCATCAATGACGACATCTTGCTTTGATGCTCGTCTGCTGCGGCTTTGCGATATATGTCGGAGCGGAGTACGAGGCCAACAGGTTGGTCGATTTCTCCATCGAAGACAGGAAGACGTCCATGGACCATGATTGGATTTTTGTCCATCGCTGCCTGAACAGTGTCATCTACAAGCACGAAGGACATTACAGTCCTGGGCGTCATCACAGTAGTGACATTTTGATCTCGTAGACTCAGTAGATTTCGAATGGCCTTCTCTTCGTCTGTCTCAATTACACTCTCATCCTCTGCGACTTCGACCATAGCGGCTAATTCATCCCTAGTAACTGCACTTTCAGACTTTGCAGGGAACAAGTTCCTCATCCATTCCATTGGAATGACGATTGGTAGTAGAATCAGGATTAGGCCACGCAGTGTATAGGCTGAAAAGACACTGAGATTTTTCCAATACAAGGCGCCGAGTGTCTTCGGGATAATTTCAGAGAGAACAAGAATTCCTAGAGTCAGCACAGAGGAAGCCACTGCCATCACTAATGCTTCAGATTCGGTACCCTCGACCATAGCTGCTACTTCAGCACCGACACCAAGGGCTCCAACAGTATGTGCAATAGTGTTTAGAGTTAGAATTGCGGTTAGAGGTCGTTCAGGTTCATCTTTGAATCGAGCCCAAAGATTAGCAACACGGCTACCTTTTTGCTCTAGTACCTTGACATGAGAAATAGAAGTACTGAGCAGCACTGCCTCTAGGACACTACAAAGGAAGGATGCACCGAGGGCTAAAGTCGCATACAGAATTAGTAGAGTGTAATCGCCTTGACCACCCGCTACGGAGGTTTGGCCAACTAAGGTATGGACATCCACTTCGGACTCACTCCGCATATGAAAGTGGACCAGATTCGTTTACGGACCCTGTCATGTGCATGTCTCTGAAGCGCTGTTAGGTCTAAAGGGTTCTTGAAGAGGGGGCTACCTGTGAACGCCACATTGAATTGCGGGTCAGACCAGCGCGGAGCATGACCGGAGAGCACGTACTTGTCTGTGTGGCGTGGCCATACGCCAACGGTCCGCTCCATCTAGGGCATGTAGCAGGCTGCTATCTTCCTCCGGATATTACTGCTCGATTCGAGCGTTCGAGAGGCAATCGTGTCCTGATGGTTTCTGGTTCAGATGAGCACGGGACACCAATCACTGTCACAGCTGAAATTGAAGGCGTCAATCCACGAGATATCGTTGATAGATATCATGCCATTAACACGAAGGCATTGTTAGATCTTGGTTGTGTATGGGAGCCAAACATCGATTCTCGTGGCATTGAATATGGTGGCGCGTTGTTTAACCGAACTTCAGACCCCTCTCATATTGAACGTGTCCAAGCCAACTTTACTTCACTACTCGATGCTGGACTGTTTGAGAAGCGGTCGATGGACCAATACTACGAGGTGCGTAATGATGGAACAGGTCGGTTCCTTCCTGATCGCTATGTGGAAGGCACTTGCCCCACCTGTGGTGATACTGATGCACGTGGAGATCAGTGTGATGCCTGCGGAGTAACCTATGAGGCCTCCGAACTGAAGAATCCTCGTTCGAAGATGAATCCTGACGCAACGGTCGAAATTCGAGCGACTGAGCACATGTTCTACCGTCTTGACCTATTTCAGAAAGCCCTCGAGGAACATGCTGATTCTAGATGGCCGATTTGGAAGAATAACGTGCGTGCAATGACCAAGCAATGGTTGGACATGGGGCTGCGCCCACGTGCCGTTACTCGCGATTTAGAATGGGGCGTACCAGTTCCAATTGATGATGATGAATTCGATGGAAAGTGCGTATACGTCTGGTTTGAAGCAGTTCAAGGCTACCTGACCTGTGCTCAAATATGGGCCGAGCGGCATGCTATGAATCATCCAGATGCTTCCGAATCTTGGAAGCGTTGGTGGTGCGTCGACGAGAATGGAAATACTCCCCGTCACCTTTACTTTCTTGGAAAGGACAACATTCCGTTCCACACTGTAATTTGGCCAGCACTGATTATGGGGCTCAACATGGCGAGTAACGGTTCATCTTCTGCGACTCTTCCCGGTCCTGGTGATTTACATCTCGAAGATAATGTTCCTGCAATGGAGTATCTCATGCTTGCAGGTGGGCAGTTTAGCAAATCTCGTAAGCACGCAATTTGGCTCCCCTCGTTCCTCGAAAAGCATGATCCAGATACCCTTCGTTATGTGTTAACAATAAACATGCCAGAGGCTCATGATACGGATTTTAACTGGGGAGATTTTGTTGAGAAGGTCAATACTGAGTTAATCGCCGCATACGGTAATTTCGTGCATCGCATCATGACACTCGCCGAACGCCTTCCCTCTGAAGATGGCTCCCCTCTGTTACCATTCGATGATATTGAACACAATCGTAAGCATGCAGACAAGCTAGAGGAGTTTCATGCTTCTATCACAGATTCGTTAGAACGTCATCGATACAAGGAAGCCCTTCGTACTGTAATGTCTGCAGCCCAGTATGGGAACCAAATGATCCAAGCAGCAGCTCCTTGGGCTCATCTATCACAGGATGGAGATGAGGGGGAGAGGCAATCCTCTCTCTCAACACTAGCATTTGGTTGGCGTATTGCTCGATTCCTATCTATTGTCACTCAACCTTTCATCCCATTTTCTGCTCAGAGATTATGGGCGATGCTCGGGCAAGATGGTGAGGTCACAGCCTCCCATTGGGACCATGCTATCGATTGGTCTGCACCTATGACATGGACTGGAGAGTCTGCGAAGCCTCTGTTTCAGCGTCTTGATATCGATGAAATACTCACTCGAGAAGGAGTCGTTGCTGATGAACACGTGGACGAATCAGAACCTTCCACCCATAGTGTCAAGGGTAGTAGCCGGTCAAAGAAAGACAGTGGTCCCATGTCTGATGAGGTAGAGGGTGTGCAATTCATTGAGTTTGATCAGTTCATGGCTGTAGATATTCGAATTGGTCGGATTGATTCAGTTGAGGATCATCCTGATGCCGACAAGCTCTATGTTGTCCGCATAGATGATGGTACAGAAGCAGGACGCACCGTGTGTGCAGGTCTCAAAGAATTCTATCAGCCCGATGAAATGACAGGTCTTCACGTTGCTTTCGTTGCGAATCTAAAACCCCGGAAGTTGCGCGGAGTGATGTCAGAAGGGATGATGCTTGCAGCAGATGATGGAAAGGGAGGAGTTTGTCTTCTCACCGTCGATTCCAAAATGACTCCTGGTTCGGAAGTTCGTTGAGATTCATTATGGTTGTTCGAAGAATGACCATTGTGCTTGCACCACCTCTGAATTCGTCGAGCATTCCTGATATGCTGCAATCGGTTCAGCATTGAGTTCTAGAAACTCCTGTCCGAATCTAAAGGGTCGAAGCATACGTACTGCTTGATTCATCCGTCCCATTATTGCGGCACAGAGCGCCATCGCTTCAGCAGTAGATAGGCGGCCAGGTTTACCCCACGATACTGGGTTAGCTGGTAGGACCAATGGAAGCGTCCGCGGTTCTAATTTTGTATTATCGAGGATTGAAGACATCGATGATTCAAGTTGTTTCCAACTACAGTCAAGACCAACGATAGCTGCTCCCCTGTCAATCATTGTTCTATCATCGGGGCCTAGTACAATACCCGCAGATGGATCGAGTAGAAATCCTCGACGAGGTGCTCCTCGAACATCATGATGGATGATTGCTTCACCGATACGATGCATCGCACGAGCAGTGCATTTCTTCGGGTCATCTTGGTCTAGATGGATAATGTGCATCGGCACGTCTTCATCCATTTGTTTCACTCCTTACGGAGAGCATCCTGAAGATAGTCGCCAAGAGTCATAGATCGACCTGATTTGGGTCCGACAGTCCTGGTCTCAGAAAGTTCTCGTTCGACCATCAGTTCAATGTTGAGTGCACGCTCAAGTTTTTTGATGATTTGATCGCTAACAGTCTGACCCTTTTCTATACGTTGGATTACATTGACCTTCTCTGAAATAAGTCGTGCAAGACCACGCTGGTCGATGTTTCGATTACGTCTTGCTTCAACAACACGCTTCGACCAATCGTCTGCAAGTTCTTTCTCGCCTCTGACCATGATATCCTTACCTGCTTTCCCAAGGCCACCATAGCCTCCGAAAGTTCGTACTTGCTCTGAAGGAGTTGCTCCTGTGCTAGTGAGGTCTGGGCGGAGTCCTGCAGCTTTCATGCAACGATCACATGCATTGACGGTTCGTCCCCCAGAAGTTGAACGACGGGTCGCTACCCGACTAGAACCACAGATTTCGCAACTTGCCATCTTCGTCAATCTGTTCCAGTATATCTCCTGCTTTGAACCAATCCATGAATCCAATTAGCGACGTTAGCATTCGTTCAAATATAGTGGATGGGGGTCGACTTACATGGCGGAGAGTGGTGCAGAGCGCCCTGGTGACGACGACAAAGACCTGATTCAACGCCCGGATCTCACTGATGTGGATACCGAAGTTCGGAATCTTCGGGAGCATGCTCAACAACTACTGATTGACAAAACATATCTCGAAAATGAAGTAGGTCAACTGAAGAAGCGCTCCGCACGATTGGAAGAGGAATTACGTCATCTCCGTAGCCCACCTTTCATTATAGGAAATGTTCAGGATATTCTAGACGATGAGCGTGCAATTGTTCGTTCTTCAAATGGAACCGTTTTCCTTGTTTCGAGAAATCGCCGACTAAGCGAAGAGGATTTGAAGCCCGGAACAAGGGTAGCGCTGAATCAGGATAGTTTGTCCATTATCGATGTGTTAACTGATGCGCATGACCCATTGGTCGCAGCAGCAGAAATAATCGATGCACCTGAAGTTGTGTATGCTGATCTCGGAGGTTTGGATGACCAGATAGATCGACTCAAGGATGCGATTGAACTTCCATTGATGCAACCCGAGGCCTTCACACGATTTGGCATATCTCCTCCGAAAGGTGTTCTTCTCTGTGGCCCTCCTGGTACTGGAAAGACCATGCTTGCGAAGGCTGTTGCTAATCAGACGAATGCAACTTTCCTAGGTATGGTTGGTAGCGAATTGGCGCAGAAATATATTGGCGAAGGAGGTCGTCTCGTCCGCGAATTATTTGATTTAGCACGCCAGCGTGCTCCTTCAATCATTTTCATTGATGAGATTGACGCTATTGGTGCGAAACGCCTTGATGCAGCCACTAGTGGAGATCGTGAGGTTCAGAGAACTCTCATGCAACTACTTGCTGAAATGGATGGGTTTTCTGAGGTCAATGATGTCAAGATAATTGCAGCTACAAATAGGCCTGAATTACTTGATGAGGCATTACTCAGACCTGGTCGTTTTGATCGGATTATCGAGATACCTCTCCCTGATGAAGAAGGTCGTAAGGCGATTCTCGGACTTCATCTTGGGAAGATGCCTCTCGATAAGAAGGTCAAGGTTTCCAATGTGATTGAACAGACTGACGGTTTCAGTGGTGCTGAAATTAAGGCGTTGTGTATTGAGGCTGGAATTCGAGCGATAAAGGACAAGCGAAAGAAGGTCCTTCCAGATGATATCTCGGAAGCGGTTGATGTTGTGCGCAAGAACAGAAACAAGCCGAAGGATTCGGATTTGGTTCACTACGGTTAACGTCTGATTCAAAGGCTTCGTGGCGCACATAGTGCCCATGAGCGAGCCATTGGTGGCATGCATACCCAACATCTCCGAAGGTCAAGATAGATCAGTCATTGATGCAATATGTGAAGCCGCTTCCAGCATCGATGGATGTGCACTAATCGGATCTGAACCAGATCCTGACTACAATCGAACTGTCATCACATTAGCAGGAAATCCGGACAGCGTTCGTCAGGCTGCATTCTGCCTAATCGAAGCCGCTGCTGAACTAATCGACATGAGAACCCACACGGGTAATCATCCTCGAATGGGCGCCGTGGATGTATGCCCATTTGTTCCCATCAAGAATGCCGATGCGTTTCTTTGTGAGAATTTGGCATCTTCCCTTGGTGCACAGGTGGATGCAGAATTAGGACTCCCAGTATTCTACTATGGTAGTGCTGCAAGTCATCCTGATCGAACAGCTCTTAGCGCATTAAGACGCGGAGAGTATGAATCCCTCGAAGGTAGAATGTCGGGGGCTGTTTCAGCCTCTGTAACGCGCGACCCCGATTATGGGAGTGGATGGAATGAACGTTACGCACGCTTCGGTGCTGTCGCGATTGGCGTCCGCCCAATCTTAGTTGCTTACAACGTCAATCTTGCCGAATCTGATGCAATAGTCGCAAAGAAGGTGGGGACTATCGTCCGTTCAAGTGGTCGTTTGATTCGTAATGGGGATCAACGAATGAGGACTCGTGGGATGTTGGACAAAGTGCAGGGCATGGGCGTTCCCTTGGAGGCTCATGGCATTTCACAAGTATCGATGAATCTCCAAGATGTAGGTATTACAGACATGCATCACGCATTTGAGGTAGTCAAATCGTTAGCTTCGGATCATGGTGTTAGTGTGGATGGTTCAGAATTGGTTGGCCTTGCTCCACTTTCGAGTTTTCTTGCTGCTGGACGATGGTATTCTCCTGGCGAAGTAGAGGATAGTGTCCTCATTGAAGCCGCTGTGAAAGGACTGGGTTTGGATAGGCTTGGTCCGTTTGAACCAAAGGAACGGATTATCGAATATGCAGTGGAGGAGGCTCTCCAATGACTTCGTTCAAGGATTCTACTTTGGCTGAATTTGCTCTCGACCTCGCATCTGATGCACCTACTCCTGGGGGTGGTTCTGCCTCTGGAGTCGCACTATCTCAAGCAGGTGCTCTCGCGGTGATGGTCGCAGACTTAACTACTAGTCGTGAACGATATGTGGAAGGTTTTGATGCTGCGAATCAAGCAAAACAGGTCGGTCTGCAAGCTATGTTACATGGCAATGATTTAGCGGACAGAGATGCTTCTGGATATGATGCGGTTGTAGCAGCATTCAAACTCCCCAAGGATACAGATGAAGAGAAGGCGGTACGGAAAGAAGCCATTGCATCTGCAAGTATCGGTGCCGCAGGGCCACCGATGGAGATCTCTGAACTTGCACTAAGTCTTCTCGAGACATTGCCTGAACTTGCTCGTTTAGGGAATCAGAACGCGATCACTGATGTTGGTGTCTCATCATTACTTGCTAGTGCAGCATGCCGGGGTGGTTTATTCAATGCGCGAATCAACATAATTGGAGATGAGTCTGAAGCAGCTCAGGAGATGAATGTACGGATTGATGAAATTCGAAGTGCTTGTAGTGAGTATTCCCGTGCGGTTATGAGTTTAGTGAATGCAGCACTAGAGGGTTGACAACTTCCATATCCGAATGCACGATGGAGTGCCATGCAAGTCGACCTCAG
>MDSW01149638.1_pt1 | contig 13974 bp, 14 predicted proteins | sample 811171 | NCBI WGS metagenome assembly MDSW01 (sample SAMN05326641, study PRJNA326480) | marine metagenome | isolation source: seawater | place: Atlantic Ocean: North West | collected 2012 | reverse complement strand
TGATAAATCAGGCATAGATTCTAAAAAATTAGATTTTATAAAAAAATTAAAAAACGAAAAAAGAGGTAGGATTAAAGAATACGCAGATAAGTATAATTGCAATTATTATGAAAGTAAATCACCATGGTCTATACCATGTGATTTGGCTTTTCCGTGTGCTACTCAAAACGAATTAAACTTTGAAGATGCAAAAGAGTTAGTCAAAAATGGATGTTTTTTAGTTGCAGAAGGAGCTAATATGCCAACAACTCCTAAAGCTATTAATGTTCTTGTAAAATCAAAAGTATTATACGCTCCCGGCAAAGCATCAAATGCTGGAGGAGTTGCTGTTTCTGGATTAGAGATGTCTCAAAATTCCTTGAGAAACTCTTGGACTAAAGATGAAGTAGAGTGTAAATTAAAAATGATTATGCAAAATATACATAATTCTTGTTTGGAATACGGAAGCAATAAAAATAATGTTAATTATATTGATGGTGCAAACATAGCAGGTTTTGTTAAAGTTGCAAATGCCATGATAGATCAAGGGGCTGTATGAGTAGGTCTATTTTTGATTTTTTAAAGAAAGAGTTACAGGTTATCAAGGAAGAAGGATTATATAAAGAAGAAAGAAATATAATTGGAAGACAAGATTCTAAAATAGAAGTATCAAATAGTTCTGGAAAAACATCAAAAGTAGTTAACATGTGCGCTAACAATTATCTAGGTCTTTCCTCAAACAAAGAGGTTATTAAGTCTTCTGTTGATATTATGGAAAAATATGGATACGGTTTGTCTTCAGTAAGATTTATTTGCGGAACTCAAGATATACATACAAAACTTGAATTTGAAATATCAAGTTTTTTTAAAACAGAAGATACTATTTTATATGCAGCTGCTTTCGACGCTAATGGGGGTCTCTTTGAGCCACTCTTTTCAAGTGAAGATGCAATAATTTCTGATTCACTGAATCATGCATCAATAATTGATGGAATAAGATTATGTAAAGCAAAAAGGTTCAGGTATAATCATAGTGACATGAATGATTTAGAATTAAAATTAAAAGAAGCAAGTAGTTCTAGGTTTAGAATTATAGTTACTGATGGTGTTTTTTCAATGGATGGTGATATCGCAAAGCTTGATAAAATATATAATCTTGCTCAGCAATATGATAGTTTAGTTATGATTGATGAATGCCATTCTGCTGGTTTTATAGGAAAGGAAGGTAAAGGTACTTCAGATTATTATGACTTACTTGGTAAAATAGACATAATTACAGGAACCTTGGGCAAGGCTTTTGGAGGAGCCATGGGTGGTTTTACCACAGGTAAAAAAGAAATAATTGATATTTTAAGACAAAAATCAAGACCTTATTTATTTTCTAATTCATTATGTCCTTCAATTATTGGAGGATCTTTAAAAGTATTTGAAATACTTAAAAACAACAACACATTAAAGAAAAAAATAGATGTCAATACAGATTACTTTAAAAAAAATTTAGTTGAATTGGGTTTTGAAATTAAAGAAGGAGATTCTCCTATAATACCAATTATGCTTTATGACGCAAAACTTTCACAGGTTTTTTCTAATAAATTATTTGATTTAGGAGTTTATGTTACGGGCTTCTTTTATCCAGTGGTTCCTAAAGGAGAAGCTAGAATAAGAGTTCAAATTTCTGCATGTCACTCTAAAGAAGAATTAGATTTTGCTTTGAGCTGCTTTGAGAAAATAGGTAGAGACTTAAAAGTAATAGATTAGAAATACCCTAAAAAATCTTTATATTTTTTGTTCATTATAAAATTTAATGTATTTTCGCACACCATTTATTAATTACAAGAAATGAATAAAACATTATCAGTAAAAAAACAAGACATAAAAAAAGAGTGGTTTGTTGTTGACGCTACAGATAAAGTTGTGGGTAGATTAGCTTCTAACATAGCTCATTACATAAGAGGGAAACACAAGGTTTATTATACTCCAAATCTTGATTGTGGTGATAACATAATAGTTGTTAACGCTGATAAAATAAAGTTTACTGGAAAAAAATGGACAGATAAAAAATATTTTTCACACACAGGATATCCTGGAAGTCAAAAAAGATTAAACCCTAATGATTTAATGAAAAAAGACCCAAAATTAATTTTAAATTCAGCAGTTAAAGGTATGTTGCCTAAAAATAAATTAGGAAGACAATTATTAAAGAATTTACATCTTTATATAGGGGAAAATCATGATTATGAGGCTCAAAAACCAAAAAAAATAGATATATAAATTTATGGAAGTATTTCAAGCAATAGGAAGAAGAAAAAGATCAGTAGCAAGAGTTTATTTAAAAAAAGGAAAAGGCAGTGTAGATGTTAATGGTAAATCAATAGAAGATTATTTTAAATTATTAAATCACAGAAACAACATAAAAGCACCATTTGAAGTTATAAATTCAGAATTTAAAAATTATGATTTAAATATTAATGTTTATGGCGGAGGCATTATGGGTCAAAGTGAAGCAATTAGATTGGCCATATCTAGAGCTTTAATTAAAGAAAACGAAGAAAATAAAACTCATTTGAAAGCAGCAAAATTTTTAACTAGAGACTCGAGAGTAGTTGAAAGAAAAAAACCTGGTCAAAAGAAGGCAAGAAAAAAATTCCAATGGGTTAAAAGATAAATTATGGATAAATTAAATTTTGATAGTCTTTTAAAATCAGGTGTTCACTTTGGACATTTAAGTAAAAAATGGAATCCAAAGATGTCTTCTTATATATTTATGAAGAAAAACGGAATTCATATTATAGATTTAAACAAGACAATATTAAAGATGCAGGAAGCGTCAGCAGCTATTAAGCAGATAGTTAAGTCAGGTAAAAAGATTTTATTTGTAGCTACAAAAAAACAAGCAAAATCTATAATAGAAGAAAATATTTCTTCTTTAGGCATGCCTTATGTTGTTGAGCGTTGGCCTGGAGGAATGTTGACTAATTTTATAACAATTAGGAAGGCGGTAAAGAAAATGAATAATATTGACACTATGTTTTCTGATGGAACCGCTAATACTTTGTCAAAAAAAGAGAGACTTTTTATTCAAAGAGAAAGACAAAAATTAGAGAAAAACTTTGGTTCCATATCTGATTTAAAAAGATTACCTCAAGCTATTTTTATAGTCGATGTGAACAGAGAGAATATAGCTGTAAAAGAGGCAAAAAAGATTAGAATTCCTATTTTTGGAATTGTTGACACAAATTCAGACCCTTCAGACATAGATTTCCCTATACCAGGTAATGACGATTCTAGACATTCTATAGAGTTAATAGTAAAATATATTGCGAGCTCTATAAAAGAAGGTTTAGAAGAATATGAATTAAATAAAAAATCTAAAAAAGAAAATAATTCAGATAAAGTTTCTGAAAAAAATAATGATAAAAAAGACATCAAAGAAGAAAAGTCAATGAAAGAAGAAAAGTCAATGAAAGAAGAAAAGTCAAAGAAAGAAACAAAGTCAAAAAAAGATACAAAGTCAAAAAAATCAACAAAGGATAAAAAATAATCAGATATGACAAACATTACAGCTTCTCAAGTTAATGAATTAAGGAAACAGACAGGATTAGGTATGATGGATTGTAAATCTGCATTAGTTGAGTCTAATGGAGATTTCGAAAAAGCTATCGAAATACTAAGAAAAAAAGGACAAAAAGTTGCAGCAAAAAGAGCAGATAGAGAAGCAAATGAAGGAGTTGTTTTATCAGCAACAAACGAAGAAAATAATTTTGGAGCAATTATTGTTTTAAATTGTGAAACAGACTTTGTAGCTAAAAATACAGATTTTATAAATTTTGCTGAACAAATATTGTCTTTAGCGTTATCAAACAAAACCAAAACATTGGAAGATGTCTTGGCATTACAAATTGAAGGTAAAACAATTAAAGAAAACATAATTGAAAAAACAGGTGTAATAGGTGAAAAAATATCTTTGTCTTCTTTTGAGATTGTTGATGCAGAATTTGCAACGTCATATGTACATCCAGGTAATAAACTTTCTTCTATAGTAGGTTTCAATTTGAATATAGAGCAGGATGTAGCTAAAAATATTTGTATGCAAATAGCAGCCATGAATCCAATAGCTATAGATGAGGACAGTGTAAGTAAAGAAGTTTTAGATAGAGAATACGAGATAGGCTTAGAGCAAGCTAAAGAAGAAGGTAAGCCGGAACAAATATTAGGTAAAATAGCTGAAGGAAGATTAAAAAAGTTTTTAAAGGAAAATACTTTATTAAATCAACCTTTCATTAAAGATAATGGAGTAACAGTTAAAAAATATCTTGGTCAAAAAAAAGAAGACGCTCAAGTTGTAGATTTTAAGAGAATAGGCTTAGGATATTAAATATTCATTCCTATGAAATATAAAAGAATATTACTAAAATTAAGTGGGGAAGCCTTAATGGGAGATAAAGACTTTGGCATAGATGTCAAAGTTCTAAATTATTATGCTCAAGAAATAAAATCAATACTTTCTTTAGGTATAGAATTAGCTATAGTTATAGGTGGTGGTAATATTTTCAGAGGAGTGCAGGTTGAAGAAAAAGGTTTAAATAGAGTGCAAGGAGACTATATGGGAATGCTTGCTACAATGATTAACGGGATGGCATTGCAATCATCTTTAGAAAAAAACAAAATAGATACTAGGCTTTTGTCAGCCATAAAAATGGAACAAATTGCAGAGTCTTTTATAAGAAGAAGGGCAATGAGGCATCTTGACAAAGGAAGAGTAGTTATCTTTGGATCAGGAACAGGAAATCCTTTTTTTTCTACAGATACCGCTGCAGCTCTTAGAGCAATTGAAGTTGGAGCAGATTTAATACTAAAAGGAACAAATGTTGACGGCGTTTTTTCAGAAGACCCTAAAATTAATCAAAATGCTGAGCTCTATACTAAAATCTCTTATAGTGAGGTTATTCGAAAAAAATTAAAGGTTATGGACATGACAGCATTTACAATGTGTGAAGAAAATAAAATACCAATAATAGTTTGTAATATTAATAATAAAGGCAATCTAAGTAAGATACTAAATGGAGACCAAATTGGCACTCTAATAAATTTTTAATAAATTAATAAAATGGAAGCTTTAAATGATATAATTTTTGATATCGAAAAACAGATGAAAGAATCTATAGATTATCTATCTGTTAGTTTTTCTAAAATTAGAGCAGGTAAGGCTAGTGTCAAAATTTTGGATGGAATAAAAATAGATTATTACGGTAATCTAACTCCTTTGTCACAAGTTTCTAATATATCTACTCCTGATGGTTCTACTATTAATGTTCAGCCTTGGGATAAAGGTCTTTTGGATCAAATACAAAAAGAAATTTTATCTTCTAATTTAGGTTTAAACCCAATTAATAATGGAGAAAACTTAATTATTAATATCCCTCCATTAACAGAAGAAAGAAGAAAAGAATTGGTCAAACAAGCGAAATCTGAAAACGAGAATACTAAAATTTCAATTAGAAATATAAGGAGAAAAGGCAATGATGATTTGAAAAAACATTCTGATTTGTCAAAAGATTTAATTTCTAATTTTGAACAAAAAATACAAGATCTTACTGATTCTTATATTAATAAGACTGATGAATTACTTAGATTAAAAGAATCAGATATTATGACAGTTTAATTCATATGAAAGGTATTATTTTAGCAGGAGGTCATGGCACAAGGTTAAATCCTTTAACTTTAGCTGTAAGCAAACAGCTTCTGCCTGTTTATAATAAACCCATGATATACTATCCTCTATCTACGTTAATGTTATCAGGCATCAAAGATATTTTAATTATATCAACAGAAAGAGATTTGCCTTCTTTTAAAAAATTATTAGGAGATGGTACAGATTTAGGTTGTAATTTTTCTTACGTTATTCAAAAAGAAGCAAATGGTTTAGCTCAAGCTTTCGTGTTAGGTGAAGAGTTCATAGGAGAAGATAAAGTTGCTCTAATATTAGGAGATAACATATTTTATAGTAATAGGTTGCCGAAATTATTGAGGTCTAATAAAGATTTTGAGGGTGGTTTAATTTTCGCATATCAAGTTTCTGACCCAACTAGTTATGGAGTAGTGGAGTTTGACAAAAACAATAATGTTGTTTCGATAGAGGAAAAGCCAGAAAAACCTAAATCTAATTTTGCAATACCTGGTCTGTATTATTTTGACAACAATGTTTGTGAATATGCTAAAACAGTCGCTAAAAGTGAAAGAGGAGAATATGAGATAACGTCTTTAATAAATAAATATTTACAGATTAATAAATTAACAGTATGTGTTTTAGATGCGGGTACAGCTTGGTTAGATACTGGTACTTTTGATACTTTATCAAGGGCAGGCCAATTTGTAGAAGTTATAGAAAAAAGACAAGGAGTAAAAATAGGATGCATAGAAGAAATAGCTTATAAAATGGGTTATATAAGTAAGAATCAATTTGAAAAAATATCAAAAAAGTATCAATCAAGTGGATATGGTAAGTATTTGTTAGATGTTTTATTTAAGAATGAAGGAATTTAATTTTTATAAAAATTTATTTAAAAATTTTCTTGTTAAAAAGAATTCTGATTTAAAACAAAATAAACATTTATTTAAAACAAATATTCAAAAGTCAGTTAACTATATTTTAAATCAGAAATCAAAAAGAATAAGACCTGTTTTGATGTTAATGTTTTTTGATTTATATAGTGACAAATATAAAGAATGTATGCCGTCAGCCTTATCAATAGAATTATTGCATAATTTTACTTTGGTGCATGATGATATAATGGATAATGCTAAAATAAGAAGATCTCAAAAAACAATAAATGAAAAATGGAATAATAATGTAGCTATATTAACAGGTGACTTTTTATTTAATGAAGCTTTAAGTGTTTTACAGGATATAAAAGATCCAGTAAAATTTAAGAATATAGTAGCAATAATAAATAAGTCTCTTTTTGAATTATGCGTAGGACAGGATCAAGATATGTTGTTTGAAAAATTACAAGAAGTAAGTACGAATGATTATTTTACAATGATTTACAATAAAACTTCTTCACTTATAAAATCTAGTATATTAATTGGTTCTTATATGGGAGGAGCTGATGAAACAGAAATAAAAGAAATAGAAAAAATAGGAGTTAGTCTAGGTATCATCTTTCAATTGAAAGATGATTTTTTAGACATATACGGTGAAAATAAATTTGGGAAAAAAATATACGAAGACATCATTAACAATAAAAAAACTTTTTTTTATGTTAAAGCGCAAGAATTAGGTTCAAATAAAGACAGTGAAGATTTGCAAAAATTATATTCTAGCAATTTTAGTGATAGTCAAAAAAAAATCAATCAAGTTTTGAGTATTTATAATAAATTAAATTTAAAAAACATATTAAATGAAAAATTAGAATATGAATATCAAATTATTCAACAAAAAATATTAGATTTAAAATCAGAAAATAAAATAACAAAAGACATAATTTTAAATTATGTTAGATTTTTAATAGGAAGAGATGTTTAAGTTTATAAGTTTTAATAATGGATAAATTTTCATTTATTACATCTGTTCACAGTAGTTTTTTAGATAATCTTTATGAAAGATACATTCAAGATCCAGATTCTTTAGACGAACAGTGGAGGTACTTTTTTAAAGGTTATGATTTTGCTTCAAAAGAATTTTCAGAAGAAAGCGTAACATTAGAACAAAGAAAAGAATTTAAAGTAATTAACCTTATTTCAGCTTATAGGTCTAGGGGTCATCTTTTTACAAAAACAAATCCAGTTAGAGAAAGGAGAACGTACTCACCTGATTTGAATTATAAAAATTTTGGCTTAGATAATTCTGATTTAGATGTAATTTTTCAAGCTGGCAATGAAGTAGGTTTAGGGGCTGCAAAATTAAGGGATATAATTTCTCATTTACAAACTGTTTATTGTCAATCTATAGGTGTTGAGTTTTCTCATTTAAGGAATAAAGAAGAAATAGAATGGCTTAAGTCATATTTGCACAAAAACAACAATCAACCTAATTTTAGTTTTGATCAAAAAAGAAAAATTTTAAATAAGCTAAATTCTGCAATTGAATTTGAGAATTTTGTACATAAAAAATTTGTGGGTCAAAAAAGATTTTCTGTTGAAGGAGGAGAATCAATTATCCCTTGTTTAGATTATTTGCTTGATATGTGTATGGATAAAAAAATTCAAGATGTTGTGATAGGAATGGCTCATAGAGGCAGATTAAATGTATTATCTAATATTCTAGGTAAGGATTATGAGGATATTTTTAATGAATTGAAAGGAAAAGATTTTGAAGGAGATCTTTTTGATGGTTATGTAATATATCATTTAGGTTTTTCTAATAGTATAAAAAACAAAAATCACAGAATGGTAGTTAACCTGTGTCCAAATCCTTCCCATCTAGAGTCAGTTGGACCAGTAGTTCAGGGTATATGTAGAAGCAAAATAGATAAAGATAAAATGAATTATGATAAAACATTACCTGTAATTATACATGGGGATGCAGCTTTAGCTGGACAAGGAGTATGTTATGAAACAATACAAATGTCACAATTAAAAGGATATAAAACAGGGGGGACAATTCATGTTGTAATAAATAATCAATTAGGATTCACAACTAACTATATTGACGCTAGATCTAGTACTTATTGCACAGACATAGGTAAAATTATATTATCACCAATTTTTCATGTTAATGGAGATGATGTTGAGGCTGTTTTGCATGTTATGAAAATAGCATTTGAATATAGACAAAAATTTAAAAAAGATATTTTTATAGATTTATTGTGTTACAGAAAATACGGTCATAACGAAGGAGATGAACCTAGGTTTACTCAACCGATACTTTATAATATTATTAAAAACCATCCTAATCAACGTGATATATATGCTGAAAAGCTACTTTCAGAGAAAGTAATAGATAAAAATTATTTGAATGAAATTAAAAATAATTTTTCTAATATAACAGAGGATAAATTTGAAAAATCTAAATCAAAAAGCAAGATAGTGGTTAATCAGTTTTTAAGAGATAGTTGGAATGGTTTTATTAAAAAAACAGATTCAAAAAAACATAAATTTGACACAACTTTTGATTTAAAAAAACTCCTTGATTTGGGTAATAAATTGTTTTCTGTTCCAGAAGGATTGTCACTATTTAATAAATCTAAAAAAATTATTATTAATAGAAATAAAACATTGAAAGAAGGCAAGATTGATTGGGGTACAGCAGAATTATTAGCTTATGCTACTTTAATGAATGATGGCTTTAATATAAGGATGTCAGGTCAAGATGTAGAAAGAGGCACTTTTTCTCATAGGCATGCAATATTAAAAACAGAAAATACAGGTGACAGGTATAGTTTGTTTAACAACATACAAGAAAAGGGTAATTTTAATATATATAATTCTCTTTTGTCTGAATTTGGGGTTTTAGGGTTTGAGTATGGTTATTCATTAAATGACCCTAATTGTTTAACTATTTGGGAGGCTCAGTTTGGAGATTTTTTTAACGGCGCACAAATTATATTTGATCAGTACATTTCAGCAGCTGAGAGCAAATGGAATGTTATGAGTGGTCTAGTTATGTTTTTGCCACATGGATATGAAGGACAAGGGCCAGAACATTCTAGCGCTAGAATAGAGAGATTCTTGCAGTTGTGTGCTCAAGATAATTTAGAGTTATATAATTGCACTACTCCTGCTAATTTTTTTCATTTTTTAAGAATGCAAATGAAAAAAAATTATAAAAAACCTTCTGTTGTTTTTACTCCAAAAAGTTTATTAAGACACAAAGATTGTATTAGTGAATTGAATGACTTAGCTGGAGGTGAATTCCAACCTTTAATATATAAAACTGCAAATAAAAAAATAAACAAAGTTGTTTTTTGCACAGGAAAAATATATTATGATTTAAATGATTTTATTTTAAAAAATAAAAAAGAAAATTATTTGTTAGTTAGAATTGAACAACTATATCCCTTCCCTTTAAGAGAAATTAAGGATTTTGTGAAAAAATATAATAAAGTAAAAAATTTTTATTTTTTACAGGAAGAGCCTACAAATATGGGTGCAGGAAGATTTGTCTTAGATAAGCTTGATTTTTTAAATATAGAATTTATAGCCAGAAAAGAAAGCTGCGTTACAGCTTCGGGATCTAAAGAAAAATCAAATATTGAACAAAATGAAATTATTAATAAATTATTTAATTAAATTTAATAAATTATGATTATTGATATTAAAATACCTTCTCCAGGAGAATCAATTACAGAGGTTGAAATAGCAGAATGGCTAGTTAAAGATGGGGATATTGTAAGTAAGGACCAAGAGATCGCCGAAATAGATTCTGACAAAGCTACTTTAACATTATCTGCAGAATCTTCAGGTAAAATTAAAATACTGGTAAAAGAAGGTAATATTGTTTCTGTAGGTGAAATTGTTTGTAGCATTGATTCAAGTAAAAAAGATGATAATAATATTAAAGCAGAGAATGTTCAAAAAAAGACAATAAAAAACACAAAAGCAGAAATAAAAAAATCAAACATTGTAACACCTTTAGCTAGAGTTTATATGCAGAAGAATGATGTTGATGAAGTTAATATACAGAATAAAGATTCAGACAAAAAAATCACAAAACAAGATGTAATTGATTTTGTTGCTTCTAATATTGAAAAGCAATCTCACACAAGAAAAAGAATGAGCTCATTAAGGAGAAAAATATCTAGTAGGCTAGTTGCTGCAAAAAATCAAACAGCAATGTTAACAACTTTTAATGAAGTAGATTTATCTGAAGTAATTTCTTTGAGAAATAAATATAAAGATGATTTTTTAAAAAAACATGGTTGTAAATTAGGATTCATGTCTTTTTTTGCAAAGGCAGTAAATTTAGCTATGGAAGAATATCCTGTTATTAATTCAATAATAGAAGGAGATGATATTGTTACTTTTAACGATGTTAATTTGGGTATAGCGGTAAGCGCACCTAAAGGTTTGATGGTGCCTGTTATAAAAAAATCAAACATTAAAAAAGTTTTTGAGTTAGAAATTTCTATAGCAGATTTAGCTGTAAAGGCAAGAGATAATAAAATCATGCCAGATGACATGACAAATGGAACTTTTACTATTTCTAACGGAGGTGTTTTTGGATCTATGCTATCTACACCTATTTTAAACATGCCCCAAAGTGCTATTTTAGGAATGCATAACATAATTAAAAGGCCTGTTGTTGTTGATGATAAAATTGAGATTAGGCCTATGATGTATTTAGCTTTGAGTTACGATCATAGATTAATTGACGGGAGAGAATCAGTTAGCTTTTTATTAAAAATAAAAGAATATTTAGAAAATCCAGAGTCTCAAATATTAGAAGGAAAAGTCAAAAAACAATTGGGTATTTAAGGAAGATAATATTTTATTTCAAAAGCAAAAAGATTTTTGTATAGATCTAGTATTATTTGTTGTTCACCTATTGTTATATGATTAAAATAAACTGTAGAAAATTCAGTTTTTTTATAAGGTCTTATAATTTTTATACCGCAATATAATTCATGTTTTTCATTTTTATAATTTACACCTAAAGAGCTAGTCAAATTATTTTGTATTCTATTTGTATAATATGATATCTCATAAAAGTCATTATTTATAAAATTGCTATTTTCAACATATTCTGAGTAAATATCAGATGGACATATAGATAATGTGTTGCCTATGCCCATTTTAGCTGTTAGTTTATTTTTTAATTTAACTTTTATAATTAATTGTAAAGGTATATTATAAGTTCTGAAATTTGTTTTAACATTATATTTTTCATTTGTGTTCAAATTTAAAGAAGTTATATATTTTACTTTTGAATAAGTTATGCCAGTTTCTAATTCAAAAAACGATTTTTTATTTTCGTTATTTAATTCTGTATTTATAATCATTCCAAAATCAAAACCACCTATCATGTTTTTTTTAATTTCATACGTATTTGAGTTATATTGATTTTCTTTAAATATAATATTTGACAAGTATTTGAATTGTAGTAAAAATTTATTGTTTTGACATTTTGTTTTGTTAGAAATAAAAAATAATAAAAATGCAATAAGTATTTTTTTAAACATTTTCAGCTTGAATTTCTTTTATTTTACCAGGCATGTGTTGTTCTAGTGTTTTCTGTATACCTTCTTTTAAAGTAATAGATGCGGAAGGACATCCATTGCACGCTCCCTTCATTCCTAATTTCAATATTCCGTTTTTAAATTCTATTAAAATTATATTACCGCCATCCATTCTTACCGCAGGTAGTATGTATTTTTCTAATATTGAATTAATCTCTTCTTCTTCTATACTATTTTTTTTATTTTCTTTTTTTTGTTCTATGGAATTGTCTTTTTCAGTTTTTTTTGAATAAATTTTATAATTTTCGCTATTTACATAATCTTGTATAAATTCCCTCATATCATTAGCTATGTCAAGCCAATCAATATCATTATTTTTTTTAATTGCTAAAAAGTTTTTAGATATGTAAACTTCATCAACAAACGGAAAAATTAAAAGTTCATTAGCAAGATTAGAAGTTTTTGATTTTTTATTTTTTGAAGCCTCAATGTCAGATTCTGTAATTATTGATGAAGCTACAAATTTCATTACGTTTGGATTAGGTGTTATTTCTGTGTAAATGTTTATTTTCATTTTATTTTGTGTTGTTTTAAGTTTATTTTTTGTTTGAAAAATAATTTAGCACATTTTTCAAATGAATTTGTATAATTAGAAACATAAAATTCATGATTTTGTTTTTTTTTATTTTTGGTTACAAGATTTTTATTTATTAAATAATTTTTAACATATTTTGATACTATTATATTTGAATTCAGTACTTCCACTTCATTTTTGAAAAATAATTTTACATTTTCTCTAATTAAATGATAATGGGTGCAGCCAAGTATCATTTTGTTTATGTTTTTAAATTTATTATTAGAAAGATAATTGGCAATTATATTAGTGCTTAAATTTTCATTTATTTTTTCTTCTATCATTGGGGCTAGCAAAGGTGTTGCTAAAGAAAATATTTTAATATTAGATTTGTTTATTTTTTTTTCATAATTTTTGGAATTAACAGTGCATTTGGTGCCTATTAATCCAATATTACATTTTTTATTTATTTTTTTTATTTCTTCTACTACAGGGTCAACTACATTAATTATTTTTATTTTATTATTTATTTTTTTCAATTCTTTGTATGCAGCTGTTGATGCACTATTACAAGCAATAATAATTATTTTACATTTTTTTTTAATTAAGAAATTAGTGATGTTTTTAGAAAATAATATTATGGAATTATTAGATTTTTCGCCATAAGGTAAATGCTCTGTATCGCCATAATAAATTATTTTCTCGTAAGGTAAAACTTTTGTTATAGATCTTGCAACACTTAAACCTCCAACCCCAGAATCAAAAATACCTATGGGAAGAGAAGAATTCATTTTAATATTATAATTTTAGTTTCTTTTTTACTAAAGGTAGTATGTTGTCTCCATTTTCATAAAACAAAATATTACCTTTGCTAATATCAAAAATATAGGTATATTTTTCTTTTTCAGCAACATCATTAATTGCGTTTAGCGCTTTTTCTTGTATAGGTTTAAGTAATTCTATGTATTTTTCTTGAAATTGTTGTTGTGAAGATTGTTCAAATTGAGCAATTCTATTTTCTAAATCTAGAATTTCTTTTTGTCTAGCTTCTAAAGAAGCTCCTTTTAAATTTTCAGCATCATTTTGATAAGCTATAGCTTTATTTTGATATTCTTGCAGCATTGCTTTATAGGTTGCGTCAGCATTTTTTTGCATATTTTCTAATTCAGCTTCTGCTTGTTTTGCTTCTGGCATTAGACTGATCAATTCTTCTGAATTTATGTGTCCTAACTTGTGTTGAGCATATGATAATGTAGTTAATGTGCAAATAATTATAGTTAAAATGTACTTTTTCATAATTTTAAT
>MDSW01199603.1_pt1 | contig 13975 bp, 11 predicted proteins | sample 811171 | NCBI WGS metagenome assembly MDSW01 (sample SAMN05326641, study PRJNA326480) | marine metagenome | isolation source: seawater | place: Atlantic Ocean: North West | collected 2012 | reverse complement strand
GAGACCGCGAGCGCGGCCGACACCTGGGTGCAAGCCAGCTACATGCTGGCAGCGCTCCTCTTTATCCTCGGGATCAAGCGCCTCGCGCGGGTCCGCACAGCCCAGAGCGGCAACCAGATCGCGGCCGTCGCGATGCTCCTCGCGATCTGCGTGACGGTCTGGCACCTCTGGGGCGAAGTCTTCGACCTCAAGGTACTCTTCGGCGGCTTGGCCTTGGGTGGTGTCATCGGGCTCCTCTTGGCTAAGCGGGTCCAGATGACCTCCATGCCTGAGCTCGTCGCGCTCTTCAACGGCCTTGGCGGGGTCGCCTCGCTCTTGGTCGCTTGGGCAGAGATCGAGCGCGCTCGCTCGGAGATGCCTGAGGGCGCTGCGAGCCTCTCCTCCCAGGAGGGCGTCCTCTTTGCTGTCGCAGCGGTCCTCTCGGTCTTGATCGGCGCCGTGACCTTCTCTGGCAGCTTCATCGCCTTCCTCAAGCTCGCTGGAAAGCTCTGGAAGAGCCGCATCGGCCCCTTGGGGAACAAGCCGCTGAACGTGCTCCTGCTTCTCGGAGCGGTCTACGCCGCCGGGATGGTGGGCTTCGCCGCGTCAGGCGGCTCCGCAGACATTCAGACCTGGGTCTACGTCCTCTTGGGCCTGACCCTAGTCCTCGGTGTGGGCCTCGTCGTCCCGATCGGCGGCGCGGACATGCCGGTCGTGATCTCGCTCTTGAACTCCTACTCAGGCCTCGCCGCCTCAGCGACCGGCTTCGTGCTGCAGAACGAGCTCTTGATCGTCGCTGGCTCCTTGGTGGGGGCGTCTGGCCTGATCTTGACGCAGATCATGTGCAAGGCCATGAACCGCTCCCTCGCGAACGTGCTCTTCGGGGGCATCGACGCAGGCTCGAGCGACGGCGACTCTGAATACAAAGGGGTCAAGTCCACGAGCGGTGCCGACGTCGCGATGATCCTCGAGTCCGCTCAGAGCGTCATCATTGTCCCGGGCTACGGGATGGCCGTCGCGCAGGCTCAGCACAAGGTGCAGGAGCTCGCAGGGGTCTTGGAGGCAGACGGCATCGAGGTGCGGTACGCCATTCACCCCGTCGCAGGCCGTATGCCAGGACACATGAACGTCCTCTTGGCAGAGGCGAACGTGCCCTATGAGCAGCTCTTCGAGCTCGACCAGATCAACTCAGACTTCAAGAACACGGACGTCGTGATCATCATCGGCGCGAACGATGTCTGTAACCCCGTGGCCTACGAAGAGGGCTCGGCGATCGCAGGTATGCCCGTCTTGGATGTCTGGGATGCGCGCACAGTTGTTGTCGTAAAGCGCTCTCTCTCAGCAGGTTATGCAGGGATTAAGAACCCCCTCTTCGAGCGAGACAACACCCTGATGTTCTTCGCAGATGGCAAGGAAGCCGTCGAGGAGACGATCAGCGAATACCAAGACCTGTAGCGGCCTACACGGTCTCCTACGGCCATGGAGAACGTGCTCGACCTTCACAGTTTCTTCATCAAGCCGTGGATAGATTACTCACTAGAGATCGGACTGAGGACACCCTGAAGGTAGGGCCCCGCCAGATCTCATAGGTACTCAATAAAGGCAGATATGAAAGCCATGAAACTTCCCCTCCTCGCCACCCTCGCTGTCGCAGCTACGCTTACCTCTTGCGGCGGCTCGGTGAACGGCAGCAGCCGCACCATCCTTCAGAACAAAGGTTCAGACACGCTCGTCAACGTCGCCCAGGCTTGGGCTGAGGAGTACAGCAAGGTCAATTCGAACTGTGCCATAGCAGTCACCGGTGGTGGCTCAGGCACCGGGATCTCAGCCATGATCAATGGCACCGTGGACATCGCAAACGCGAGCCGTGCGATGAAGGACAAAGAGATGACCATGGCTCGGGAGAATGGTGTCGAGCCGGTTGAGTTCACGGTCGGGTTTGACGCCCTCGTGGTCTACGTTCACAAGGACAACCCCATCGAGTCCATCACCATCGAGCAGCTCGCCATGATCTATGGTGAAGGCGGCGAGGTTGAGAAGTGGAGTCAGCTTGGCGTCCAGATGCCTGAGGGCGCTAGCGATGAGATCGTCCGGGTCAGTCGACAGAACAACTCTGGCACCTACGCTTACTTCCGCGAAGCCGTCTTGGGCAAGACCGGCAACTACAAGCTCGGTTCCCTCGACATGCACGGCTCGAAGGACGTCGTCGATCTCGTTGAGAAGACCCCGAGCGCGATCGGTTACTCCGGCCTCGCATACGCGACGGATCACCTGAAGCTTGTTCCTGTCTCTTCAGACGGCGGTGCGCCCGTCTCGCCGACTGTCGAGACCGCGATCGATCGGACCTATCCGATCGCTCGTCCGCTCTTCATGTACACCTCTGGGCAGCCCACCGGAGCGACCAAGGAGTACATGGATTGGATCCTCTCTGACGTCGGTCAGCAGATCATCCTGAAGAAGGGTTATGCGCCCGTCCGGAACTTGTAAGTAGCCCCACCTCTCCCCACACTACCTCTCTATGACTCAGTACGAAGAGCGCCTCGAGCGCGACATCCAGAAGGTCGGCAAGCGGGTTCGAAGGATGGGTGAAGCTGTCGTAGGCGCTGTTAGATCGGCGACTGAGACAGCGCTGACGCGCGACGCAGAGCTGGCGACGAAGACGATCTTGGGCGACCTGCCGATCAACCGGTTGGCGCGCAAGCTCGACCACCGCTGCCACATCTTCATCGCGCGGCACCTGCCGAGCGCTGGTCACCTGCGGTACATCTCCTCCGCGATGCGTCTCTCAAAGACGCTGGAGCGCGTCGGGGATTACGCGGAGACGATCTCTCGTGCTGCGGTGCAGCTGAGCACTGCGCCCCCGGAGTCTGTGGCTAAGGACATCGAGATGATGGGCCGGCACGCGGCGAACACCTTGGAGCAGTCTCTCAACGCGTTCTACGAGGGGAGTGTGGAGGAGGCGCGCACTACGCGCGCTGTCGTCGGCCAATATGGCTCGACGTTTGACAAGGTGTTCACCGACCTCGTCAACGCTGGCAAAGAGGGCACTCAGCCGATGGAGGACCTCTTCGCCTTGATGGCGATCTTCAACCGTCTCGAGCGGATCCTGCACCAGGGCAAGAACGTCAGCGAGCAGACGATCTTCACGGTGACGGGGGAAGGGAAAGAGGAGAAGACCTTCGATGTCCTGTTCGTCGACAGCAGAAACGCTGGAGCGAGCGCGCTCGCTGAGCACTACTGCAGGAAGGCATACCCTGAGGCTGGCACCTTTGAAAGCGCTGGCTGGGATGTCGTCTCCGAACCCAATCAGGCATACATCGAGTTCGCTGACTCGAAAGGCATAGACCTTCGCGACCTTGAGCCTCGCTCATTCTCGGATGTCATCAAGCAGGTCGCCGACTACGACCTCGTGATTGACCTCGCCGGCGGCGTCCGTGAGCACCTCACCAGGATCCCGTTCCACACGACGATCCTGTCATGGCCCCTAGAGGATCGGGATGATCCGGAGTCCGTCTACAAGCAGCTCGCTCCGCAAGTCAGCGAGCTGATGGAGCTCTTGCGCGGAGAAGAAGAGGACTAAAGTTGGCTGGTAAGGGAGGAGGAGCACCTCAGAGAGTGCTAGAGGACCGGATCGACCTCGCGTGGGTCGTTGACCGCATCACACAAGGCGTCGTGTTCGTGGGGGGCGTCTCCGCGATCCTCTTCGTGATCGCTATCTTCGTGTTCATCGCGCAGCAGGGGCTAGGCTTCGCGATCTTCGAGCTCGATAAGGGGGTGTTCTTCACCTCTCCGGCCTGGCGACCGACCTCTGAGCCCGAGCCACAGTTCGGCGCATTGGCCCTGATGGCCGGGACCGCGAGCGTGACCGGCTTCGCGATGCTCGTCTCCGTGCCCTTCTCTCTGGGGGCAGCGATCTACATCGGTGAGTTCGCTACGGGTCGCACCCGAGAGTTCTTGAAAGTGCTCGTGGAGCTCCTCGCCGCGATCCCCTCCGTCGTGTGGGGCTTCATCGGTCTGACGATCATGAACCCGCTCATCATTGAGGTGTTCGACATCCCGGTCGGACTGACGATCTTGAACGCAGGCGTGATCCTCGGGCTCATGGCGGCACCGATCATGACGACGATCGCAGAGGACGCGTTGAAGGCGGTCCCTGACGCCTACCGCGAGGCGGCAGAGGCGATGGGCGCTACTCGCTGGCAGGTCATTCGACAGGTCGTCCTGCCCTCCGCGAAGAATGGCCTGGTGGCCGCTGTCCTCTTGGGGGTCGGCCGCGGCTTCGGTGAGACTATGGCGGTCTTGATGGCCTCAGGCCACGCGATCAACTTGCCCACGAGCCCCTTCGACTCGGTCCGAGCGCTCACTGCCACGATCGCAGCGGAGCTTGGAGAGACCGCCCGTGGTTCAGAGCACTACAAGGTGCTCTTCTCACTGGGGATCCTGCTCTTCATCGTGACATTCGTCATCAACCTGCTCGCGGACGTCCTCGTCCGTGGCCGCAAGGGGAAGCGCGCATGACCGACATCGACTTCAAGAGCTTCAAGGCCCAGCCGCTGGACTACAAGAACCAGCGTAACCAGCGCCTCTATCGCCTCCTCTTCGGATGGATGACGGTGCTCCTTATCCTGCCTGTGCTGATCATCTTGGTCCTCCTCACTGCTAAGGGCGCTCCCGCGCTCTCCTGGGAGTTCTTCACAGCGGATCCGATCAACGGGATGACAGAGGGCGGCATCTTCCCTTGCCTCATCGGGACGATCTGGATCGTCGCAGTCGCGCTCTTCGCGTCTGTCCCGCTGGGCGTGGCTTGCGCCGTCTACCTCTCTGAGTACGCGCCGGATAACACCCTCACCCGCCTGATCAACCTCGCGATCATCAACCTCGCGGGGGTCCCGTCCATCGTGCACGCGCTCTTTGGGGTCGGGGCATTCGTGATGTTCTTTGACTTAGGGACGAGCATCTTGGCTGCCGGATTGACGCTGGCCGTGATGACTATGCCAGTCGTAATCGTCAGCACGCGCGAGTCCTTGCAGGCCGTGCCGCAGGCCTTCCGAGAGGCCTGCTGGAGCCTAGGTGCGACACGCTCTCAGACGATCCGTAAGGTCGTCATACCCAACTCGGTCACTGGAATCCTCACCGGCGTCATCTTGGAGGTGTCTCGCACCGTTGGAGAGACCGCGCCGATCATGTTCACGGGCGCTGCGTTGTTCCTGCCCTTCGTGCCGGACAACTTCTTTGAGCGGCTCAGCAGCCAGACCATGGCGATGTCACTCCACTTGTTCACGGTCTCAACTCAGGTGCCGAATGTCCCTGAAGAGCTGCCCTTCGGCGTGGCGCTCGTTCTGATCGGGATGGTGCTCGTCCTGAACTCGGTCTCAATCGCCTTCCGGATGTATCTCAGGGGGCAGAAGAAGTGGTAGGTGATTCGATGGCAGCGACCACGGCTACAGAGAAGCTGAAGGTCAGAGATCTCACGATCCGTTACGGCGACACTGTGGCTCTCAACGGCGCCTCACTCGAGGTCTATGAGAACGAGATCTTCGGAGTGATCGGGCCTGCGAACAGCGGCAAGACCTCCTTCCTGCGGGCGATCAACCGCATGGATGAGATGACCTCAAACATGCACGTCTCGGGCGAGGTCCTCTTCAACGGCAAGGACGTGAGTCATTGGCGGAACCTCTACGCCTTGCGGAGTCGCATCGGCGTGGTGTTCCCGCTGCCCGTTGGCTTGCCGATGTCGATCTACGAGAACGTGGCCTTCGCACCGAAGCTGAGAGGTGTGCGCGGCGCAGAGCTTGACGAGATCGTCGAGCGCTGCCTCACCCGCGCGGCGCTCTGGGACGAGGTGAAGGACCGACTGAAGTCTCTCGGGAGCCTGCTCTCAGGAGGGCAGCAGCAGCGCCTGACGATCGCACGCGCGCTCTCGCAGGAGCCAGAGCTCTTGCTCCTCGACGAGTTCTCCATCGCGGTCGACCCTGTCACGACGATGCGTATCGAGGACGTGCTGAAAGAGCTGAAGGAAGAGATGACGATCATCCTCGTCACGAACTTAGTCCAACAGGCGCGGCGTCTCGCGGACAGGACAGCGTTCTTCCTGAACGGCGAGGTGGTCGAGGTCGGCGACACCGCGGAGCTCTTCACCAGGAACGCGCAAGATCAGCGCACGACAGACTATGTGGAGGGTCGCTTTGGTTGAGACCACGATGCCCGCGATTCGCACCAAGGGCTTGAACCTCTGGTACGGAGACTTCCAGGCGCTCTTCGACGTCGACATCGACGTCAAAGCTGGGAAGGTGACCTCTCTCATCGGCCCCTCAGGTTGTGGAAAGTCGACCTATCTGCGCGCGGTGAATCGCATCAACGAGCGCTTGGGCTACGTCCGCACCACGGGCACGATCGAGGTTATGGGACAAAACGTCCTCGCAGATGAGGTCGAGCTGACCCAGCTCCGCCGCGAGGTGGGGATGGTCTTTCAGCGCCCTAACCCGCTCCCGCTCCCTGTCAGAGACAACGTCCTCTTCGCCTACCGGCTTCACCGAGGCGGAAAGGGCCCCAGGGAAGAGGAAGACCAAGTCGTGGAGGAGGCTCTGCGAGAGGTCCTGCTCTGGGACAAGGTGAAGGATCGACTAGACCAGACCGCCACGGAGCTCTCCCTCGAGGAGCAGCAGAAGCTCTGCATCGCGCGGCTCCTGCCGGTTAAGCCGAGCGTCTTGCTCATGGACGAGCCTTGCTCGGCGCTGGACCCTGAGGCGACCAAGGCCGTAGAGGAGCTCATTTGGAGGCTGCGGGGTGACTACTCGATCCTGATCGTCACGCACAACATGGCCCAGGCGCGCCGGGCTAGCGACGAGTGCATCTTCATGCTCATGGGCAAGGTGGTCGAGCACTCTAGGACTGGCGATATGTTTGTCTCACCTCAGCAGCAAGAGACAGCCGACTACATCGAGGGGCGCTACGGCTGATCCAGCCCTCGAGGCGCTCTAGATATCGCTAGCTATCTCCCCGTATCCCGGGGCTTTCTTAGTGAGTCAATTCACGCCTGCGCTTATAAGGTGTCAGCGCTCGGCAGCGTGCTGCTGAGCCTCCCCAGTCATGATCCCTGCTGAAGAGTTTGAGCTCCTTGAGGAAGCAGCCCTCGATTATCGGCGTCGGGTGATCCGTCACCCCGTCTACTCAAGCTTGGACTCCGTTGAGGCCCTGGGGGTCTTCATGGAGCACCACGTCTTCGCAGTCTGGGACTTCATGACGCTCTTGAAGCGCCTGCAACACGACGCGACCTCTGTGGAGATCGCGTGGAGGCCGACCGAGGACAGCAAGATCCGCCGGATGGTCAACGAGATCGTCTTAGGTGAAGAGTCTGACGAGGTGGAGCCAGGCCGCTACACCAGTCACTTAGAGCTATACATCGAGGCGATGAAGGAGGTGGGCGCCGACACCGGCCCGATCGAGGCCTTCATCGAAGAGCTGCGCCGCGGCCGTGACCCAGAGCTCGCCCTCGAGTCAGCGCATGCTCCGTCGGCCTCTCAGGCCTTCTCTGCTTGGACTTGGCGCCTCTCGAACTCGCGTGGGACTCATGAGGTGGCATCGGCCTTCTTGTTCGGTCGCGAAGACCTCATCCCCGATATGTTCCGCTCTGTGCTGCAGGACCTCGGCGACAACTGCCCGATGCTGCGGCTCTACCTAGACCGTCACATTGAGCTCGATGAGGGAGAGCACGGACCGCTCGCTCGAGAGCTCTTGATGGAGCTCTGTGGAGATGTCCCCGGCAGATGGCAGGAGGCACGACACGCAGCCGTGCACTCGCTCCGCTTACGGGACGCGCTCTGGGACGGCGTCCTCGCGGACGTGAAGGTCTGCAGAGTGGTCAGCGCCTGAGGCGCGCCAGTCAGGCCTTCGTCAACGCGTCGCCGCCCTGGGCTTGTCCAGTCGCGCGGACATAGAGGTCGAACATCTTCTGCTCGATTGGGAAGCCATAGAGACCACAGAGTGCATTGAAGGCCGTTGCGGGTGAGGATTGATTGGCGGGCAGGCAGCGCCCGAGAAGCACGCCGTGCGGAAACGGACTCATGTGGTATTAATCTCGTCTTCGCAAATTCTTCATTTAGGGATGTTGGTATAAGGGTCAAGAACGATCCAAATCGATGGATGCCCATGCCGGGCAGCGGGCAGGTCGTCGCAGGTAATTTTTCTGAGGCTGAGCTTGAATGGCTTATAAAGAAAGAGAGACGATCAAAGGTACAGGCTCGTCGCTAGGCCACATTCTAGTGGTAGAAGACGACCCTGATATCAGAGAGGTGATCGCCCAAGGCCTGAGGCAAGAGGGCTATAGGGTGTCCGAAGTGGAGGATGGCGAAGCTGCCCTTGAGCGTGCGCGAGCGTTGTCGCCGAACTTAATGGTCTTAGACATCATGCTGCCTTATGTCGATGGTCTTGAGGTTTGCCGAAGACTTAAGGCGGATCCATTGACGCAGGATATCGCGATCATTGTGGTGTCTGCTAAGTCGGAGGAGTCAGACAAGGTGCTGGGACTAGGGATCGGAGCAGATGATTACTTGACGAAGCCTTTTAGCCTCCAGGAGCTCCGTGCGAGGGTAAGAGCTGTTCTGCGACGGGGGCGCTTAGTCGCTAGAGCTTCGTCTTCCGACCCTGTAGTCTGCGATGGCGTGGTAATCGATAATGATCGACACCAAGTGATAGTTGACGGTCACCACGTTGATTTTACGGCAACTGAGATGCGTCTTTTGTACTTCCTCGCAAATCATCCAGGGCGGGTCTTCTCTCGTTCACAGTTACTAAGCAAAGCGGTCAGGGAAGACGCCTTCGTCGTGGAGCGAAACATCGATGTGCATATTCGCTCAATCCGGAAGAAGCTCGGAATTAAGCGGACACTAATTGAGACTGTGAGAGGCGTAGGATACCGCTTTAAGGACTAGTGTCGCTAAAACACCCGTCCCCGTTCGAGGGCCTAGGCCCAAGGGTGCTAGCTGTGACTGAGCGGTTGCCTTCTTTTTGAACCCTGCTGGTCAGGGAGTTGGAATGCCAGCGAGTGCTTCATTTCAAACTCTCAGCCGCTTTACGCCTTCTTTAAAAAGCGTCTTTACATTTCGGGCAAACCTGCACTAGAGGCTTGAAGGTAGGCATACATCAAGCGCAATGGTAGCGAGGGATCCAGGGAGAGCACCGGCAACCATTCCATGCAGTTCAAAATAATGATCGGTGTGCTCTTCTTGGTTGTGCATGCAGAAAATGCTGTTGCTTCTCAGGAGTCGGGTGTGGGTTCCATTCGGGGGACAATTTATGACGCGGACTTCAATGAGCCGCTCGGCGAGGCGAAGGTCGAGATCCTTGAAACGGAACAGTCCGTTGGAACGACCGGGCAGGGAAACTACGTCCTGCAGTCGATTCAGCCAGGTAAATACACACTGATCTTTTTCAAGCCGGGCTATGTAAGACAGATTCGCTCGGAAGTAGTCGTTACCGCTGGCAGCCTGACTGAAGTGAACGTTTCTCTCGCAGGAGAGTACGTTGACATGGAAGAGTTCGTTGTACAGGACGCTCTGCAGTTTGATGGCGGGACAGAGGCAGCACTCCTCGAGCTTCGGCTTGAGAGCCCTGCCCTAATGGACTCCGTCAGCGCAGATTTGATGAGTAAGGCTGGCGCGAGCGACGCCGCAAGTGCTTTGAAGCTGGTCTCAGGCGCGACCGTGAAAGACGGGAAGTCCGCTGTTGTTAGGGGGCTTCCCGACCGCTACGTCAGCTCTCAACTGAACGGTGTTAAGGTCCCGACGGCTGATGAGGACAAGCGCGCTGTGGAGTTGGATCAGTTCCCTTCAGCAGTCATAGAGAGCATCCAAGTCAGCAAAACCTTTACGCCTGACCAACAAGGTGACGCTTCTGGTGGAGCGGTTGATGTTCGTCTAAAGGGCATCCCTGAAGAGGCGGGGCTGAAGTTTAGTGGACAGATAGGCGGGAATTCCCAGGCATCTGGTAGGGCAGACTTCTTGACCTACGAGGGTGGGGGATTGTCCACCTGGGGCCAAGATGATGGTGGAAGGGACATCCAGTACGACTTGCTTGGGGAGAACTGGCTCGGCGCGGTCGGTGTCAGCACTAGAGAGGCCCCAATCGATTCAAAGTGGGGCGTCTCTGGCGGCGGCAAGCACGTCCGTGAAGACGGCCTCACCGTCGGCGGTTTCGGTAGCTTCTTTTATGAGCGTGACAGTTCTTTCTACGACAACGGGATAGATGACTCATGGTGGGTCGACACGCCCGGAGACGGCATGACCCCGGAGACCAACCAAGGAAACGCTCAAGGAGGGGACTTCAAGACCTCACTTTTTGACGTGGCCAAGGCCAATCAACTGATTCAGTGGGGCGGACTCAGCACGATCGGAGTCGAGGGTGATGATTTTGAAGTCGGCGCGACTCTCCTCTATTCACACACAGCAGAGGACAGCGCGACCCTTGCTGAAGAGACGAGGGGGAAGCTGTATTACTTTCCCGACTACGATGTAAACGACCCGGCAGCGCCGGGTAATGATTCAGACACTGTCGACGCAGCACCGTGGTTGCGATTGGAGACGCTCAACTACACTGAGCGGACCACAGGCACCCTACAGCTAAATGGGCGGCATGAACTCGCCTGGGAGCCCCCTGCTCTTACCTGGCTCGGTGAGTTTGACACGCCTGTGCTGGATTGGACCGTGGCCCAGAGCTTCGCAGAGTTCTATCAGCCGGATAAGCGGCAGTTCGGTGCTCTTTGGCACGCAGACTCGTTCAACCCTGGCGCACCGCCCTTCATCCCCCCGTTCACCGCCCCGAACATATGGCTCCCCTATAAACCGGGAGCAAACTTCAACCTCGGAAACATTCAGCGCATCTGGAAGGAGATCGACGAGGACAGCACTGCATATACGACCAATCTGAAGATGCCCTTTGAGCGTGATGGCGAGGAGGGGTACCTCAAGTTCGGTCTCTTTGGTGACGGGGTCACCCGAAAGTTTGACCAAGAGAGTTTCAGCAACTTTGGCGATGCGGGCGCGAACTACGAGGGGGGATGGGATGACTCATGGTCTGACGTCTGGGGATCAGAAGATCACCCGATCACTGAGTCACTCTATGACGTCGACTACAGAGGCTCTCTGGACATCTCGGCTCTATACGCCATGGCCGAGGTCCCTCTCTCCTCTGAGATGAATGTTGTAGGCGGCCTCCGGTTTGAATCTACGGGGATTGACATCGTGAACACTCCAGAGGCGCTCTCTCTCTGGTATCCGCCAGGCTCTAGCGCACCGGTCGAACTTAACGCAGGAGACGCCGACGTCGACTTCAGCCAGGATGACGTCCTCCCCTCAATCGGCCTGAACTATGAGCCTCAAGAGGATTTAACACTTCGCTTCTCATACGGGAGCACGATCGCACGTCAGACCTTTAAGGAGCTCTCCCCGATCATCTTCCAGGATTACCTCGGTGGTCCGATCTTTATTGGGAACCCATCTCTCGGGATGAGCAACGTGAGAAACATCGACTTGCGTGCTGACTATCGGCCATACGATGGCGGCTTCCTCTCGGCCTCGTTCTTCTTGAAGGACATGAAGGATCCGATCGAGTATGTGCAGCGCCTCGGGGACTTCTCTTACACCACCGCTGTCAACTACCCGAAGGGTCGCCTGAACGGTTTGGAGCTCGAAGCACGCCATGACCTCGGGCACTACTGGGGCAAGGCAGAAGGGCTCTCGCTCGGGGTTAACGCGACCCTCATCGACTCCGTGGTGACGCTCTCGCCGGAGGAGGCTGCTCAGTTTGAGCTGCCAAACATTCAAGCGCCGATGACCGAGCGCGAGATGACCAATGCGCCGGAGCACCTCTTCAACCTCTATCTCACTTACGAGGTGCCTGATACGGAGACGGAGGTCGCTCTCTACTACAACCTCCAGGGCGACACGCTCGTGGCTGGGGCGGGGCAGTCAAATGGCAATTTCGTCCCGAGCATCTATGCCCTGGAGTATGGGACGCTCAACCTCAGCGTCTCACAGAAGTTGGGGGAGTACTTCACGCTGCGTGTACAAGCTAAGAACCTTTCAAACCCTGAGATCGATCAGGTCTATCGCTCTCGCTATATCGGGGACGACGTCCTCCACACTAGGTACACCCGGGGAGTTGATTACTCAATCACCTTCGGTGCCAAGCTTTCTTTCTGAACCCTTTCAAAAATCGTTCTGCCTCCTCACACCTCATGAAAAAGAAAATGAACAAGAACAACGCCGCACGCTTAGCAGGAGCCTCACTAGTTGGGCTAGTGCTCATCTCGTTTGCAGACGATGGTGCTGCGAGCCGTGCATTCTCTCAGGATGGACTTGAGACGCGTGACCGGATCTCGAACACGAGGACTGCGATGGAGGAGTGGGTTGAGACCGAGCGCGCGATCTCTAGAGAGCGCAGAGACTGGGTTTTGGCTCGTGAGCTCTTGAGCGATCGCATCGCTCTCATTGAGCGTGAGATTGAAGGGTTCGAAAAGAGCATCTCGGACGCTGGGGAGAGCATCGCTGAAGCAGACAAGAAGCGGCTCGAACTTGTGGCGAAGAATGATGGCTTGAAAACCGCGAGTGATGTGCTCGACGGGATCGCTGCCGAGTTTGAGGAGGCTATGCGGGGCTTGCTACCGAGGCTTCCTGATCCGATTCGGGATCGGGTGAAGCCCTTGAGTCAGCGCCTCCCTAAAGAAGGTGAGGAGGTCGAGACAGACCTCTCAGAGCGCTTCATGAATATGGTCGGGATTCTCAATGAGATCGACAAGTTCAACCAGCAGATCACTCTGACGAGCGAAGTTCGTGAATTGGACGACGGCACGGCCGCTGAGGTCGCCGCCATGTATGTCGGCCTAGGTCAGGCTTACTTCGCGACCAACAACGGGAGATCTGGTGGCGTCGGTCGCGCGTCGGAGAGCGCTTGGGTTTGGGAGTCTGCAGACGCGGCTGCCCTCGATATCAAGGAGGCAATCGCGGTGCTCAAGAATGAGACCCCCGCCAAGTTTGTCCGCCTGCCGATCGTCGTAACAGACTGACCGGAGGAATAAGAATCATGAAAGACATACTTCAAGTCATCTTCGCTACAGGAATCCTCTTTGGCCCTCACGCGCACGCAGCACCCCAGGATGGCGCCAGTGAGCAGAGAGCTAGCTTCAGCTCCGCTGCGGACGACATCGAGGAACGCCTCAAAACGAGCATCGCTGAGCTCGCGAAGCTACGTGAAGAGGTCGCTGCTGAAACGGTCCCGTTGAGCCGTCGCTTGAGCGCGCTCGAGCAGAGCCTCGTAGAGATCCGCGCAGAGTACACGAACACCACTCGCCTGCTGGACAGCCGTGCCCTCGATCTCGGTAACCTGACCAGCGAGATCAAAGCACGAGAGAGCGAGGCCTCCTATCTCTCGAATCTCCTTAGCGAGTATGTGCGGAACTTCGAGACGCGGTTGCACATCACTGAGCTCCAACGCTACGCGGATGGCCTGGAAGCCGCCAAGCTAGCGGCGGAGAACAGCAGTCTCAGTCAGGAAGATCTCTTCAAGGCGCAGGCTGGTCTGGTGAGACTCTCTTTTGATCGAATCCATGACTCTCTCGGCGGGACACGCTTTGCGGGGTCAGCGGTGAACTCTGAAGGGATCGTTCAGCCGGGTAACTTTGTGCTTGTCGGCCCTGCCGCGATCTTCGCCCCTGCAGAGGGCGAGGGAGCCGGGACAGCTGAGCAGCGATTGGGCTCTTTGGAGCCCACCCAGATCGACTTCGCGCTCCCTGAAGATGTCGAGGCTACAAGAGCCCTCGTCGCACGTGGCAGCGGTAGCTTCCCCTTAGACTCATCGTTAGGGAACGCTCACAAGATCGCTGATACGCAAGAGACGTTCCTTGAGCATGTGCAGAAGGGGGGCCCAGTCATGTATCCCATCTTCGGCATGGCAGGTCTCGCTTTGCTGGTCGCACTCTTCAAGTGGTTTACGATGCTCTTCG
>MDSW01119817.1_pt1 | contig 13975 bp, 12 predicted proteins | sample 811171 | NCBI WGS metagenome assembly MDSW01 (sample SAMN05326641, study PRJNA326480) | marine metagenome | isolation source: seawater | place: Atlantic Ocean: North West | collected 2012 | reverse complement strand
TCTATATCATCATAAAAACTATCTTAAAAAATTTTATGAAAGAAAAGGAAATTTTATTCTTACAATAAAAAAAAACATGAAGAATATTATTGGATATATTAAATTTGAAAAAAAACAAAAAGGAAGATTTATTTCAATTGTAGTAATCAAAAAATATCAAAATTATGGTATAGCAACTAATGTATTAAAATTCATTAATTCAAAAAATTTTATAAATGATAGACTTTTTGCCGAAATAAATGAAAAAAACATACAATCAATAATGGCTTTTAAAAAAGCAGGTTTTAAGGGAAACAAATTAAAAGTTTTTTCATGAATATCTGCTTTATAGTTAATAAAAATTTAGATCAAAATAGCTATGCATTTATCTTTCCTATATTAAATAACAAAAAATTTTTACCACATAAAATAGAAATTAAAAATTCTATACCCTCAAAAAACTATGATATCATTATTATCGATAGCAAGTTTTTTATTGATTGGTTTAATAAAAATAATACTCAAAGTGTAATTGATTATATATTTAAATTAAAAAAAAAATGCAAAAAAATTGTATATGCTGACAACGAAGCATCTATATATATAAATTATAAAATCATAAACAATGTTGATTATTATTTGAAGGGAAGATTACCTGCTGACATTAAAATATATCAAAGTAAACTTTATGGTATGAGAGAATTCACTGATTTTTACAACAAACAATTTAATGTAATTGATAAAAATGAAAAATATTCAGATATTATAAATATTGAAAATACTAATAAAATTATTTTAGGTTGGAATAATGGAATATGTGACTATTCTTATTGGTCTCGTTTAAATAAAAATATTTTCAAATTATTTGGATATTTTAATAAAAATTTTAATATTAAAGATTATAAAAAAAATAAATTATTAAGCGTAAGATTTTTTCAAAATTATCATAGAGAAACTATAAATTTTCAAAGATTAAAATTAAATCAATTAATAAAAAAAAAGAAATTAACAAGTAGAATTAATAGATTTAGATATTTTTTAGAACTTAAGAAATCTGAAATTTCTATTTCACCATTTGGATGGGGAGAAATCTGCTATAGAGATTTTGAAAGTTTTTTCTATAGATGTACTCTGATAAAACCCGATATGGATCATATTGTAACTTGGCCAAATTATTATATAAAAGATGAAACATATTTAAGCTTAAAATGGGATTTGTCTAATTTTGAAGATATAATGAGTTTTATTAATAGTAATAAAAATCAAGATTTATTAAAAAAAATAGCCAAAAAGGGACAAAGTAAATATTTTAATTATTTAAATTCAGGTGAAGATTCATATTTCGTAAAACATCTAAGTAGTATTATAACATTAATTGAAGGTTAATTCATGTGTGGAATACTTGCTCTTATTAAAAAAAAAATCACTGAAAGAAATATTACAGACTTTACATACTCTTTGAATCAAATGAAGTATAGAGGCCCGGATCATACTAAAATTATAAGAAAAGATAATTTTATGTTTGGTCATAATAGATTAAAAATATTAGATTTATCAAATAAATCAAATCAACCATTTGAATATAAACAATATTCATTAATTTTTAATGGATGTATTTATAATTTTAAAGAATTGAAAGATGAACTAAAACATAAATATAATTTTCATACATCTGGTGACACCGAAGTTTTAATGTATTGCTTGATAGAATGGGGAAAAAAAGCATTAAGCAAATTAGATGGTATGTATGCTTTCATATTTTACGATGGAAATAAAATAATGGCATCAGTGGATCATTTTGGAGAAAAACCAGTTTACCTTTACGAAGACGAAGAAGAAATTATGTTATCATCTGAGATTTTACCTATTAAATCATATTTTCAAGATAAACTAAAAATAAATAAAAATAATGAACAACTTCTGGAATTTTACCATCTTGGTTTTTTATTAGGTGAAAAAACTATTTACAAAAATTTATATAAATTATCTAATAAGAAAATTTATTTTATTAATAATCAGCTTAAAATAGATAGGATTGATAAAATCAATGAAATAAATAAAAAGTTTAATATCTCTATTTCAGATATTCACGAAGAATTAATTAAATCAATTAAAAATAGATTGAATAGTGACGTTCCTGTTAGTTTATTTCTTTCATCCGGAATTGACTCAACACTTTTAGCAACTTTAATTAAAATTGAACTTAATATAGATATTGATACATACTCTTTTTACGAAAAGAAAGATGAGAAGATAATTAATTATTTAAAAAGTCTTACTGATTATTTGGGAATTAAGTCTAGTATAATAAATAATCTTAGTCATGAATTTAAATATCAAGATTTTAAAGAAGCATATCAAGACATTAATGAATGCGATACCTACTTTCCTTACAATGAAATGTGTAAATATTTGAAAGAAAATACCAATAAAAAAGTTATACTAACAGGAATAGGAGCTGATGAGATTTTTTTTGGTTACAATAAGTATAAATTTTTTTATAAATATAGACATCTATATAATATTAATGAAAAAATATTTAGTATAATTAATTTGTTTGGAAATAGATTTAATTTAAATATTTTAAAAAAATCAAAAATTTTTTCAGGTAAAAATTTCTCAAGATTTTTAAAGATTAAGAATAATGATTATGAAATTAATTACAAAGAAATAAAAGACTTTGACAGTGAAAAAGAATTGTTTAAATCTGCTAGAGATTTTGATGTAAATAACACTTTGCCTTTGTCTTTAATACCTGCATTAGAAAGGGCTAGTATGAGATCTTCTCTCGAATCTAGATCACCTTATTTGTCAAAAAAATTATTTGATCTAGTAAATAATATTGAAGATAGTAGTATTTTTTTCAAAGAACAGAAATACTTACAAAGAACAATTTTAAGAAAATATTTACCAGAAAAATATGTTGCTAAAAAAAAAGAAGGTTTTTTTTATAACAACCCAAAAAATTTTAGTGTAAATTTAAATTTACAAAATAAATTGAAATTAAATTTAAAAAACTATCGTTATAATCAGAGAGCTGAAATATATAGTTTATTCTAATAAAAATTAATAAATTTAATTTATATGTTTGTTAGAGCTTTAAAATCTTCACAACTTTCAATCAATTCTTGATAACTTCCATGTGCCTCGATACTTCCTTTTTTTAAAAAAATTATTTGATCACAGTTTTGAGCTAATTTCATATCATGTGTGACCATAATAATTGTTTTTTTTAAGCTCTTCAAATTTTTTAAAGTTTCAATAAATGAATTTGCAGTTTCTCCATCAAGATTACTTGTGGCTTCATCAAAAATTAAAATTTCTGGATCAGCAAAAATTGCTCTTGCAATAGCAAGTCTCTGTTTTTGTCCCCCACTCAAATTTGACCCTCTCTCTCCAATCAAGGTTTCAAACTTATTTGTAAGACTTTCAATATGATCATAAATTTTTGCTTTTTTTGTTGCTTCATAGATTTTTTGTAAATTTTTAGAATTTTTTTCTCTATAAAGACTTACATTGTTATAAATAGAACTTTCAAATAAGTACACATCTTGGGGAACGAAGCCCAAATTATTTTGCCATAGTTTTAAATTTAAATTATTTATCTCTTTGCCATCAATTGATAAATTACCTTCTGTCAATTTTAACATGCCTAAAAGTATATTTAGCAATGTAGTTTTACCTGATCCAGTTTTTCCAACAATAGCAACTAAATTATTTTTATTTATAGAAAGATTTATTTTTTTCAAAATAACTTCTTCATTTTTATTATATGAAAAATTTACATTATCTAATTGAATTTTATCTTTGAATTCTAATTTATCTTTTTTTAATTCTTTATATTTATAATCAAATTTAGCTTGGAGTTCTAACTGATGTTTAACTAAATTTACGGTTGGTAAGCTAAATTTAATTTTGGCTAATGATTGAAATAAATTTTCAACATATGGAATAGTTCTATAGCCAACTAAGATATAAACACTCAAAACTTCTATAATTTTATTAATACTAAAACCTTGACTTACATTGTAGGTAGCACCTAACAAAATTGCAAAGAAAACAATAATTTCAATTATATGACGTGGTAACAAAGTTATTACATTCTTTTTTACTAAATTATTTGCAGATGCTCTAAAAATTTTCCCTGTTATATTTAAAAATATTTTTTCTAAATTAAAAATCTTTATTTCTTTAATTCCTTGAAGTGATTGTGAAACAGTTTGATAAAGATCATTTTTGAGTTTCAATTTTTCATGACCTAAACGTAAGATTTTACTTTTTGTAATTAAGAAATATATTAAATAAAAGCCTCCAACTATTGAAATAACTATTATTGAAACTAAAAAATTATAATAAAGCACAAAGGCTAGCAATGATATAGAAACAATCAAAGAAGAAATAATTTGTACCATGGAAGATACTAAACCATTGGCAAATAAATATGTTTCTTCTGCAATATTTTTAACTAAAACGCTGCTATTATGCTTTAAGAAAAAATTATAGTCTTGTTTAAAATAATTTTTTAAAAGTTCGCCTGCTAAAAAATAACCTAAATGAGCAAAATAGTTAATTTTAAACCAGAATATAAAGATTACTAATAGATTTCGAAAAACTATAATTAAAAAAACTATTAATCCTAGGAAGATAAGAGTTTTATTTTGAGTTTCAAATTCGAAAAATTTAAAAGCTTTGAATGAAGAAAAACCACTTTCATCACCTAATAAAACTTTTATAAAACCTAAAATACTCGTAATACCCAAAAGTTCTATAATAGGGAGTATAACGAATAAACAAATTAAAAAATAAAATTTTTTTAAACCAAAACGACTAAGGATTACTAAAATTTGTTTTCCAAAATTTATCATAAATTATTTAAAAATCTGAAAATCTCATCCATTTATTAATTTGACTGATTTCAAAATTATTTAAATATTCACTTTTTGTAATTAAATCTTTATTTGGAAAATATCTTACACGATAACTAAATGAGCTTACAAACTGAAATAAAAGAACTACTCTTTCACGATTTCCTGGTCTACTTCCATAATGATAACAATTTGAGGTATCAACTATATTTATAGTACCTCTTTTTCCAATTAATGGTGATATTTTTTCTAAAATATTTTTTTGCACTTTATCATCACTAATTTTAGTACTTCTTGTTTTTATCAGATGTTGTTTACGAAAATTTGAAAAAAGAATTTTTGAAACATTCCTTGGCATCACATTTAAAGGACCTGAATTAAGATCAACATCTGAAAGATGTACAAAAATTTTTAATTGTTTTAAAGCATCACCATCTAGATGTAGCTCCTGACTCCTTCCATGTTCAAAAATTTCATTTTTTGAGTAAAAAATATAAGCCCCATTTAAAGTAAAATATCTACCTAAATATGAACTAATAGTACCAATTAAGTTATTTTGAAATAAAAATTTCAAGAAAATATGATTATCATTTTCTAGTAAATTAATTTTATATGAATTTAAAAATTGTTTTTTTGAATTTTCAAAAGCATCTTTAAATTTTTTTGATTTAAACATATTTGAGTATTTATTAAGAATAAGATTAAAAACTTTTTCTTCAGAATTAATTTGGGTAAATCCCTTTTCCTCTAAATCAATATTTTTATCAACTTTTTTTGTCTGATTTCTAAATTGATAAATTAGTTTTATTGCACTAAGCAATTTATAAATATTATTTATAAATTTAGAATACTTATAATCTAAAGGATCAATTTTTTTAAATAAACTTCTAATTTTTTTATCTAAATACATCTAATATTTTTTGGATAATAAGTTATAAACGCAATTTATTTTATTTTTTAATAACATTCAAACTAACATTCCTTAAATCTTCGAATAAATATTTTCAATATTTCTAAAATAATTTTTATTCTGAAATTTTTTTTTAATAAAACTTATATTAGTTTTTGTGACTTTATTGTGTTTTTGTGCAAAAATTTTATCGATTATTCTTGCTACGCCATTAATAGAATTAATATCACAAAGAATGCCGCAATTCTTTTTAATAATTTCCTTATGACCTCCACTATTGTTTGCAACTACAAAAATATTATTTAAAATTGCCTCAATTAAAATTCTGCCAAGAGGCTCATCAACAGAAGGTGCAAATATAACTTTTTTATTAAATTTTCTCGTAAAAGGGATCCAATAATGTGCCTTCCAATTATTAAATAAATAAATATTTTTATTTAAACCTTTTTTTTTTATTTCATTTTTTAAATATAAGTAATCTTCTTTACTGGATCGAATAATCATCAGGCCAATATAATCTTTATCTTTAGACGATAAATTTTTCAATACGTCCAAAAAAATTTCAGGTTTTTTTCTTTCATGTAAGTTTGAAATAAATAAAATTATTTTTTTATTAATATTTCTTTGAATAAAAATTTTATGATTTTTAATTAATTTAATTTTATTTTCATATGTTTCTACGTAATTATATATTACCTTTTTTTTTTGGTTAAATAAGTTTGAAATTTTTTTTTTAACAAAATGACTAATGCAAATTATTTTATTTGCTAAGAAAAATGAAATGTAATTTCTTCGAGAATTATCTGTATTTCTTAAATGTATAATTAATTTATATCCAAAAATTATTTTTAAAATTGAAAAATAAAAATTTAAATAACCATCATTAGTATGAACAATATCATATTTGTTGTTATAAAAAAATTTTATTAGGCTGATAATAAGTTTGATATTTTTTAAATATGGGATTTTTTGCTCTCTCAATGTGATAAAATTTATATTATCAATTCTTCTTTTTCTTAAAAGATAATAGACATAATTTTTTTTTTTAGAAGAAGATATCAATAAGATTGAAGATTTAAACTTGGCTTGATTAATTTTCTTACAAATTGATATTGCTGACAATATATTGCCACCTTTATTTGTTCCAAGTAGTGGAAAGATAACTTTTTTCATTTTATAGTTTTATACTAGATTAAATGCCTTAGAAAAAGAAATTGATTATATTCTTTTTTTATTTAAAAGATATTTAAAAAATTAAAAGCAATCTATTTAAAATATGAACTTTGTAAAATTGATAAGATGCATATATTATGTTTTTCTATCATACTTCTTTAAATTTTTTTTTCCAAATATTATTAAAAGTATTTCAAATAAAAAAAATAATGTTTTGTTATTAACTCCATTTAGGCGTGATATAAATTTTGATAAAGTTATAAAAAATTCTGGTTTAGGATTATTATTTTTAAAAACTGAATTTACTCAAAAAATGCATGGTATTTTTTTTTTTAGAGCGTGGCAAATATAACTTTTATGATTATGTCAATAAAATAAAAAAACAAAAAATGAGAGTTTATTTATATGGAATATTTATAAACAATCTCATGAAATATTTAATTAATAACTACAATGTAGAAATAATTTGCAATTTTGCAATTCATTATAAATCAGAAATGTTTTATGACAGATATGCTACAAAAAATAGAATTAAGTTTATTACACTACACCGAGAATGTCTTTTCCAAACAGATGCTGTAAAAAAATTTATTTTTAATAAATTAAAAAAAGTAAAATACGAAGGAACTAAACTAATTGTACACAATGAAACTGCTAAAAAAATATTTTCAAGTTCAGGTTTTTGTAAAAAAAAAAAATATTGATGTTGTAGGACCCTTGAAAGTTGACTATTTAAAGGAAAAGTCTCTAGAATATAAAAAAATTGATAAATCAGTTTTGATTTATATGTTTGGTAATTCTGTTGGAATTTCTACAAAAAAAAGCTTTGGATCTGAATGGAGTAAAAAAAATGATATTGGGTGGAATAAGATGATTGATAATTTATTTTCAAATATTTTTGAAAATGCAAAAAAATTTAAAAAAACTAAATTTATATTTAAAGCAAGATATAAGAGTGCTGAATTTATTAATTTTTACAATCAATTTTTAAAGAAATATAATTTAAAAAATACAAAACTAATTTTTGAAGACTCAGATTTTACTTACAGAAAAAAGGCTTCAATTATTATTTCTTATGGATCAACAGCAATAATTGAGTCTATGATATTTGATAAAAGCATCTTGGTTCCATTTTTTAATGAAGTTCATGAAAAAAAATTCAAAGAATATATCCCATTTAAAGAAATTATTAATACCAAAATAAGTTGTAATAGTGTTGAACAGTTCAATGATAAATTGAGATCAAATATTATGCATAATAGAAAATATTGTTTAAGTAAAAAACAAAATAAGTATTTAATTGAAAAATATCTAGGACCTATTCAAGGAAGTAACGTAGATAAAATATCTAAGATAATTAAAAATCTTTAATTTTTTATAAAAAATTATATTTTAATATTTTAATTTATTTAAAATCTTCTTATTATCAAACAAGATTTTTGCTAATTGATAATCTAATTTATTATCTATATCAATTGATGATAAAAAGTTTACTTTTTGACCATAGCAAGGACTCATAAATAAATTTTTTGACTTTAAGAAAGATTTTCTTTTAAAAACTATTATATTTCCAAATTTAAAAGTTTTACTTTTTTTTTGCTTATTATATTGTTTTAGTCTTTCTTTTTTAAACATAAAACTTACTTGATTATTTACAAATTTTCTTTGATTTATGTAATGAAAATTATGAGGAACTTCAGAAATTGTTTGGCATGAATTGTATTTTTTTCTTTTAAGTACTTGTATTAAATTATAAATGACTTTTTTATTTATAAAAGGAGATGTGGGTTGTGCCAGTATTATTATATCAAATGTTGTTTTTTTTTTTAATACCTCATACAAATAATCGACGATATTTGAGTCATCTTTACAATAATTTTCATCTCTGACCTCAAATGGTAAACCAATAATTTTGCAGTGATTAATTATTTTTTTTTCGTTTGTAGAACAATAAATTGTATCAATAAGTTTAACTTTTTTTAAATTTGTAAAAACATGCTCAATTAAAGTTTTATTATCAATTTTAACAAGATTTTTATTTTTAATTGATTTTGAATTACCCTTTGCTGGTATGATTGCTAAAACTTTTTGATTTTTTTTTTGTTTTATCTTTTCCACTTAATTTTTGGTAAAATTAGTTCACTTTTAAAATTATTTTTATATTTAACTATTTCATCTATCATTTCATTTAAAATTACATCAGATATTTTTTTTGGTTTTAATCCAAGTTTTTTAAAATTAAAATTTTTTGGATTATAATAATGTTCTGCCTGCTCAACTCTAGGATTTTCTATTTTTTCAATTTTAACATTTATATTTTTTTTTTCAGATTGTTGTTTGATAATTTCAGCTAATTCTAAAATACTAAATACTTCTGTAAATTGGTTAAATACTCTATACTCACCTTTTTGTGGTATATTTTGACTAGCTATATCAACACATTGTAGCGTATCTAATATATTTAAAAAAGTTCTCTTTTGTTTTCCTTCTCCGTATACCGTCAAACTATTACCTGTAACTGCGCAAGTTAAGAATCTATTTATAACTGTTCCGAATATTGAGTCGTAATGAAACGATGTATTAAATTCATCGTGTAATTTTGTTTCATTAGTTTTAATTCCATAAACAACACCTTGATTAAGATCTGTTGCTCTTAGCTTCCAAGTTTTACAAACAAATTCGATATTTTGTGAATCTAAAGATTTTGACAAATGATAAAAGCTAAATGGTTGTTTAGGATATGGAACTCTATCTTTTCTTCCGTTATGCTCCAAATCTATAAAACCTTCTTCTATATCTATATTTGGTGTTCCATAAACTCCCATTGTTCCCAATTTAATCAGATGAACATCAGGACAAAATGATCGAATTGCAAATAATAAATTTAAGTTTCCAATTATATTATTTTCTTGTGTAAAAATTGCTTCCTGTCTACCTTTCATAGAGTATGGTGCTGAAGGATGTTCTGCATAATGAATTATTGTATCAGGTTTATAATTTTCACAAATTTTATACACAAAACGACTATTCAATAAAGATCCTACTTCTAAAGAAATTGGATTATTTTGATTTTGGTTCCAAATATTTACTCTTCTATGAAGTGTGCTTATATAATTTAAGGGTGTAATACCATTTTCAAGTTCTATTCTTCTTTTAGAAAAATCATCAACAACACATACCTCATTTCCTTTATTAGAAAAATACATAGCCGTTGGCCATCCCAAGTATCCATCTCCACCCAATATAAGAATTTTCATAATTAAGTTGTTTTACTTATTTGTTCTTTTAATTCAAGAATTATACTCTTTTCCGTTAATCTCCAAGCATCCTTTGTTGAACCACCTATATGTGGTGTTAGAATAATATTAAATTTGTTTCTATTCTTAAATATTATATTTTTAGACAGCTTAAATGAAGCGTCAAACTCATTATTTAACACATCCGTAGCATAACCAAGCATTAATCTCTTTTTTAAAAGTTCTAAAACATAATTTTCATCTACAACATCGCCTCGAGAAGTATTAATTAAATAAAATTTTTTTCTTAGCTTAAATCGATTTTTAGAAAAAAAGTTATCATTTTTAAAGGATGGAATATGTAAAGATATTATATCCGAATCCCTACAAATTTGTCGCAATTTGATTTTGAAATTTTTATTTTTTTTTTCAGCAACAATAACTTTGCTTCCAAATGATGATAATATTTTTGATACCATTATTCCAATACGACCACCTCCTATAATCCCAACTATAGATTTAGATAACATCTTTTCACCAGCATAAGGCCTTCTATCCCATTTATTTTTATTTAAAGAACTAATGGCTTTTAAATAATTCCTTGTAATTGATAAAATTAAACCAATAGTATGCTCTGCAGTAGGAGTTATCTTTTCTAAAATTTTTTTTTTATTTGTTAATGTGAGAATTTTTATTTTATTTTTTTTACAATAATCATGATCGATAAACTTGTCAGAAGTTGTATTTGATACCAAAAATTTAAGTTTTTTAAATTTACTTAGATTTTTTTTATCATAGAAAAAGCCTTGATAGCAAAATATTACTTTAACACTCATAAAATTAAATTTATTTTTTTTTAAATCACTGAAATTTTTAATTTTTTTTAAAAAAAAACTATTTTTATTTAAAAATGATAAGTTGCATTTATGATAATTTAATTGAGAAAAATATATTGAATTATATTTACTTTGCATAAAAATATTTAAGATTTTTTTTATTTTTTATTAATTTTTTTAAAGTATGAAGATTTTTTTTATATGATATACCATTTCCATAAATTGGATCTCTATAAGATTTGTTGTTATAAATAAATTTAATTTTTTTAATAATTGATTTTTCACTTGCAGAAGAATTGAGGGTAAATTTAGATTTTAATCTCATATTTTGCCGAGAACCAATATTAATTGACCATTTGTTTAAAAAGGGTGTTTCAATGATGCCAGATGAAGAATTTCCTATTAGAAATTTTGAAAGTTTTAATAATTTGATAAAATAATCTCTTTCTAAAATTTTAAAGACTTTAATACATTTTGGATATTTTTTTTTTGTTTCTTTAATAGCCTTAATTATTCCTTGATATCCTTGGTCGTTACAAGGATAAATACAAATAATATTAATTTTATTTTTGATCAAAGCTAATAAAATTTTTTTCATATGATGATAATTGTTAGATTTTAAATATGTTTCAGGATGAAAATGGACTATAGCAAAATTGTCTAGGAATGAATTAGGTATTTGTAAATAGTTAATTATATTTTTTTTACTAATTTTATTTTTGTTTTGAATTATATCTAAATGATTATCTCCATGATTAAACACATATTTGGGATTTTCTCCCATATTAATTATTCTGGCGCGACTACTTTTATTTGAGCAAAAATGGTAGTTAGATAATTTTGTAATAGCATGTCTAAAAATTTCATCTATATTGCCTGAAATATCTCCTCCTTGAAAATGCAATATTGGTGTTCCGTAATTTACTGATACAAAAGCTGATATTAAAGATTCCCCTCTATCTCCATATAATATCAATAAATCTGGATTTTCCCTTTTAAAAAAAAGAGATAATTTTTTAATAAGTTCTGACATTGCTAATAACCTTGAGTTTACTTCATCATTTTTTTGTTTAAGCTTCATTTTATGAATATATCTAGAAGAAAAATCCTTTTGTAAAATTTTATAGGTATTACCAAATCCTGGATTTAAATGTTGGTCTGTAATTATAATTTTTAGTTTATACTTTTTTTTTAAATTAATTAGAAATGGTTTGAGAGCATCATAGCCCCCTTTTTTTCCACTTAAAAAAACAATTTTTTTATTTAAAATTTTCAAAACGGATTTTTATATTTTTTAAATTAGTTTTAATTTTTTTTCCTATAATACGCTTAATTTGCGATGGTGAAATTCCATTTCCTGGTCTCATAGATATTATATCATTTCTTTTGATTATATGGCCACTTTTAAATAACTCTTTAAAATATAAACTTTTAGTAGCCCATAATTTATTTTTTTTTTCTTTTGCGCTAATCTGTATATTATTAATTCCTTTTATGGTTTCTATTAATCTTATTTTTTTAATCATTTTTTTTAGCTGATTTTTATTTAAACTCACTTTCCAATCTTGGGCATTTTTTATATTGAAGTCTAAAGAAATATGTTTTTCTATAACTTTATATCCCATACTAACAGCCGTCATACATGTCAAATCATCTTTACTGTGATCAGAATAGCCTATTAATGCATTTTTAAATATTTTTTTATAAACATCAAAATTATTAAGATTGAGAATATCGTAATCAGAAGGATATACGGTAGAACATTTCAAAAATATAACTTTATTAAAATTTTTTTTTTTGAAAAAACTATTTAGATTTTTTAAATCAATTAAAGAATACATGCCTGTTGAGATAATGATTGGCTTATTAAGTTTTATAATTTTGCTAAAAAAATCAAAATTATTTAATTCACCAGATCCAATTTTTACTAAAGGAACTTTTAACTTTTTAATCCAACTAATCGCAGTTTCTGTGTGAGGTGTACATAAAAAAGTAATTTTTTTTTTTTTACAATAATTTTTTAACTTCTCTAAAAATCTAAAATTTACTTCTTTTATTTTATATCTATTGTACCAATTTTTGAAATTTGAATCTACTAACTCATCTGTCTTATAACCTTGAAATTTTACTGCATCTGCACCGCTATATTTTGCTAAATCAACTAATTTATAAGCTTTCTTTATTGAGCCAAAATGAGCTACACCTGCTTCTGCTATAATGTATGTTTTTGAATTTTTTGAGATAAATATTTTTTTACCTAATCGAAAATCATTTTTATAATTCATACTTTTAATTTTTTTTATAATTTAGTTTAATGAACATTAATTTTTTGCTATTTTTAATATAAATAAATCCTAACTTTTTATAAAGGCTAATTGCTCTTTTGTTGTTTATGTCTACACCAAGGTATAATTTTTTTGATTTTAAAACTTTAAGTTTTAATATTTTTGGAAAAACCTTATAAATTATTCCTTTTCCTTGAAATCTTAAAAAAACCAAAAAACCAATATAAAGCTTATTTTTAATTATACTAATTTTAAAATTTGCAGCATGAATATTGTTCATAAAAATACCAAAAAGAAACTCATTTTTACTAAGTGAATTGATATAATTTATTAAATCTTGTCTATTTTTTTTTTTCTTTCCTTTTTTAGAGTACTCTATAAATTTTTTAGTATATTTGTTATTAACCGTTTGAATATATAATTTTGATACATCTTTTGGTTTAAGTTTTCTTATTGTAAATTTCAAATTGAAAATTATTATTGCTTTTTTTATAAATTAAAAAATAACATATATCATTTAAATTTTTTGTTAATTAAAAATAATTAAGTATTATATAAAAATTTATATTTATTATATTATCAAATTAGTCTATAGTAAATTATACTGAAATGCATGGTGGGAAATCAGTGTGAAATTCATTGGCTGTTCCTGCAACGGTAAAGTCCGAGCGCCACCCAGTATAGTCCGCTG
>MDSW01203276.1_pt1 | contig 13976 bp, 10 predicted proteins | sample 811171 | NCBI WGS metagenome assembly MDSW01 (sample SAMN05326641, study PRJNA326480) | marine metagenome | isolation source: seawater | place: Atlantic Ocean: North West | collected 2012 | reverse complement strand
TGCGACTCGGCGTTGACCTTGCCCACCTCGGCGCGCAGCTTCTCCGTGTTGGCGCGCACCTGGTCAATCTCCGCCGTCGTCTTCTCCGTCTGCGCGCCCTTGAGCTGCGCGTCGTACTCGCCGAGCATCGCCGCCGTCTGCGCCTGCATCACGTCGGCGTTCGGGTTGTTCTTGTCCGCCTGGCGGCGGCGCTTGAGCGCGCCCTCGATCTCGACGGCCGAGCCGCCCAGCGAGTGCAGCGCCGCGGGAAGCGCGGACTCAATGTCGATGATCCCAGCTGTGAAGAGCTCCTGCACTTCGGTGGTGGCCGCGAGCGGCGCCGTCAGCAGCACGAGCTCGTCGCCCTCGATGGCGTCGTCGTAGACCGCGTGGTAGCACGCGGTGAGGACCTTGTTGACCGCGAGCGCCATGGCGGTCACTGTGGTGTTGAGCAATTGCAGCTGGCTCATGCTGTTGGACGAGAACTTGCCTGTCGGCGGACGAGGTTGCTGAATCGAAGCGCAAATGGCAGGGCGTTCGAGTGCTGCGCACCCTCAAAGATCACGCTAGCCGGCACGCCCATGCTTGCGGCGACTGCGCGCGCAGACAACGAGCGCGCAGATCCATGAGCGGCACGGCGCAGCAGCAGGCGGAGGAGGCGATGGCGCGCTGGTGGTGGGACGCCACGATCCGCGCGTCCGCGCTGCGGGCGCCGCCGCGGCAGATCCCCCACCCCGTCCTCGTCTACCCGAGCGTGGCCAACGACCCCGGCGTGTGGGCCTACGCGCAGACCCCCGGACCCTGCGTGGCGGATGTGTTAGGGGCCATGAGTTTGAGTCGGTTGAGTCGTCACTGTGATCGTTGACCACCCGCATCAGCTCCACCAAGTCCCCGCGCGCCTCGGGCGGCCGCACGCCCGGGACGACCTGTTGACGGTCTGTGTGATAGCAAGCGCGCTGTCAGCGTGGTCAGGTGCGTTTGGTTTGAGCATGAGTGTTACCAGGGCAGGTGAACAGGTACGGCGGCACCGCGGGCGGCACGTGCGAGGTGCCCCCCGCGACGGCGCCCTGCCCCGGGCGCTCGCGCCCCGTCGCCGGGTCGGTGGTCTGCATGCGGTTGATCATGTTCATGAGCCTGGCGGTCATCGCCAGGCTCTGCGCGTGCGCAGTGTCCTCGTCGGCGCTGGCCGAGGCCTGCACGGCGCGGCTCTCCGAGTCGAAGAAGAGGTTGGCCGGGTCGAGGTTGGGGTTGCCCTGCTGGCGCTGCGCGGGCTGCGTGACGAGCATCTGGCGCGCGCGCACGACCTCGGCCTGCAGCGCGAGCTCCTCGAGCGAGGAGATGAAGCTCGCCGACTGGAAGACGGTGGCAATCGGCGAGCAGATGTTGCCGGCGGCGTCGGGCGGGGTCTTGAAGAAGACCTCGGACGAGTAGTCCTGCCTGCGCCGCGCAGCAAGACGCGAGCACTCGATCGCGATCGCGATCCGATCGCGATCGTTTTTCCCCCGCGCACCACCCGAGCACCCGCTGAGAACTGGGAACCCATGCATGCGGCACAACCCGAGCGCCAGCCCCACCGTGGATCATGGCCCCGCGCACAACCCGAACTACCACCCCTGCCGACCCGAGCTACCACCCCTGCTGGGGTCGCGCGGGCCAACGCAAGAGGCGAGCGCCTGTAAACGTTGTCCGAGTTGGTCGCAAAGATGCGGTACTGGCGCACGTAGTTGGTCTGCGTCGCGCGGCGGGTGTGACGTCACGCTTGTGAGTCACAAATCCGAAATTCTGCCCACGCGCAACCCGAGCGCCCGCACGCACCTCGCCCGTGTGGATGAACGAGAGCTCGTACTGGCCAATGTCGGGCACCATCGGCACGAGGTTGCCGTTGCTCTCCGTCTTGCGGTCGGTGATCTTGCGGTCCAGCCGCGCGTCGCTCTGAATCGGGCGCTTGCGCGAGCGCGCCTCCGAGTCGGTCGGCGGCTCGCGCTGGCTCGCGTGGCGCCCGTCCTCGCGCGGGCCCATTTGCGACGTCGCGGCCATCTGCTTGCCCTTGATGAAGTTGGCAAAGGGCGGCGGCGCCTCGCGCTCGAGCGACACGCAGACGAAGCCGAACATCAGAAAGTGGTCGACGACGTTGCGCGCAAAGGGCACCCACACGTCCTCCAGGTGGCGCGAGAAGGTCGACTTGAGGTTGACGTCGCGGCCCTCGCGGCGCACGACGACGCCGCTGCTGAGCAGCTGGCCCATGAGGATGGCCCGCGCGGCCTGGATGGACGGGCTGGTGTTGTAGAGGTGCTGCAGCGCCACCATGACGTCCGAGCTGATGCGGATCTCGCCGGGCGACCCGGCGTCGATGGCGTTGAGCGGGTCGCCGAGGCGGCCCTGCCGGCGCGACCCCACGGTGGAGGGGTCTTTGCGCTTGCCGGCGCGCTTGCGGAGGTCGAGCCCGGAGGACATGATGGTGCGCAAGCGCAAACGCAACGCTTTTTGTTATCCACCACACCCCACGCACTGCTAAATCGCGTTAGCGCGCAGCGCCGCTACTCCGCAAAGAGGGCCGCCTTGGCGATGCCCTCGACGGTCTCGCCGATGGTCTCGAGCGCGCTGGCCGCTCGCTCCCGCTCGTTGTTCGTCTCGCGGCTCACGACCTCGTGGCGGATCATCTTGGCGACCTCGAGCGCGAACCGGTTGGCGCTCGAGGTCGAGTCAAAGTCCATCTTCGAGCGCGCCATGAGCGACTTGGCGATCAGCAGGCTCTGCTCGACGGCGTTTGCCGCAGCGTCGAGGCGCATCTGGTCGTAACATTCGAGCGCATCGCCAAACGCGCGCTCCAGATTGGGCCATCCGCTCTCGCGCTCAGCCTCGGTGGGGTAGTAGTCCAGGTCGTCCAGCACCTCCGCGCGCGACTTGCGGACGGTCTCGTGCGCGTGCGCGTCAGAGCCCGCGTCCTCCCGCGCCCGCTTCTTGGAGCTGCCGCCGCCGCCCTCGAAGCTCACCATCACGTCGAGGACGTCGCCGTCCTCCATGCCGAGCGTCGCGGGCGTCGAGCCCTCGTTGACGCGCGCGCCGTCGAAGAGGAAGCGCACCGTGTGGATCTGCAAGTTTGTGCGGGTGCAAAACGCCTGCATGACCTTGGCCATCTTCGTGGTGGTCTTGATGCCAAAGACGAGGTCCTTGAAGCTCTGGGAGCTCACCTTGATCTTGATGGGCGTGCCGCTGGGGTCCTCGGGACAGGCCAGCGCCTCCTCCAGGGCCTGCTGCTCGGGCGGGGGCGGCTTCTTCTTGCTCGCCTTGGTCGGCTTGGACTTTTGCTGGACCACGGCGTCCATGTGTGTGTGTGTGTGGTTGTGTTGCTCTTCCTGATCCTACTGCGTGCTCAAGCCGCAAACGCGACGCGCACGCGACAATCGTCGATTTGTTCTGCTACAAGACACCACGCTTCTGCAACCGCTCTAACGCATATTCGCTGTCGGACATCCGGGGGTAGAGCATCGACATCAAGTAGGACGCCGTGGGCTCGTCCTGGTGCATCACCGCGAGCTTGAGCGGCGAGTCGCCCGACCCAAAGGCCACCTCCATGCGCTTGGGCAGCGGCGCATTGGGCGCGACGGGCAGCTCAAAGGGGTCGCAGCCGGCCTCGAGGACGGGGGCCACGACCGAGAGCATCGACGCCTCGCCCTCCCAGCGCCGCTGCGCCCAGCGCCATCGCAGCTTCACGGCCTCCGCGTAGGTCTCGTAGAGGCCCTTGACAATGTGCTGGACCTGCGAGTGCGGACGGCTGGCCTCGTGGTGGTGGCTGCGCTCCAGCTCGGCGTAGGCTCGGCACATGACCGTGAAGAGCACCGTGCTGCCGTGGACGCTCTCGCCCGCAAACGCTGGCGCATCGGGGGGGATGTCGTGCCCCGTCTCGCGCCGATGCTTGTCCATGGCCTGCTGGACGACGCAGTAGAGCTGGCTCGCCTGGTCGCCGATGCCCTCCTGCTGCTTGCGCGCGACGCACGCGCTGTAGCGCTTCGGCGCCTGGTAGCCGACCCCGCGCGCCTCCATGACCTCGGGAAAGCCGCGCACAATGTCCAGCAGCGCCGGCCCGTCGAGCTCCACCGCCGCCACAAAGGCGCAGCGCGCGGCCTTTTCATTCCACGAGTTGGCGCTCGGGTGGTCGGGGCCGATGCGCCCCTCGACCACGTCCTCGTGGTTTGGAAAGGGTTCGTAGAGCGTATTCGTGCGAAAGATGGCGTTGCAGTTGGCGCGGATCTCCTCCTGGCCGAGCTCGATGCTCGTCGCAAGCGCCTCCGGCTCGACGAGCGGCACGAGCTTCGACGGGCGCACCGCCTCGAGCCGGTCGTGCACGCGCGGCAGGATGGCCTGGATCACCTCGATGGCGCGATTCTGGAGCCGGTAGATTTCCGCCCACGCCTTGTCCGACTCGTCCCAGTTGAAGGTGGTCGCGTCCGGGCTGGCGCCCAGCGGCGCGGGCCACGGGCGCCAGCCGGGCTCGTCCCAGTAGCGGGGCGTCTGCTCCTGCGCCGCTGCCGCTGCCGCTGCGCCGTCGTCATTCTGCTTTTGCTTCAGCGCGTTCAAGAATTGGTCTACGACGCTCCGCTGCTGCGAGATCTTTTTGATGCTGTTCTTCAAGTTTGCTCCCGGTGCGTTTTTGCCAGTCGGCAGCGGGACTTCGGCCGGACGCAAGCTCATTGCACCACTACTACAACTCTCTCTAACCACCGCCACGACGAGCGCGTTATTGTCACACCGCCTTGCCACGACGGCCGGGGGCCTCGGGTTTGGCCCACAGGTCCGTCCCGGACATTGCGTACGTCATCAAGCGCGCCGCGGTGCTCGCCGGCCTGCCGACGCCGTCGCACGCGGAGAGCGACGTTCCGGTGCGATCGTTCACCTTGCCGAGGCACGGCACGGTGGGCTGGACGACGTTGCCCTCCTTGTCCTTTTGGAGCAGCATGTAATTCTCAATGTGCTGCTTCAGCGCGGCGACGAGCTCGTTGGCGTCCTCCTCGGCGAGCGCCGCCGCGTTCGTCTCCGGGTTGTTGTCCTCGCCCGCCGCCGCCGCCGCGGCGCTGCTGCTGCGCGAGCGCCGCCGCGCCGTCGAGGACGAGGCGGCGCTGGCGCCCCCAGGCACTGCGACGAGCTTGCAGCAAGCGAGCTTGAGCGCGTCCTCGTCCTCGACCGTTTCGAACAGGCGGCGCACAAAGTCCTCGTCGGGCGCCTCGCCAGGGACGACGCCCGGCGGCATGACGCTTTGCAGCAGCTCGGGTGGGGGGTTGGCCGCGTCGACCAAGGGCCTCAGCGCATCGCGCAGCACCGGGAAGATGCGCTTGCCCAGCGCATTGGCGAGGACGGGCCCGTCCACGGGCACCTGGCACCGCACCTCGCCCAGAAAGCAGAGCACCATGAGCACCGCGAGGCACGGCGCCGCCTTGCGCGCCGAGCCGCCGAGCGCCGGGAAGAGCTTGACGAAAAAGGGGTCGAAATCGGTCAGCACCAGATCGCTCAGCCGGCCGGCGGCGTCGACGCGGAAGAGAATGTTGGCGCGCTTGATGTCGCCGTGGAAGATGCCCGCGGCCGCCGCGCTCACGATGACGCTCACGAGGAGCGGTGCAAACTTGGCATCCATCATCATGTTCTGGCCTCGCGTCATGGCGGTGAGGTCGCCGTCCCAGGCCTCGGAGACGGAGACAATCTCGCTGAGGCGGTCGCCCTGCGCCGCGGCAGTGAGGAGCACCTCCGCCACCGTGGCGCCCTCGATTGGTTCCTCGGCGAGGATCTTGTCCATCTCGGCAATGTACGCGGCCTCCTCCTTGACGCTGGTCCGCGGGCGCTTGGCACTCTGCTTGAACTCCGGCTTCCGGGCGCTGTCGGGCTTTGGCGTGGCGTAGCAGCAGAGCTGGCGCGGGCCGACGCCCATCTTGTCGGCGTACGCGCCGAGGGCAAACTCCTGGACGAGCTCGCGGATGGTCGGCGTGGCGCCCGCCGCCGTCGCCGACGCGCCCGCTTCCTGCTGCGCCCCAATCCGCGACCGGCGCAGCACCACCGAACCGCGCGCGTTGATGGGTTCGCGCCCGAAGAGCGTCCTGTAGCCCTTGACCGGGTCGGACGCGTACGGCGCCAACCCCGGAAAGGCGTCGCCGGGATCCTCCTCCTCGCCCTCGCGCTTGGCGCCAGCAAACACCGTGACGGCCGCGAGCCAGTCGACGCGCTCGGCCACATTCCACATGCCGGAGCCCAGCTGCTGCACCAGGTCGCCGTTGCGACCGAGGCGGCTCGACATGGACGAGGACGTGCGCTGCTGCGTCCACAGCCACTCAATGTCCCGAAGCGACGCGGCGAGCTGCTGGCGCTGGTCGCGGAACCGCGTCTTGTCCACCGGATGCGCGTGCGCGCGCAGAATGGCCATGCTTTTTGTGTCCCGGCAGGGCACGAGGAGGTTGCCATTCCAGATGGCGTCGAGCGTCATCTGCAGCTGCTTGTCCGTGTCCCGCGTCAGATCCGCTTGATTGTTAAAGGTCGCGCCGCCAGTCGGACCTGGGGTCGGGGTCGGGTCCTTGGCGAGGCGCGCCACGTCGCGCGTGTTCATCAGGACCACGCCCGGAAGAAGCCCGTGGCTCGCGATGCGGCTGGCCAGCGCCTTCCCCGGCGTCTCCGGACGCTGCGCGTGCGCCGGCGAGGCCATGCTGCCAGCGGCCAAACGCGCGTGCAGGCGCTCGGCGACGGCGTGCTGGAGTCGGTATCGTTGCGCCAGGCGCGGCCGATGGTCGGCCTCGGACAGCATGGCATCGGCCGAGCGCTTCTGGTTTGCGTCGGTCTTGCCGAACTTGCCGCCCGTGAACTTTTCGAGCCGGCTGATCTTCAGGCGCAGGCTGTTGCCGTACATTTCGGCGAGGGCGTGCCGCTGCATGGGCGCGTCCTGCGTGAGAGACTTGTCCGTGACGCACTCAATCCACGTGCGCTCCTCGTCGGTCCAGTCCTTGTCGACGAGAATCCGCTTCAGCTCCGACTGCGCGTGGATCGCGGCGGCCCGATCGGAGACCTCGAGCTGCCGGCTGCGCGCCAAGACCTCGCCCATGGTCACGCCCATCATCTTGGCGTGGCCCTCCACCGCCTTGTACTCGTCCTGCTCGCGCTTGGACAGGGGCACCAATGCCACTGCGCACCCGGCCGTGTCGGGATTCGGCGCGAGCGGAAGGTCGCGCACGCGCGCAACGAGGCTGGACATGACCGCGTCGTACTCGGCGCACTGCGTCGCCGGCACCGGCGCGTAGCGCTCCTTCTTGGGCTGCGCCTTGAGTTCGAAATCGCTTGCGAGGTGGTCGAGGCACTTGGTCGCCTCGGGGCACGGGTCCATGCCGAGGGCCGTGATCTTGAGCGCGCAGACCGAGTCGGCCGAGTGCTCGCGGCACACCTCGGCCGGTTCGTCGGGATCTCCGAGGGGCAGCGCGCCCATGCTGGAAGAGCGACAATCAACGGGTTATCAGCGGCGCGGGTGCCGCGTGTCGGGTGTGACACACTCTGTTCTTTAAGACGCACACGAGACGCAAGCGAGACACGCAAGGGGACGTCCCACGCTGCTGCTGCGCGCATGTGCGCGCGCGCTTCTACTCCTGCTCGCACACGTCCTCGTCCTCCTCGTCCTCCTCGTCCAGCTCGTTGCGGAGGAGCTGCGCCGCGGTCTCTGGCGGGAGCTGGCCCCACGCGTTTGCGATGGCCAGTCGGTGCGCTGGGGGCGAGGCCTCGATGGCGGTGGTGGTCTCGCGCAGCCGGTCGTCCGCCTCCGAGGCGGTCCGCGCCGCCTCCGTCGCGTCGTGCATGCGGCGCAGCACGCGGTCGATTTGCTCATTGGGCGCGTCGCCGTCTTGGACCAGGTCGAGCGCCTCGTCCGCCACCGCCAGGCGCGTGAGCGCAATGGCGCGCTCCTCGATGGTCTCGCGGCCGCGCGACATGAGCTCGTTGATGGCCGCCGTGGCCTCGCGGGCCTCCCCCACGACCTCCCTCCAGCGCGGGTGCGGCCCGCGGGCGCGGGGCTGCGGCTGCGGCTGCGGCTGCGGCGGCGGCGGCTGCGCGGGCGGCGTGGGTGGCCGCATGAGCTCGACGGGGATGGCCGTCACATACGCTTGCACGGGCCGCTCGGGGTTGTCGCTGGCCGCCACGTCGACAAAGACCTGGGCGGCCGCGGGCGCGGCCGCGGGCGCGGCGTCGGGCGCGGCGATGCCGAGCGCCTCCTGCCGGCGCCGGCGCTTGGCCTCGCGCCGCTCGAGGTCCTCCTTGTGCCGGTCCGCGGCCGAGGTCGCCGGTTCGGGCGCGTCGGGCCAGTACCCCGGGCAGCGCTCGAGGCTGCGCTTGGAGCGCCGCGGGTGGACGGCCGTCCCGTGCAAGCTTGCGATGCGCATGTAGACGGTCGGATGCCCAGGGACAAACATGAGATGGACGGCCGCTCCCGACGGGTCGAGCTCTGCCATGACAGCCAGTGGCACCTCTCGCCGTTTTTTGCAGCGCGGGCTCGTGCAGCAGCGGGCGCGAAGGTTGCGAAACTTAAAGGGCACCGGCACGCCCCGATCGAGAATGGCCGTGTTCTGGTCGTCCAGGAGCGTCCCGACTTCGGCCATGTTGTCATTGTCGAGCTCGGTTGGCGCCGACCACACGGACAAGCTCAAGCTCGCGCGCTTCCTGTCCTCGGACAGGAGGCTGAGCGACGCGGCCAGCACGATGGCGTACTCGTGAGTGACCTTGTAGCGCAGGTGACGGTCCCGGTCATTGTCCCGGCCGCGCATGTCGGGAATCCACGCCCGCCAGCGCACGCTGAGGTAGTCGCGGCGGTGCTCCTGTCCCACAAACGTCATGACGTGGCTGTAGTTGTCCATTGGGTGCGTCTCCCTGGCGGAATAGCCCATGCTCTCGCGCTGCGGGGGCCAGTCGGCGGCGGGTCGGAGCGGCTCGCGACGCCGGGGTGCCGGGCCCTCGGGCACAGTCTCCTCGGGTGCAATCATAGCAGCACACAACACAACTACACGAGAACACACGTGTGTGTGTGTGTGCTTTTCTCCTTGTGCCGTCCACGGTCCGCAAGCGCGTGCGACGCGCACCCCCCGCTCACGCCGCAACCGTGAGCAGCGGAGGCGCGCGCATCATCGTCCTCATCCCGTCCAAGTCAAATTGCGCAATCAGCTGCTCGGCGGCCTCGCGCTGCCGCTCGTAGCGCGCCTGCGCGCGCCGCACCTCCCGCGCCAGCTGCGCCTCTTCCTCGGCCTTGGCGACGGCGGCGGCAATCGCCGCCGCGGCCTCGGCGTGGGCATTGGCAATCATCTGCGCGATGACGCGCGCCTGGCCCGCCATCACCACGGCGGACCCGGCCGCTTCCGCGTCGTCGTCGTCGTCGTCGTCGTCGGCTCGATCGACCGGCCGCTCCTCGTCGTCGCCGCCGCCGCCCCCCTGCTCCGCGGCGTCGTCCTCCTGCTCCTCCTCGCGCGGAAGCGGCAGCGGGTCGGTGGACGACCCCGCGCCGCTGTCGGTCCGCGCCGATTTGGCCGGACGCCTCTGCTCGGAGATGGACAATGCCGTCGCCAACGCACAGTCTTCCACCGAAAAGCCGTGGGGATCCGTCGCCTCCTCGGGACTGGACGCGGCACCGCCGCTGCCGTCGTCGTCGTCGTCAATGACATTCTGACGCCGCTTGCCCGGCCGCACCCGCGCGGCTGCTGGGGTGGCCTCCTCCGTTGGTGCGGCTCCACCTACGCCGTCCTGGCCGTCATCCTCTTCGCGTGAGCGCTGGAACAGGCGCCGGCGCCGCTTCCTCGGGGCGGCGGGACGCTGCGCCTGCGGCGCATCGCGGCGCCGCTTCCTGCCCTTGTCCGTGGTGCCCTTCTTCTTCTTCTTCTTCTTCTTGCCGTTGGACGGCTTGCGCTTGCGCTTGCGACTCGGACCGCTGTCGTCCGCAAGCGGCGCCTCTTCGTCCTCGTCCTCGTCGGTGGAGCCGGTCTCGCTCCAGTCGCCGTCCTCGGAGTCCTCCTCGGACGCCGACGAGTCGCTCTCGCGCTCGCCCTCGCGGTCGTCCTTCCAGCGACCGAAGCACTGCGCCGCGTCCCACTCGGGCCCGTCCTCGTGCGGCTGGTCGACCAGCCGCTGTCCGCGCAGCGCCTGCGGCAGCATATGCGTGGGATCGGTGTTCGCTCGCGCCATCTTGTTCCACTCGACGACGCGGTCCCAAATCGGGCGCTGGTAGCCGAGGTAGCTGTCGGGCACCGGCATCGACGCGCCCACGCCCGCGCCCGAGCCAGCGCGCAGCAGCGACTCGGCCCGCTCAATCTGCTGCAGGAACGACTGCGCGCGCTCGTCGGTGGCCGTGGGCATGTAGATGGACCCGTTGGCCTCGCGGCGCTCCAGCGCTTCGGGCGCGATGCGGCCCAGCCGCTCGTCGGCCGTGCCCGCGAGGTTGAGCAGAAACGACTGCGCCCACATGGCCAGCCGCACGCGCTGCAGACACGTGTTGCCGACCGCAAACATGCCCAAGTAGCCCGGCGGCGGGCGCGTGCACCACGCGGGGTCCTTGGCCGACTTTTGGCGGTCGCCCTCCTCGGCAATCCACGCGTCCTCGCCCTGCAGCCGCTCGAATTCGGTGGCAATCTCGCAGGGCTCGCACTTGAGCATCGTGCGGCCGTGGGCGTCGCGCTTGGGGTGCTGCACGCAGGGGCTGCCCAGCAGCTCGAAGACGTACTCGCAGGCGTGCTCCTCGGTGCCGCAGACTTGGCAGCACTTGCCCTCGCGGCGCAGCCGGCTCTTGGGCGCGCCGGCGACGCCGCCGGCGAGGATGGGCAGCACGCGCATGTACCGCGCCTGCCGGAGCACGGTCACAAAGCCGGGCGACCACCTGAAGCTCATCGCCTGGGAGCGCAGCACGTTGAGCTTGGTCTGCAGCTTGTGCCACGCGCGGGCGTGGCCGACGTTGCCCGGGCGCGCAAAGTCGACCTCGACGTTGCGGACGCCGAGTTCGACGACCTCGAGCACCTTGCGCATCTCGTCGATGGTGGCCGCCTCGAGGCCGGCGGGCAGATCCGCCGGATAGTCCCGGGCATTCTCCGCGCGGATGGCGTCCCGCTCCTCGTCCTCCTCGCCCACCTCGACGACCTCGGGCTCCGCGTCGCTCATGCCGTGTGTGTGTGTTGTGTGGTGTTTGTGTGTTCGCTATCCCTTTTGTCGCCGCCTTCCGCAAGCGCTCGGCGCGCGCGCGCGCGCTGGAATGCTGGTCGCTGCCGCCACGCTTGCCGTCGTCGGCGACAGCGTCGAGAATGTCATCGCTCGCACAGCTTGGCACGCACTGAACGCGTGGTATGCGCAGTGGCCTTACGGAGAAATGCAAACCGGCAACCTACTTCAAGTGCCGGCGCTCTGCGATGCGCTGCGTCACGGACTTGAGAATCTGCGCGGCGACGTGAGGCAACTGCTTTGGGGACTTGAAGTGCACGAATACCCGAATCACTCCTTTGCACAACCGTCGCACTTGGAGGAGCTTGTAAACAACACGCTCGGCCCATTGGGCCGCGTGGACCTGCTTCGAGTTCCGGTACACGTGCGCCTGCCGGTGTCGGCAGACATTGTTTCGAGGCAAGTCGGGCACGAAAAGGTGATGCACAGCTTTCACATTGCGGTCATGCACAGCATGGGTGCGCTCATCGCCAAGTACGCTTCCGATCGCAGTGGCTGGCAAGCCATCGGCGACTTTGCAATGGAACATTGGCAGCTGGAATCGGTTGTTCACGGTGCACTGATGGAAGTGGGATCCCACATTGAGGAAGCGTGTTGGGTGCAGCAATCTGAAGAATTCCATGCTTGTCTTTGGGACGTGGCTCCTCTTTCGGAGACTCTCTGCAATCGGGTGCAAGCAGGATGTGCGCACGGCATGGGACACCTCGTGCTCTACAGGACGATCCGAAGTTCGGGGTTCCAAGGACCGCTTCCCTCGTTTGTAGAATGCATCTACCCGCGCTGGTTGCACGCCGCTTTTGAGATCAACGCCTCGCAGGTAATGGAAGCGGCGCAGATTTGCGAACGGATTTACCGAGCAAGGGCTACTGCGCTGTCTTGCGCCGGTGGGGTGTTTCACGGAGCAAAGCGCATGTCGATTTCGTTTGCCAAGTTCGTGAGCGCGTGGGCGCAGCGGGACGTCCAATTTGCTTTGGCACCGAGCTTGTGCGCCCCGTTTTGGAAGCATTCCATTACATACACTGCGTGCCTTGCGCAATTCCAAAAGCTGCAGCGACAGACGTTGAGCGAACAAGCCCGGCGGTGATGCGCTAACACACACACACCAATGCAGAGCCAGGATTCGACAACGCAGCATGGCCATGCCGCTGCCGTGCGCCAACTGGTCGTTTGTCCCGCTCGCGGCCGGGCCGGGCATCGCCTACGTGGCGATGGCGCGCAGCGGGTCCGGGTCGCTGCGCGCCGTCCTCGCCAATCTCTACGGCATGGACAGACCCGCGTTTCCGCACGACCACTCCTGCACGCTTCGCGGGCTCGCGTCCCGACACCCCGACGCGCGGCGCGTCATCGTGCCGCTGCGCCTCTTGCACGATCGCATCGTGTCCGGGTTTACGCGCTCGCAGCGCCGGCAGTGCCGTCCGCCCGCCTACAAGCCAGCGTGCGTGCCGCCGCTTCGCGAGGCGCCCGAGCGCTTCGTGAAGCACATCGCGCGCTTTGCGCCCGGCTCTGCGCTTCCCACCTTTATGAAGCCCGCAAACGCCTACGTCAACCTCAACCTCAGCTCCAAGAACAGACGCATCGACGTGCGGTTTGTCTGCACCTGCCAACTGCGCACCCACGTTGCTCGCGCCCTCGAAGTCTGGAACGTGCCTGGCGCCGACGCGGCATGGGAAGGCGTCGAGAATAGGCACGTGACCGTCAACGCCACGCTGCCTCCGCTGTCTGACGAGGCAATCGCCTATCTTCGAAGGCGGTTTCCGATGGACTACGCACTCGTGGAGCACAACGGCTGCGGCGAGCGCGATTGCGCCGACACGCCCAAGGAGGGCGCAGCGCTCGCTAGGCTGAACTCGCGAAGCGGAAGCGCGTAGTGGCTGTGGTAGTGAGAACCGCGCATGTCGCGCCCAAATGTCTTGTTTTTGACATCAGACCAGCTCCGCGCCGACGCGCTCGGCGCGTATCGCGCAGGTGACAGCCTCACGGACGACCGCGGCGGCACGGTGGCCGTGAACGCCACAACCCCGCACTTGGACGCGCTGGCCCAGCGCGGCGTCCGCTTTTCAAACGCGTTTACCGCCGCCCCAGAGTGTGTGCCTGCGCGTGCAACCTGGCTGACAAGCCGATACCCGACGGTGCACGGCGCCATGAACAACGGCATGCCGCGGCGACCGCTGCGTGCGCCATCGCTCTATCGAGCAGCAGCGGACGCCGGGTACGTTGTCGCCATGCTCGGCAAGACGCACTATCATCCACCGCTCACCGAGGACGATCGGGTAAGCGTCATGTGGCACTACTTTGTATCTAATGTGACCTCGGCAGCAGACCGCTGGCGCGCGCCCAATCTCACAGAGAACACGACGCTCGAGGGTGTCCTGGTGAAGGCCTTTGACGGGTTTCTAAACTACCGAATGCACGAGGCGCCTCACCGACCTTGGTTTGTGCACCTGTCGTTTGTCAACCCGCACCCGCCCATTGACTGCGCTCGCTTGCCGCTCGGAAGAAGCAGTCCGCACTGGACGCGCGCCACGCCGCCGCTTGTGCAAGCCGACGAGCGGCACGGCAATGAGAAAAATGTAACGCTCTACCAGACGGATTGGCGCCGCCGCCGCCGCTGCTACGGGGCGACCGTGGAGTACGTGGACTCGATGGCCGGCCGCGCGCTGGCACTCGTCGACTTGGCGACGACGCTCGTCGTCTTCGCGTCCGACCACGGCGACATGCTGGGGGCTCACGGCATCGCGCAAAAGAGCGTCTTCTACGAGGCCGCGTGGCGCGTGCCGCTGCTCGTGGCG
>MDSW01105267.1_pt1 | contig 13976 bp, 7 predicted proteins | sample 811171 | NCBI WGS metagenome assembly MDSW01 (sample SAMN05326641, study PRJNA326480) | marine metagenome | isolation source: seawater | place: Atlantic Ocean: North West | collected 2012 | reverse complement strand
TTGCAGAATTGGCAAGAAGATTTATCTTCTTGTAGAAAACATATAACTCTTTTGTTTTTGGTGTTTCAAAGGTGCTGGTCGATTTCAGAAATGCTTAAGTTTAGGCCCATTTATGCCGTTAGGGAGTTGCTAAGGTTTATGAATTGGGGTCAGGAAAATAACGAAATTTTTAACAAATTTTTGCTAGTAGGATTTTTTTCCCTTCTTTGGTGGAACTCTATGTCATCACAATCCTACGCTCAAATTACCCCTCAAGGACGAGATCAGACCTATAAACAGGCTGCTCCAGGGCGATTTGAGGAGAGATTCAAACAAAAGAAACTACCTCAATCGCAGGTGGTCCCTGTAAAGCCAGACAATTTGAAGCCCGTTTTTCCAGCTGAGATTAGGAAAGTGAAATTTCTTCTCCAAAGAATGGTCATAAAAGGTTCGACAATTTATGACAAGAGAAAGTTTTCTCGGTTATTCAGAAAATATCTACACAAGAGAGTAAATCTCGAGCAGGTTTATATAATTGCTCAGGAAATCACAAATATGTATCGCACTGATGGTTATATTCTTTCCAAGGCGGTGGTGCCTCCACAGAAAATTGAAGAGGGTGTGGTTCAAATCGATGTGATTGAGGGTTTTGTTAATCGGATCACTATTCAAGGAAAAGTACGCGGTCCACGAAAACTTCTCAACGAATATCGAAAAGCACTTTTAAGATCTCGGCCTTTAAAAGCCAGAGATCTAGAGAGATACTTGCTTTTGGTGGATGACTTACCGGGTGTTTCAGTGAAGTCGGTTTTGACTCCCTCAAAATTTAAACAAGGGGCCACTAACATTACGCTTATTTTTGATACCAAGGGTTATGAAGGGAGTGTTGGTGCCGACAACCGAGGTACTAAGTTTAATGGGCCGATTCAGATTAATGCGGGGGTTTCGTCCAACTCACTCTTCAAAAACTATGAGCGCATTGGCTTACAGGGTGTGGTGACTAGTAATACGGATGAACTAAAGTTTTTTCGCGGTTTCTATGAACAGCCCATATCTTCGGAAGGTACTAAGCTATTTTTTTCGGGGTCATTTAGTGAATCCGAGCCTGGCTCCTCTCTTAAATCTTTTGAAGTGGCAGGAGAAAGTAAAACTTTCACGCTAAGGCTGACGCATCCCTTCATTCGATCTAGATCTGAAAACCTAAATGGATTCCTGGGTTATACGAACCGAGATTCAGAAACGGAGATTTTGGGAGAACTGGATTCAGAAGATCGTCTTCGTATCGTTAACTTGGGTATGTCGTATGATTTTGTTGACGAGTATCGAGGAATTAACCTGGTTAGTTTTAATTTAAGTAAGGGCTTTGATATTTTTGACTCGACGAAAACGGGAACAGCAAAACTTACGCGCCTAGCAGGTCACAGTGACTTCACCAAGGTTACTGGAGAGATGCTTCGACTTCAACAGCTAGCGCCTTCATGGATGTTGTTGGGAGAACTTTCTTGGCAATATTCTTTTGATAAACTTTTAGCTTCCGAAGAATTTGGTGTCGGTGGAGCTAAGTTTGGTCGGGCTTATGATTCTTCTGAAATTACCGGAGATCAAGGTTTGGCATTTAAGCTGGAACTCCAAAAAGCTTTCAAGCCAAAGAAAAAATATCTAAGAGATTTACAGGCGTATGCCTTTTTTGATTATGGAAAGGTTTGGAATCGCATTGAGACAACTGCAGGTTCCAAGACTCAGGATCTTGATTCCTTAGGAATCGGTATTAGGTTTAACATAACAGATATGATCTCAGGGTATATGGAATGGAACAAGCCGCTTAATCAGAAGGTGGCTTCAGAGGGCAACAAAGACGGACGAGCTTTCTTTAGTCTATCAGCAAAGTTTTAGGATTTTATGAATATTTTTAAATTGAACCAGAGAGTGTTTCGCGGCATAGCAAGCAGCTACTCATCGCCACCTGCGCTAGGAGATGAGGTGGTGAACTTTAGCTTGGCTTCTGCTCCGTCAAGGCGAGGAAGTTTTAGAATTCCGAAAAAGCCGAGCAACTCTATTATTTTTCTGGTTTCATTTTTGTCATATCTTATTGGGATTTTTCCTTCGATAGTCTTTGCTCTTCCCGCTGGAGGGAAAGTTCAAGCTGGTTCGGCTACCATCATGCAACCTTCTGCTAAGCAAATAACTATTCATCAGACTACCGAAAAGGCCATCATCGACTGGCAAGCGTTTGACGTTGGCAGTACTGAAAAGGTTGATTTTAAATTGCCTCAAGGTGGAGTCACACTGAATAGAGTTACTGGAAACGATGTGTCGCAAATTTTTGGTCAGTTAACTTCTAATGGTAATCTTTGGCTGATCAACCCTAACGGAATTCTTTTTGGTGATAGCGCACAGGTAGATGTTCATGGTTTGCTCGCGACAACTAGCAATATTTCTAATACGGATTTTTTAAGCAACAATTATAACTTCAGCATTCCTTCTAGCTTGAATTCCACAGTGATCAACCAAGGCTCTATTACAGTGGCGGAAGCTGGGTTGATCGCTCTGGTTGCACCTGGAGTGCAGAATATGGGTATTATTAATGCACGATTAGGGAAGGTAAGCTTGGCTTCAGGAAAAACTTTTACTGTGGATTTGTATGGTGACCAGCTCATCAATCTGGCAGTAGATAGTAAGGTGATGGGGCAGGTGACTGGAATGGATGGAGAAGTTTTACCTGATCTTGTTACTAATAGAGGTAGCATTTTTGCCGATGGCGGAGTAGTTCGATTGGATGTTAATGCAGCTCAGAATATTGTGGATAGAGTGATCAATATGGATGGAGTTATCCAAGCGCATTCGGTGTCTGAAAAAAATGGAACGATTATCCTAATGGGTGGTGATGCTGGTGAGGTAAGTGTATCGGGTACGTTAAATGCCTCAGGCTACGATGCAGGGGAAACAGGAGGCAACATTCATGTCTTAGGTGATATGCTTGATTTTTCAGCCAATGGTTTTATTGATGTTTCGGGTGACCTGGGTGGCGGAACGCTTCTTTTTGGTGGCGACTATCAGGGTAAAGGCTTAGTTACGAACGCAACGGATGTATATGTTGGGCCGAATACGCAAACATTTGCAGATGCGGTAAATAGCGGTAACGGTGGCAAGATAATTTTCTGGGCCGATCGGCGTATGCGGTTTAAAGGTATTGTAAGAGGGCGAGGGGGAAAGTACTTTGGAGATGGTGGGTTGGTAGAGGTTTCTGGAAAAGAAGAGTTATATTTTGATGGTTCGGTAGATACAACTGCAACAAATGGCAAAACCGGAACCTTGCTTCTTGATCCGAAAACTATTACTGTCGCGAATGGATCAGGCAGCACGACTGCTAGTGGTGCTACAAGCTTCACCACCATTTATGAAAATACTCTGGAATCGATGTCGGCATCGACCAATGTCACTCTTCAAGCCACCGATAGTATTGTTTTGGGTAGTCTCGACCTACAACAAGTCAGTGGTAATTCGGTCACCTTCAAGGTTACAGATGGAACCATAAGTGTTTCAAACGCTTCTGACACAATATCCACGAATGGTGGAAGCATTAATTTTAGCGCTACTGGGAACTTAACTCTAGGAACCCTTAACTCAAATGGTGGAGATATTTCACTAACTGGTAATGACCTTTTATTATTCGGAACGCTAAGTAGCGGTGCAGGAAATATTAGCATCACCCATGTTGACAGTGGAAAAATAGGGCTTGGTGATACCTCCTGTGGTGGTACCTGTGCTATGACGATCGATAACACTGAACTTGGTAAAATGTCCGGTAATCAACTCATTATCGGAGGTTCGTCCAACGGAGATGTTTATGTCAATGATGTAACCCAGTCCTCATCAACTTTCTCAAATGGAGTTGCACTGAATGTGAATGCGCATGTATCCGGTTCGAAAGGAAGTGTTATCTTTGAAGGAGCCGCATCTTCATTCTCAGCTTTAACTGCTGGTGCAATGAATGGAATAGAACTTAATTCTAACTTGACGACCACTACTGGAGGTTTGGCTCTGAACGGGGACTCCGACAGCACTTTAGATACTCAGGACTATATTACCTTTGCCAGCGGGATCACCTTGAGCAGTGCAGCGGATATCTCATTAAGTGCGGCCAACGGAGGAATGAATGCAGCAGGAGCCATAACCTTAACAACTCCATCAAGTATTACTTTAACAGGTAATATGACTTCAGCCGGAGCAGTTTCTCTGGCGGCAAATTCAGGTATTACTTTAAATAATAGTATCTCAACTTCATCCGGTGTTTTAAATATAAACGCAAACTCGTCAACCTTGTCGTTGGCGAGTGGTATTACTTTGAGTTCAGCGGGAGCCTTGACTCTTGCTGCTGGCAGCACCTCTTCATCGGGCGGCCTAAACTTAACTTCCACAGCTTCTACAATCAACGTAAATAATACATTAGTTTCTGCAGGCGCTATTAATGTAACTGCGGCAAGTGGACTGACTCTAAGTAACAATACATTAACTGCAGCAGGAAATATTTCTCTTGAAGCCGACTCCACTAACTCCGGTTCGGGTCAACTAAATTTGGTAAGTGGTACAACCATAACTTCTTCTGCGGGTTCCATTGCCCTAGGAGCAACCACGGGCGGAATAAGTAGTGTCGGATCGCTGACATTGAATGCCTCAAATGGTATTACTATTGCGGACTCATTAACCACTGCTGGTGCGGTGAATATCGATGCAGACACGGATAACAATGGTTCGGGTGATTTAACTATTTCTACTGGTTCTTTATCGACTACCAATAATGCACTTACGGTGACAGCCAATGATCTAATCTTGTCAGGTACTCTGGACAGTGGTTCGGGTTCGACTACTATTAATGTTTCGGATGGTGGTTCCTTGGGGCTCGGGTTCAGTTCTGGTTTCGGGATGAATATCACAACCACTGAGCAAGGAAAACTGGTTGGTACTGGCGATCTCAGTCTAGTGAATGGAAACATTACCTTTTCAGCAGGCAACAGTTTGAGTCATTCTGGAAAACTGAATATCGGGCAAAGCGGAGGAACGATAACTGGACAAGGTGCTTTGACCTTAGCCGCCTCAAAAGGACTGGCTATTAACAGCAGTAATCTGTCAACGGCTGGTAACTTATCTCTAGAAGGTGACTCCAACAATTCGGCGGATTCTGATGATAGTATTTCCTTCGCATCAGGAGCATCGCTCGCAGCATCTGCAGGCTCTATTACTCTAAATGCGACAACGGGGGGCATATCAAGTGCAGGTGCGGTGACTTTCAATGCCACAGGTGGCATCAACATGAATGATAGCTTGACATCGGCGGGAAGCATGACTTTCGATGCTGACACTGATAATGACGGATCAGGAACTTTTACAGTTGCTGCTAGCAAAGCATTGACTACTGGGAGTAATACCCTCTCCATAACGGCCGGAGACTTGGACTTTAACGGAACCCTAAATAGCGGAACGGCAGGGACTACGATTTTAAATTCTTTATCAGGAGCAACTATAGGATTGGGCACGACGGGTAACATGACTTTGTCTACTACAGAGCTTGGAAATATTACGGCTGGTAGTCTTACGATCGGCGGCGAAACAAATGGGAATATTGTTGTTTCGGGAGTAGCCTCAAACAATAGCGATCAGTTTGGAAGACTTACTTTAAACGCTACGGCTTCGAACTCTTCAGTAACTTTTGGAACTGCAGATTCCACTTTTCAGGGTTTAGTAGTTAACTCAGAAAACGGCATCACACTTTCTTCAAGTTTGACTACAAATGGAACAACCAATCTCATTTCTGATTCGGATGGTGACGGCGCGGGCAATTTTTCAATCTCTAGCGGTAAAACTCTTACCACTAATAACAATACATTGACTATTACTTCTAATAGTATGTCTTTCAACTCAACCGGGAAAATCACCTCCGGTGCAGCAAGTACAACTCTGAAAGTTTCTGATAGTGGCACAATTGGACTTGGTAACACCTCAGGTAATTTTTCGCTCACAAATTCTGACCTGGCTTTGATCACTGCAGGAAGCCTCATCATCGGTGATACAACCAATGGTACGATTACAGTAGACGGAGTAACTTCTACGTCTAAACCACTGACGTTGATCGCTACTGCCAGCGGAAAAGCGGTGAACTTCTCATCTACAGCATCTTCATTCAATGACTTGACTCTAGATGCGGGAACGGGAGGAGTGGGCTTTGGAGTAAACGTCTCTGCAAACGGAAATTTGAGCGTTACTTCAGGAGGAAATATTACTGATACCGGAACCTTGACAATATCAGGGTCATCGAGCTTCACTACCGATGTTGCCAATCAGGTGATCACTCTGGACAACACATCTAATACCTTCACTGGTATGTTGACTTTGAACACATTAGGAAACTCGGGCAACGCTACGCTGGTGAGTGATAACGCAGTGACTCTTTCCACTTCTAACGTTGGCGGAAATATAGCGGTCACGGTGGGCGGAAATAACTCCTTAAATGTGACCGGTGCTGGCTCGGCCGGCGGTTCTATTAGCCTCCTTGCAGACGATGATATTATTTTTACCGCTGCGGGTGATTTGACAACAACAACCGGGGAAATTACCATTAAAGCTGACAACGACCTTGATAATAATAGTTCTGGCGGAGCCTTGACCATGGCAAATGGGACGATATTTAATGCTGGTTCTAGAACTCTGGCTCTCTCGGCTGATGAAGACATTACTCTTGGTCTGATTCAGACCAATAGTGCTTCGGACACTGCTTTGACGCTGACTTCAACTAGCGGTGGATTGGTCGATGGCGATACTGCATTACCACCAAACTCAACTAGAACTGGGGGCGATACTAGTGCATGGCTCGATATTGATGCGGCAAATGGTAGGCTAGTAGCCGACTTGGTAACCGGTTTTGGGAAAGATAATGCTATTGAGACGAAAGTTAAATCTCTAGATATCGATAATTCTTCAACGGGGGAAATTGACATTTTTGAGTTTAATGACCTTGATATTTTTAAAATTAATAATGCTGGAGAGAGCGCCCAGATTTCATTTGAAGGTTCGATTACAGGAACAATAAATTGTGTGACTGAGGGATCTTGTTTGTTCATTAGTCGTGATATGACAGAAAAACTCATATCTGGCACAGGAAAAACTCTAAGTCAGCTTGCTGACGGAACCACTCAACAGCTTAAATTTAATAACTTCGAATTTGATGGTCAAAATCTCTACGAGAAGACACCGGTAGATCATGTTTCCAGTTCATCAAATGGACCGTTCACCGCAGATCTTTTCAGTGAAAAGTTTGAGCTGGTTGAGTTAGCTGCAGGAACTGAAGCCAAGTTTGATAGCATGGAAGTGAGTAAGTCTTTTTGGGGAGGCCCAAAACAACCGACTATAGAAGTGGCTGAATCGAAGGCCTCAGATAAAAAGATCCGCTCTAGACAGAGGACCGCAAAGAGGAGGAAACGAGCCGCTCAGAAACTAGATGATACGGCTTCTATCACTACCAGAAAAACACCGAAATCTCAAATCCAGTCGAGTAAATCGGGTTATCTCGGGGTCACTTCTCCCTCTCGACGTAAAGTTGGAGAGTTATAACTCTATTTAATTCCGGCAGGCTTAGAAGAATTTTACCTAATGCTAGCAACAATATTTACTGTTTGATGGGCTAAGTCTATATTTCGACTGGGCGTAGGCAGGTTTTAATATATTCCGCATCAATAACTCTCAGCTTGCCGTGTTGAGGGTCTTCGACATACTTATTGTAGATGCTGTCAAATTCGCTTCCAGTGTCAGGAATACCTTTCAATTCCAGTAGTCGGGTGTCAACGGGGTCCCGCCTTAGAAGTTTTAAAGTAGCCTGGTCAAGCTTAAATGGGTGATCCAGCTTTTCTAGAGCGACTAGAGGCTCTATGCCTTCTGACATGATGTCCTTAATTTCCTCTTCTAATAAATTTTTTCTTTCCTGGTGACGGGCATGAGGGTAATCGGCCTGAGAAAAGACCATAAAGTCCAGATCAGGCCAATAATTATTGATGAAGTCATCGAAGTTCACTTCGACTGCATTACTCAAATGAATATCGCGGGAATTACCCGGATCGTTCTGAATCAGATCATTATAAACTTGAATAATGTTATGAACAGAATCATAGAGCACAGACCAGTGGTAGGCGTTGATCTTTTCATGGGTACCAAAGGAATCCATTGCCTTAACGAGAACGACTAGCGCGAAATGCATCTCCTCCATTTTTAAGAAAGCGGATGACCAAGGAAACCGGCTTTTGTACCATTGGTTGACATCAGTCGGGTATTCACGCCGAGAAGAATTTTCAGGGGGACGGTAACCGTTTTCGATAAAATCTAAAATGTCATCGAGTTCTTTGTAGGCTAAATCCAATCCAGCCCTTACAACAGTATACGGGAATAACTTACGTTGATATTCCATATACTGTTTCAACTCGGGAAGTTTGTCTTCTAGTACGTGCTTGTGGTCTCTTTTGCCTATATCTTTAGCGAAGATCAACATAATCTAATATTTTATATAATTCTGTATTGTTTATTTTCCGGAATCAAAGCGCTGAGTGAACATTTTTAAGATATCCATTTTTTCTTGATCGCTCATATCCTCGATCATTTTTCGGGCTTCCGCCATTTGCTCTGAAGTCATTTTACCCATAGCATCCTTGGCAGCATTCTGAAACCCTTTCATGTTTGCTGCCCCCTTAACCCAAGAAAACTCATCCAATGGTTTTTCGTCAGGTACTTTTAGGTCAATTTTCTCTCGAGACCGGAACTCAACATGGTTTCCAACGATCTTACCAAAAATTTGCTCATCCTGAAGTTTGTCCAATACATCTGTCAGTGACGACCCGTGATTTTTACAGGCATCATAAACGGGCTTGAAGGGTAGCCGGACAATTTTCTCAGGGAATCCATTCTTGCGAATCGAATGCTTGATACTTTCTTCAGCAGGATTAGTTTCGGCTTTGCTCATAGCTAATTTGGTAACGTCTCAAGATTGGATATATTTAGGATTATAGTATAATCCACAGTAATGCGAAATACCGTATTCCTTAAAAATTAACTTCTATGGTAAGAGCCAAAAAAAAAGCCGTTGACTTTAAAAAGAGTGTCTCTCTGCGTCTTGCACTTGCCCAGGTTAATGGGCTGGTAGGCGGATTCAAAGCAAATGCTGAAAAGATAAAATCGGTTTGCGCTAAAGTCCGAAAAATGGGTGCCGATGTGGTGCTGTTTCCTGAATTGATGGTCACTGGCTATCCGCCAGAAGATTTATTGCTGAAAGAAAAATTTATTGAAGATTGCCAAAAAACGTTAAAAAAAATTGCTTCCATGACACATGGCTTAACAGCCGTAGTAGGATATGCCGAAAAAGAGGCAGGAAAACTTTATAATTCCGCCGCTTTAATTTGTGATAGAAAACATATCGCAACTGCCCGCAAAATGCTGCTTCCCAATTATGGTGTGTTCGATGAAAAACGTTATTTTGCTGAAGGAGAAGAACCTCTCCGCTTTTCATTGAAAGGAGCGCAAATTGGACTTTCAATTTGTGAAGATATTTGGGAAGAGTCGGGACCGGGAAAATCATTAAGCAAACATATAGATCTTCTCCTCAACATCTCTTCGTCGCCTTATCATAAGGGGAAAGCACAGGTCCGCAGGCAGATGATTATTAAACGCGCTAAGGCTTATAAATGCCCGATTGCCTATGTCAACTTGGTTGGAGGGCAAGACGAGCTGGTGTTCGACGGCCACAGTTTGGTAGTAGACAGTGATGGAGGAATCATCGCTCAGGCGAACTCTTTTGAAGAAGAAGTTCTTTTTTTTGATATTACGTTACCATTAAAAGATTGCAAAGCGAAAGCTAAGGGGATTCGTAGTGTCAAGGCTCCTACCGCTCGGTCGAAAATAAATAAGCTAAAGGAATTGCCCACTCATTCGTATACGGAAAAGTCGGAAGAGGAAGAAGTCTATTCAGCCTTAGTTCTTGGTGCCCGCGACTATATTCGTAAAAATGGATTCTCCAAGGTAATCCTCGGGTTAAGCGGAGGTATTGATTCATCCCTGACTGCTGCTATCGCCGTCGACGCATTAGGTGCCGCTAATGTGGTCGGTGTATTGATGCCGTCTCCGCATTCTTCAACTGGTAGTATTAATGACTCGCTGGAGTTGGCAAAAAATTTAAAAATAAAAACTTTTAACTTTCCAATCGTCTCAGCCATGAAGGCCTACGAATACATTTTGCAAGAAATATTCAAAGATACAGAACCGGGTCTAGCAGAAGAAAACGTGCAAGCCCGCATTCGAGGTAACTTGTTGATGGCGCTTTCTAATAAATTTGGTTGGATGGTGTTGACCACTGGAAACAAGAGCGAGTATAGCATGGGATACTGTACTCTTTATGGCGATATGGCAGGCGGCTTTGCTGTGATTAAAGACGTGCCCAAAGTTTTGGTTTACCAACTTTCAAACTGGCTTAACAGGGATAAAATAATTATCCCTAAAAATGTTTTGAACAAAGAGCCGTCTGCAGAACTGCGACCAGACCAAAAAGATACGGATTCGCTACCCCCTTATGAACTGCTCGACCCCGTACTTTTATCTTATATCGAGGAGGACGCGTCCCTAGAAGAGATTAAAGTTGCGGGTTTATCAAAAGCCGAAATCCAGCGTATCGCCCGACTGGTCGACCTAAGCGAATATAAACGTCGCCAAGGTCCACCAGGCATAAAGATCACCCCAAAAGCCTTTGGCAAAGATAGGCGGCTACCGATAACAAACCGTTTCAAACCCTAGGTCGTCAGTCATCGTCTTGAGCAGCAGAGCGCGGTGATTATTCACCTTTTAAATGGGTTTGTTAGGTTTACAAATATGATCAAAACATCCTTCTTTCTTTTGGATACTTTTAATTTAGTTTTTGGAAAAACCTCTTTAAAGCATGAAGTTAATGTTGGAGGATATTAGAAGCGGGTGATAAGATCGGATAAATTTTTTAAAAAAATAATCTCAATATTTTTTTGAGGGGAGAATAATCATGAAAAAGATTGGTGTGGTGCTCTCGGGATGCGGAGTATTTGACGGAGCAGAGATTCATGAATCAGTCATAACTCTTTTAGCGATAGACCGAGCCGGTGCTAAGGGAGTGTGTATGGCCCCTAATGTTGATCAGATGCATGTGGTCAACCATTTAACTGGTGAAGAGTCTGTAGGCGAAAAAAGAAATGTTCTTATCGAAGCTGCACGCATTGCCCGTGGTGAGATTAAAGACATCTCCACGGTTAAAGCTGAGGAACTTGACGCATTGGTGCTTCCCGGCGGATTTGGTGCGGCAAAGAATCTTTCCAACTTCGCGATCAAAGGTGAAAACTGTGATGTCCACCCAGAAGTCTTTCGATTGGTGAAAGAGTTTGCTGCCAAAAAGAAACCACAGGCGGCTTTATGCATTGCGCCCGCCATGATAGCGAAGATTTATGAAGATGCATCCAACAAACTTACATTGACCATTGGCAATGACAAGGATTGTAGTAGTAAGATAGAAACAATGGGTAGCATCCATCAGGATTGTTCAGTGCAGGACTTTATTTGCGACGAAAAAAATAATATTGTCACCACTCCGGCCTATATGTTGGGCCAGAGCATCTCAGAAGTGGCAGAAGGTATTGAAAAAACAATTAATCAGTTAATTAAAATGACCAGCTAATGCTTTCTGAGAGCGTTATAAAATAGGTAGCATTCGCTCCCACAGCCAGAAAGGCTGGAACAAGCAAGGGCCTTTTAAGACCTAGAATAGCGTTGTTAGCCTAATGTCTTATATTAGTTGGGCTGCAGGCCTCTGGGCTCAAGAATATAGTCCATTTTCCCGTAAAGAAAGAGAGGACCCTTATATATAATTTAAAGAACCAGTTTTTTTAACCCAGTGAGGCTATGAGAGAAAAAACTTTATTAGTCACTGGCGGTGCGGGTTTTATTGGTAGTAATTTCATCAATTTTATCCATAAACGCTATCCAAACTATAAAATCCTTTTGCTGGATGCTTTGACTTATGCCGGCAACCTCGACAATATAGATCCGAGTCTAAAGTCCAACGGAAACTTTCAATTTCACCACGGTAACATCACACACCCTGACATTGTCAGCAAATTGGTTTCGGAGGCCAATATTGTGGTGCATTTCGCCGCGGAGTCACATGTGACTCGCTCGATTTATGATAACGCTATTTTCTTTGAGACCGATGTAATTGGCACGCAGGTGGTAGCCAATGCTATTGTAAATAATCCGGTCGAATTATTTGTGCATATTTCCTCTTCCGAAGTCTACGGAACGGCTTTGGCCGACCCTATGGATGAGCAGCACCCATTAAATCCTATGAGCCCGTATGCAGCGGCAAAAGCCGGGGCGGATCGATTAATATATTCGTATGTTAAGACTTACGATTTACCGGCGGTCATTGTTCGTCCGTTTAATAATTATGGGCCATGTCAACATTTGGAGAAAGCCATCCCGAACTTTATTGTTAGTGCATTACAAAATCAGCCGTTGACCATTCATGGAAATGGCGAGAGTTCTCGTGACTGGATGTTTGTAGAAGACACTTGTGAAGGTTTAGACCGGGTACTTCACGCTGAAGGTGATAGGGTGATAGGTCAGACGATCAACCTGGGAACTGGAACAGATACTTCAGTATTGGAAATCGCCAGAAGAATATTACGATTGATGGACAAGCCTGAAAGTTTATTACAATTTATTGAGGACCGTCCCGGTCAAGTGACTCGGCATATTTCTTCAGTGAGTAAGTCGCTTGAATATTTGAATTGGCAATCAAAAATAGATTTAGATGAGGGTCTGAAACATACCATTGATTTCTACCAAAATAATCGTAAATGGTGGGAACGGATTCTGTGGATGAAAGAACTCTGGGCTTCAAAAGGATAAATTGTATGCGGGTCACTATACTTCAACCTTCTTATTTGCCTTGGCTGGGTTTTTTTGAGCAAATGAGCCGTTCTGACAAATTCGTTTTGCTGGATGATGTGCAGTATACCCGGAGGGACTGGAGAAACAGAAACCGTATTCGGGTAGATGAGGGTTGGGTTTGGTTAACTGTCCCAGTTCTGCAAAAAAATAAATTTGCACAGAATCTTTTAGAGACGCGCATCGATAATTCTGTGCCTTGGCGCAAAAAACATTTATATACATTACGTCAGTATTATTGCAAAACGCCATTTTTTGAAAAATATTTTTCTAGATGTGAGAAACTCTATGAAAAAAACTGGGAATTTTTACTCGATCTTTGCTTGGAAACGATTATTTTTTTAAGAGAAGAACTAGGTATTAAGACGTCACTCCTTCGTTCATCAGAGATGAAAACTTACGGAGAAAAAACTGAACGAATCCTTTCGATTTGCCAGCATCAGGGCGCGACTCATTATTTGAGTGGTGAATCTGCAAGAGATTATATTTTGGAAGAAGATTTTTCTCGGCAGAACATTGAGTTGGAGTATCAGAAATACGAGCACCCTATATACCCTCAGAGGTATACAGGTTTTGTATCTCAGTTGTCAGCTATTGATTTGTTGTTTAACTGCGGCGAACAAAGCTTGAATATCTTGAGACAAGTTGAGCCGATCCGTTGTTCATAGGATATCTATTATGATAAACTTTAAATATATCCAAAAAATACTGCCGCGTCTTTATTCTTTTCTGCCGTTTTATTTTGCACCCCAGTCTTCGTTACCACCCGTTCAAGCTTTTTTCGAGGTGACCTATCGTTGCAACCTGCGTTGTGACATGTGCCACTATCTGGAAATTATCGAAGAAACAGAATCTAAGAAAACCTATAAAAATGAGATGTCAAACGAGGAGGTGAAAAAAGCGATTTCAAAACTTCCTCGATTTTCTTTAATCACCTTCACTGGAGGTGAAGCGTTCATGAAGAGTGATTTCATGGACATCCTTGAGTTCGCGACAAAAAG
>MDSW01023750.1_pt1 | contig 13976 bp, 14 predicted proteins | sample 811171 | NCBI WGS metagenome assembly MDSW01 (sample SAMN05326641, study PRJNA326480) | marine metagenome | isolation source: seawater | place: Atlantic Ocean: North West | collected 2012 | reverse complement strand
CATTCTTTTCTAGATATATTTTTTTTGTCAAATAATTCTAAAAAATCTTTCCAATTTTTTTCAAATAAAGTTTTTGTATTTTCAAATACATTTTCACATGAATTAACAAATTTACTTATTTCTTGTAGGTTTTTATTCTTTATTTTTTGAGAAAGTAAACTGACAGATGCTTGGCAATAGATGCACGATTTACATTGATAACCCATATCTATAACTGTGTCATTTTTTACCATTAAACTGATTTCCATCTCATCACCACAAATTGGATTTTTATTTTTTGATTTATGAGTGAAATTATCAAGAACTTTATTATTTTCAGTGTTAGATGCAATTTCTAAAATTCTTAAATCCATATTAATTCTTTAAATCATATTTTAATGTTTTATATTTCAATTTATGGATGTTAACAATATTTTAGGTGTAGTGCTAGCAGGAGGAAAGTCACAGAGATTTGGCCAAGACAAATCTCAAGTAAAATTACAAGATAAACTACTTATAGATTATATTTTATCAGAAATTATTGATAATTTTAATGAAACTTTAATTGTTGCTAATGAAAAAATTAATTTTATGTCCTCAAATAAAATTACAATTATCAAAGATTTTAGAAGTGGATTAGGTCCATTAGGAGGGGTTCTAACTGCAATGAAATGGATAAAGGAAAATGATAAAAAATATAAATGGATTTCAACTTTTCCATCGGACACTCCTTTTTTTACAAGCAAAGAGCTTAAATATTTTTATGAAAATATTAACATTCATGAGAGTAAATTATTTTTTATCAAAAGTAAGGAAACAAGACATAATATTTTTGGACTTTGGTCACTTGATTTAATTGATCAATTAGAGAAAGATTTATTAAGAGGTGAGAGAAAAGTTGAAGTTTGGGCTAATTCGATTGGTGTGAGTACAGTTAATATTAACTATAAAAAACTAGATCCATTCTTTAATATAAATACTAAACAGGATTTAAAAAAAGCAGTAAAAATAATGAATAATGATTAGTTATAAACAAGCAAAAAAGATATTAAAAAGTTCAAAAATAATTATTAAAAATGAACTTGTTAAAAGCAGCAATTCCTTAAATAGAGTGGTCGCTCAAGATGTTTTGAGTAAATCAAATAATCCTGCAGGTGATAATGCAGCATTTGATGGATATGCAATTAACTCAAAGGATACAAATGATTTAAATAAAAAAAAAGGAAGATTATTTAGAATAATTGGAATTGTTGCCGCTGGAGACAAGCCAATAAGAAAAAGAAAACAAAAATTTCAGACTATTGAAATTATGACAGGTGGGCTTTTACCCAAAGGATTTGATACAATAATACCAATAGAGAAAATTGTTTTTTATCCCAATAAAAAAAATTCAAAATTTATTTTAATAAAAGAAAAAATAAAAAAAAATGAACACGTAAGATTTAAAGGATCTGATTATAGAAAGAATGATCTTTTAATAAAGAGAGGCACTGTAATAGAGTCTAATCATATTTTAGCTTTAAAAACATTAGGCATTGAAAATATAAAAGTAAAAAAAATTCCTAATATTCTATTTTTTTCAACGGGTAATGAAATTAGCAATTTAAATAAAATACCAGACTGGAAGGTAAGAAATTCAAATAGCCATTACATCAAATCATTTGAAAAGAATTTTTTATTTAATCTACATGTTGGTAGAATTTTAAAGGATAAAGATGAAAAAATTTTTGAAGAAAATATTAAAAGAGTATTCAATTCAAACATTGATATCATAATTACTTCTGGCGCAGTATCAGCAGGCAAATTTGATTATGTGCCTAAAATTGTAAAAAAATTTAAATTATCAAGTTATTTTAAAAGTGTAGCTATAAGACCAGGTAAACCAATATTATTTGCTAAATTAAAAGGAAAACATAAAGCAATTTTTGGTCTTCCAGGAAATCCAATTTCATCAGCAGCATGCTTTAGGTTTTTTGTATATCCCTACTTACAAAATTTACTTGGCTTAAAAGAGGAGAAACCAATTAAAGCAACTCTGGTAAACAAATTTTCAAAAAAAATAAAATTTACACGCTTTGTAAAAAGTAAAATTAATACAACCAATGATGGTAAAATTAAAGTTGAGATTCTTAAAGGACAGGAATCTTATAAAGTTCAATCATTTGTAAAATCTAATATTTGGAGTGTTTTACCTGCTGGAAAATCTAATTTCAAAAAAAATGAAATTGTCGATTGTTTTTTACCTAATCAGCCAAATAAAATTTTTCACTGAGACTTCTAATTTTTGTTGTAGTTAAAATCAATTTTAATTAAACATTCATTTATGATCGAACTTAAAAATGAAAAAATTGCTGTTCCAGTAGTTTTATTTGCAGGCCTTCTTTGGTCATTTGGACCTCTAGTAGTAAGATATATGGATAATCCTGATATGGTTCCGTGGCAGTATATTTTTGGTCGAGGATTAACAATATTTATACTTTTGAATCTTTATTTATATTTTGAAGAAGGACTAAACTTTTATAAAAATTATAAAAAAATTGGTAGATCTGGAATTATTGGTGGTTGTGGTCTTGGTATTGCTATGATTTCATTTATTTATTCAATCACTAATACTAGTGCTGCAATTACTTTATTGTGTTTAGCAGCAATGCCATTTTTTACAGCTATTTTAGCTTATCTATTTTTAAAAGAAAAAATTTCATTAAATGTATGGGTATCAATTTTCATAGCTTCTGTTGGTATCATTATTATGGCTGCTGGGAATACTGAAAAAAATTCTTTGATAGGATTTCTTTTCGGTATCACATCTTCTGTTGGTTTTTCAATATTTTCAGTTACCTTAAGATGGAGAAAAGAAACCCCCAAGTTTACAACTGTTGCTATTGCGGGATTATTTTGTTTTATATTTGCATCTTTAATGATTTTAGTTACAAAACAATCTTTTTTTTCAACAAGCTATAATAGCTCAATGTTTTCATTACATGGAACTTTGGTTTGTTTAGGTCTTATTTTATACTCAATTGGTTCAAAAGCAATTCCAGCAGCAGAACTTACTTTATTATCCTTAACAGAGGTTATAGGTGGGATTTTTTGGGTTTGGCTACCATTATTTGGTATCAATGAAGTACCATCAACATACACTATTGTTGGTGGATTTTTTCTTTTTATATCTCTTATTTATTACAGTTTAATCATGAGATGGAATAAAAGATATATAGCTTTAAATTGAAGAAACATTTATGGAAAGACCCGATTTTTTTACACTAAAAAATGGTGAGAAAGCAAAACTTCCCTTTTCAAAAACTGAATATGACAAAAGAGTTAAAAAATTAAGGTCTGTTATGGATAGAAATAATTTAGATATGATTATTTTAACATCAATGCATAATATTGCTTATTACACAGGTTTTATTTATTGTTCATTTGGAAGACCATATGGATGTGTTGTTACCAAAAATAAAATTTCAACAATTTCAGCAAATATTGATGCAAGTCAACCATGGAGGAGGTCTCACTGTGATAATATTATATTTACTGATTGGAAAAGAGATAATTTTCTTAAGGCAATAGTGTCCTTAATTGGTAGAGATGAGCCACCAAAAAATATTGGTATCGAAAGCGATCATATCACATTAGACATGAGAGAAAAAATTGGATCTATTTTTACTTTTTCAGTTTTTAAAGATATTTCAAAAGAATTAATGCACCTAAGAATGATAAAATCAAAAGAAGAAATTGAAATAATTAGGAATGGAGCAAGAATTGCCGATCTAGGTGGAGAGGAAATTATTAAAAATATTAGAGAGGGAAATACAGAAATCGAAATCGCAATTGCTGGACGTGATAGGATGGAAAGGGAAATAGCTAAAAGTTATCCTAACGCCGAATACATGGATACATGGGTATGGTTTCAGTCTGGCATTAATACCGATGGAGCGCACAATCCAAAAACGAATAGAAAATTAGTTAATGGTGACATTTTATCTTTAAATACTTTTCCAATGATTTCAGGATATTATACTGCGTTAGAGAGGACCTTATTTTTAGATTATGCTGATGATGACTCACTTAAAGCTTGGGAGGCAAATGTTAAAGTTCATAAAAGAGGATTGGAGCTTATAAAGCCAGGTGTTAAATGTTCAGACATTTGCCGTGAATTGAATGAATTATTTGCTGAACTTGGTTATTTGCATTATAGAACTTTTGGTTATGGACATTCATTTGGAGTATTATCTCACTTTTATGGAAGAGAGTCAGGACTAGAATTAAGAGAAGATATTGATACTGTACTTGAGGAAAACATGGTCATTTCCATGGAGCCAATGATTATGATACCAGAAGGAAAGGCTGGAGCAGGTGGATATAGAGAGCACGATATTTTGATAATAGGTAAAGATAACGTGGAAAATATTACAAAATTTCCATTTGGCCCAGAGCATAATATTGTAAAAAATTAAAATTTATGAGTAATAACAAAACTATTGTTAATAGTTGGAATGAATGGGATCCGTTAAAACACGTTATTGTTGGTAGAGCTGATGGCACATGTATTCCGGCTCCAGAACCAGCGTTGGATGCAAAGGTTCCAGAGGACTCAGATATGAGAGGTCAGTTTGGTCCAAGAACAAAAGATACAGTTGAAAAAGCAAATCAACTATTAGATGATTTTTCAAATATGCTTACTAAGCGCGGTATTAAGGTAGACAGACCATCACCAATAAATTTTAATCAGCCAACTTCAACACCTGATTGGAAAACAGAAACAATGTTTGGCTGTATGCCACCAAGAGATGTCTTGCTTACTGTTGGAAATGAAATTTTAGAAGCAACTATGAGTTATCGTTGTAGATGGTTTGAATATCTTTGTTATAGACCGTTATTAAAAAAATATTATAACCTAGATTCTAATATGAGACATGAAGCAGCTCCAAAACCAAGATTAACTGATGCAGATTATCGAAAAGATTACCTTTCAGACAAAATTGGAATTCAAAAAAGACTAAGATGGACAGAGGATAAATTTTTTGTAACAACTGAAGAAGAACCATTGTTTGATGCAGCTGATGTTTTAAGATTTGGTAAAGATTTAATTGTTCAACATGGTTTTACAACAAATTTAAAAGGGATTGACTGGTTGAAAAGACATTATAATAATCATAGAGTTCATGCAGTAAACTTTCCAGGCGATCCATATCCAATACATATTGATGCAACTTTCACACCTATTAAAGAGGGATTAATAATAAATAATCCTCAAAGAAGACTACCAGAAGAACAAAGAGTTTTATTTGAAAAAAATGGTTGGGAAATAATTGATGCTGCTCAACCAGCACATAATGAGCCACCACCACTTTGTTATTCGTCAGTTTGGTTGTCAATGAATGTCTTAGTTCTTGACCCTAAAACAGTTTGTGTAGAAAAAAGTGAAAAATATCAAGCTGAACAATTAGATAAACTTGGAATGGAAGTAATACCTGTTGAAATGAGAGATGCTTATGCCTTTGGAGGTGGACTACACTGTTGTACAGCAGATGTTTATAGAGAGGGTAAATTAAAAGATTATTTTCCCAAACAATAAATTTAATTTGGATTTTTTTTTAAAAATTCAATGTAGTTAACAACATCTTCGAAATTTTCATCTGGGATATCTTTATAACTCATATTAAATTTTTCTTTTACACATAAAGCTACATGCGCATAAGAGTTTCGACCTTTAGGATGATTTGGATGGTCAGGTAAAAGTCCTGATAAAAAATCACCTGCTTCTTGAATCATTTTCCATAATTTGTCTTTATTTTCATTATTCATTTGTTTAAAAAAATCTAAATATATTCTATTTTTAAAATATACAAATTAGAGATGAAATTAAATTTTTGATAAAAGTTTTAATTTTCTTGATTTTTGTTAATTTCAAACTTTTCTAAACCTGAAGAAAAGTTATTATCTAAATCTTTTTCTTTTTCTTCAAACGATCTTAATTTTTCTAAATCTTTCTGTCTTAGTCTTTGTTCTCTTAAGTTTTCTCTATGCTCTTTTGCTTTTTGCTCTCTGTCAAATTTTTCTTCCCACTCTTTTATTTTTATATATTCTAATTGTCTTTGTTTTTCCTCTTCCTCTTTAATCACTTTAAGAGCCCTTTCTCTTCTTCTTTTTTCTTTTAATTCAAGATTTTTTTGCTCTTCCTCTCTTACTTTAAGGTCAATATCTTTTCTGTTTTGTTCTTCTTCTTTTAATTTGAGTTCTTTTTCTTTATCTCTTAAATCATTAGTAACCAATATCAAATTTTCATCTTTTTTGATTAATCTTTCATTTTCTATTTTAAGCCTATCTTCTTTTAACTTAATTTCCTTATCTCTAATTCTTAATTCATCTTCTTTAAATCTTATCTTATTATCTTCTTTTTTTAACTTTTCTTCCCAGACTCTTAATTCTTTTTTTTCTTTAAGAAGCTCATTATTTTCTTGAAGTTTTTTTAATTTTATTTCTTTAATTCGTTTGAGCTCTTGATTTTTTTTGAAGTTTACAAAAGCACTACTAAGAGATTTAGTTGTGATAGTAGCAATTTTAGCTAAGCCGTTATTTTTTTTTGAAGAGCTTTTTCTATTTTTAAGTTTTATATTTTTTTTTTGGGCCATATTTTTTTTTAAAAAAACTATTTGAACAAAGAATCAAGTTTGATTCAATAACAACTATAATTTTTTTTTTTATTCAGTGGCTATTTTGAGTTTCAACCTATGAGTGATTATTATCTGGTAATTTACTAAATTATTGATAATTTTTTTGCATTAAACTACTCGAAACATTATTAAGTCTCAGTGAATAAAAATAATAAATTAATAATAGCCTGTGATGGAGAGTCAGCCAGCGGTAAAAGCACAGCAGCTAAGCTTATTTCAAAAAAATACAAGTTATTATTAATTAATTCAGGTTTACTCTATAGATACGGAAGTAAATTAATTCTAAAGTTTAAACCGAAAAATCCAACTTCTTTTCTTGAAAAAAAATTTAAAAAAATTTCATATAAAACAATCTCGAAACAAAATTTACATTCTGAAAAAATAAGTAATCATGTGGCAATCTTAGCTAAAAATAAGAGAATAAGAGATATAATAAATAAATTTCAAAAAAAGATAATTAGAAATAACAAGAAAATTTGTGTTGAAGGAAGAGATATTGCCAGTAAAATTTTAGCTAAAAATCCCAGATATGATTTAGCGTTTTATTTTAAATGCAATCTTAATACTTCAAGTTACAGAAGGTGGCTTGACATAAAAAAGAAAGTTCCTTTAAAGGATGTTAAAAAATCTTTAAACAAAAGAACACAAATGGATAAAAGGAGAATAAATAGTCCATTAATTAAAGTTAAAGATGCAATATTAATTAGAACAGATAAACTATCTAAAAAACAAGTATTATATAAAATGTCTAGATATATTGAAAAACTTAATTAAATAATATTGTTTTCCTCTTTTTTAGGTTCTTCAATTGGTTCTGTTGTGGGGTTAAGTTCTATACCTGCTGGTGTTATTGTTTGAGGCATAGCTACGAATTGCGAGTCTGGATTATCTACTGTCTTTCTTACTTTCATTCTATATATTCCAAAAAATCCTATAATAGAATGAAAGAAAAATAAAAAAATAAAAAAACCGTTAGACCCAACTAAATCCATGAAAATTGAACACAAGAAAGGACCACTCATCGCACCTAATCCAAATACAAATTGGAGACCCGCTCCAGCAGCAACAAATTTTTCTTTTGGAATATAATCATTTGTATGCGCTAAGATTAAAGAAAACATTGGTAGGCTACAAAAAGAAAATAGAATTAAGAATATATAAAACCAAGTTTTACTCGTAGCTAATCCATCAGGTAAATACATTTGTCTTGAAACTAAAATTGCCAAAATAGAAAATATTGCTGCGCCGAATGTAGAAAAAACTATTACTTTTCTTCTATCATACATGTCAGATAATTTTCCAACAGGAAATTGAGAAACTGCACCTGAAACTGCTAATAAAAATGTGACAATTGATATTTCTAATATTGTAAAATTCATTGATGTTGCATATACGGCTAATAGAGTAAATAATGCTGCTTGAATTGTTCCATAAAAAAAAGAGCTGACCATTCCAAACGGTGAAGCTTCGTAAAGATTCTTAAGTGTCATTGCTTCTATTCTTTTAAATGTTGGTGGTTTTTTTTTTGTTAATAAAATTGGAATAAGGGCTGCAGAAGTAATTACAGAAATTAAAATAAATGGTTGGAAATTTAAAGGACTACTAAAATTAAGTAAAAACATACCAAAACCCATAGCACCGTAAAGTATGACCATATATACTGATAGAACACTTCCTCTATTTTTATTACTTGATCTATCATTTAGCCAGCTTTCAGCAACAGTGTAAATACAAACCATACTTATCCCAGTAAGCACTCTTAATAGAAACCAAATAAAGGGGTTTATAATTATAGAGTGAACTAAAATAACTAGTGAAGCCAAAGAAGCAAAGGCTGCAAAAACTCTTATATGACCTACTCTAGAAATTATATTTGGAATGGTTGCTGCACCTATAAAATATCCCACAAAATATCCAGACATCATAAATCCAGTAGCTGTTAAACTAAATTCTTCTTGAACAGCTCTAACACCTAAAAGGGATCCTTGAAAACCATAAGCCATCATAATGAATCCCATTCCTAAGAATAGTGCCCAAGAATTTTTTAAAACTTTATTCATAAACCGAATTAACTATTTGCGATGTATTATTAAATCAAGTCTTAATTGTGACAAGCTTAAGATTTTTTAAGCTTCAAAAATGAGTGGATTGCAATAGTTACAATTATTACTAAACCACCTTGGAGGGTCTCTATACTTGGTTGTTCTTTGATTACAAGCCAGACCCATATTGGTCCTATAATGGTTTCAAGTAAGAAAAATAGATTTACCTCAGCAGCAGGTATAAATCTTGGAGCAATAGTAACCAACACAAAAGGTATAGCAACACAAAGAATACACATCAAAGGTACAATGATCAGATCTTTACTTTCAAGCAAAAAACTCTCGATAAAAAATAATGCAAATATAGCAACAAATAACTTTCCTACTACAGCAGCAGGAACTAAATTCTTAGATTTAGCTGATCGAATAGTGACAGCACCAACTGCTAAACCGATTGCTGTAATAAATCCTAAAATATCACCATAAAAATTACCCAATTTAAAAGAGTCAGAAAAAATATAAATTATCGCTAAAAATGTAATAATTATTGAAATCCAAGTTTTTCTATCAGGTGGTTCTTTTAAAAAGATTGCCCCAAGTATGGCTGACAGCATTGGTGCAGTTGCTATCATTACCAGTGTATTAGCTACATTAGTATTTTGAATTGAAACTACAAAAGTAATATTAGTTATACTAAAAGTACTTATGTAAATAAGTCCGTGATAACCACTTGTAAAAAGTATCTTAAAAAAATTTAATTTATAAATAAGCAACATTGCCAAAAAAACCGTAAAGAATGGAATTACACCCCTATAAAAAACTAACCCCCAAGTATCAACACTTGAAAGTCTTATAAATAAGGAGTCTGGGGTAATAAAAATAACAGCAACAAAAGCAAGCAAGGAGCCTTTTTGTTGATCAGTTAAGTTATTCATGCTTTAAGTTCTTTCCAAAAAAATTTTGCAAGATTAATTTTTGATAAATCATAAAAAGTTTTTAATCCAGTCGGAGATGTAACATTGATATCACCATTGAGCTTTTGATCAATAAAATCTATTCCAGCAAAAAAAATATCTTCTTTTTTAAGATCTTTAGCTAATAATTTAGAAACTTTTTTTTCTATCTTTGTTAATGAAGTGTTGATTGGTTTAGCACCCTTACTCAAATTGCTTAAAAAGGATCCCTGTTTTGGAACTCTTGATATCGCACCAACAACTTTGCCATTAATTAAAAAAACTCTCTTATCACCTTTTTTTATTTTGTATAAAAATTTTTGACACATAATATGATCATGTTTTTTTAGAAATTTTTTAATAAATTTTGAGTTAAATTTAGTTATTAAATGAATATCATTACCACTATAGCTATGAATTGGCTTAATTATAATTTTTTTGTGTATTATCAAAAAATCTTTAATTTCTCTTATATTTTGGGTAAAAATAGAGCTTGGCATAAACTTTTGGTACTTAACTGAATAAAGTTTCTCCGAAATATTTCTTATTGATGTTGGATTATTTATTATTTTAACTTTATTTTTTATATTATCGAGAATGTAAGTTGCAGAAATATATTCAAGATTAAAAGGAGGGTCTTGTCGAATAAGAATAAACTTACATTTTATTAATTCTAGTTTTTGTTTTTTTAGTATTTTAAAAAACTTATTCTTATTATAATCAAATTTTATAAAAAATCCTTCAGCAATAACTTTTGAATTAATTATCGATAAATTTTTAGGATCGTAGTAAAAAATTTTGTATTTTTTTTTTTTGAATTTCATTAGCTAAAAAAATACTAGTATCTGTTTTAAGATTAAGCGTAGATGGATGGTTTCCTTGTATCGCAACAATTTTATTCATCGTACAATTCACTTAAATCTTCATTTTTAGAAAATTTACTAATCATATTGTCAGCGTTTGTAGTTTTATTATCAATTACTCTTTGTAAATGATTTATAAATAAGCTTTCATTTTTTTTATGTTTGTTAAGAATGTCTCTACTTTCTAATCCCTTTCTGGACAAATCTAATAAAGTTGAAGCCCAATAATGAATATCTTTACCCATCAATTGAGTATTGAGTCCTTTTCGTGGAGCATCCATGTAGGCATTAATTATCTTATCTTTATCCCAATGAGATACCAATTCATGAACTTCATCTAAATTTCCATATAACATTCCAACATTGAAAGCGGGTCCTGCACATAAGCAATCCCAACCACAAGTATCCATTGATCTTAGTTCTATATATTTCTTTAATCTATTTTCAGTAAAAATTGTACTTAAATGGTTTGATAAATCATTTTCAGTTGGTAACCGGTTATTAATCTCATTAATTTTTCCATTCATAAAATCCCTAAAAATATACTTTTGTCCAGAAATATAATTTTCATTATCTTGAATAAACAAAATTGGAAAGTTAATTACAAATTCAGCATATTTTTCAAAGTTTAATTCTTCAAAAAATAATTTTGGAAGTCCTCCTCTAGAAGTATTTTGCCAAACTTTTGATCTATAGGATAGGTAATTGCTTTTTCTCTTTTCAACAATTGAAGAATTCGCAAATAAAGCTATAGAAATCGGAACTATGGAATTTACAACTTTAAACTTCTTAATGAAATCTTCCTCAGAATTGTAATCAATATTTAATTGTGTTCCGCAAGTTCGATACATCATATCTAAACTTAACTCACCTCCCAAAGGCATATCTTTAGTCATTAGTTTATACCTTTGTTTTGGATTATTAGGAATTTCATCTAATTTTGATATTGGGTCAAACCCAGCACTCACAATATTTATATCCAGTTTTTTTGTTACTTGTCTTAATTCAAATAAATAATCCTGAGACTCTGCACATGCTTCATGAATATGATTTAGTTTTTCACCAGATAACTCTATTTGATTTCCTGGTTCAAGTGTAATATTTTTACCTCCTTTATTGAGACCAATAATATTTCCTTTTTCTAAAATTGGGTTCCAACCAAATTCTAACAAGGCAGCGAACATTTCTTTCACTTTTTTATAATCTATTCTTTTATTATTTTTTTTATTGAATAAAAATTTTTCATGTTCAATTCCAATTTTAAAATTTTTAGTAACTTTTATTCCTGAAATGAAATATTCGATAATTTTTTCTTTAGTATTTATCATCAAATATTAAGTAATTATTTATTTTAGAATTTAAAGTAAAGAATATGGCTTTCTAGAAAAAATTTTTTTAACAACAGGTTTAAAAAATTCTAATGGAAAAGATTTATAGTTGGGATCAAATGAATTTTGATCATATTTTTCACAAAAATCTACAGTATCCTGGTAATATTTATGACCTTTGTATTTATCTCTCTTATTTTTATCTCCACCCAAATGATGAGCGTAATAAAACATTTGGAATTCACCATGTTTTTCAATTATCCAGTGAGTTTTTTCTGAGACATATGGCTTAAGAATTGCAGCAGCATATTCTGAGTGATTCATTGGCGCTAATTCATCCCCAATATCATGAAAAAGAGCAGCTACAATCATTTCTTCACTTTCACCATTTTTATAGGCTCTCGTGGCACTTTGAAGTGAATGTTCTAACCTTGAGATTTGATATCCTTCAAAAGTTTCTGTAAGTCCTGACATAAATTTTAACAATCTATCTGCAGTCTTACTAGCAAAATTTTTTTCGTGTTTATCTAAAAATAGATAATCCTCCTTGGTTCCTTTTTTCATTTCTGTAAAACTTACTTTTTTCATCAGTTAATTATTTGATGCAGTGTTTAATAAAGAGAGTTGTGTTACTTTATTATCTCCAAGTTCATCTACAGGTTTTACAGGATAATCTCCAGTAAAATAATGATCAGTTAATTGAGGATAATTTTGATTTCTTTTTTCAAAACCTATTGCTTTATACATTCCATTTAGAGATAAAAATTTCAAAGATTTTGCTCCAATATATTCACAGATTTCCTGATTTGTTTTGTTAGCTGCTAAAAGTTCTTTTTTAGTAGGTGTATCTACACCATAAAAATCTGGGTATCTAATTTCTGGACAAGCAATTTTTACATGTACTTCTTTAGCACCTGCATCATACAGCATTTTTACTATTTTGTATGAGGTGGTTCCTCTTACTAAAGAGTCATCAATTAAAATAATTTTTTTATTTTTAATAGTAGATTGATTAGCATTTAATTTTAATTTGACTCCTAAACTTCTAATTTTTTGACTTGGCTCTATAAATGTTCTGCCTACGTAATGATTACGAATAAGTCCTAATTCAAAATTTTTTCCAAGATGTTGAGCAAAACCAAGAGCTGCTGCATTGCCAGAATCTGGAACAGGTACAATTATATCCGCATCTATATCATTTTCTTTTGCAAGTTCTGCTCCAAGGTTTTTTCGATGTTCATAAGCTGTTTTTTTATCTAAAATACTATCTGGTCTTGCAAAATAAATGTATTCAAAAACACATGGCCTTACTTTTTTTGGTGGAAAAGGTTTAATACTTTTTAATTCATCATTTTCAATTAAAACAATTTCTCCATTTTCAACTTCTCTTATAAATTTTGCTCCAATTATATCTAAAGCACAAGTTTCTGAGGCTAACACATAACTATTTTTTAATTTACCAATAACTAAAGGTCTAATCCCAAAAGGATCTCTTACTCCAATCAGAGAATTTTGAGTAAGCATTACCAAAGCATAACCACCTTGTATTTGAAATATTGCATCAACAACTTTATCAATAGTTTTGGCTCTTTTAGATTTTGCAATTAATTGAACAATTGTCTCTGTATCCGATGTGGTATAAAAAATTGCTCCATCCTCAACAAGCTTGTTTCTCAATGAAATTGAATTTGTTAAGTTTCCATTATGAGCTACACCAATGCCCCCTGCATTAGTATCTGCAAAAAAAGGCTGTATATTTCTAAGTGTATTTTCACCAGTTGTACTATATCGATTGTGCCCAATAGCATAATCACCTTGTAAATTTTTAAGAACTTTTTCTTTATTAAAATTATCACCAACTAAACCAAATCTTTTTTCAGAAAAATATTGTTTTCCATTAAATGTAACAATACCACAACCCTCTTGGCCTCGATGTTGAAGTGCATGGAGTCCAAGCGCTGTTAATGCAGAAGCATCTTTGGCATTACTAATACCAAATACGCCACATTCCTCTTTTAATTTTGGATCAAAGTTCTTCAATTTTTTCTTTAGAATCTTGATATGTTTTTTCATTAGGAAACTCTTTCAATAAATAATTACTACCTTTTTCTAAATATGGAAAGATGTATGATTT
>MDSW01022953.1_pt1 | contig 13978 bp, 10 predicted proteins | sample 811171 | NCBI WGS metagenome assembly MDSW01 (sample SAMN05326641, study PRJNA326480) | marine metagenome | isolation source: seawater | place: Atlantic Ocean: North West | collected 2012 | reverse complement strand
CAACACTTTGCAACAACAACAAAGCAAAGCGCAACAACATGCGCAACACTTTGCAACAACATGCAACGCAACAACATGCAACGCATTGCAGCAAAGCGAAACAAAAAAACGGGATGCGCAACATACGCACGCGATACAACATGCAACCTTTGGTTTGCAACATGCAATCTTTTGCAGGGGGCCACGGGGGTCATGCGGCACAAAAAGTTATTTTTTAAGGCTCTCGGATTTTTCTACCAAATTTGCCCGAAGTTCAGCAACATAATCCCGCCCCTACTCCACAGAGTCTGGATTGGAACTACGGTTAAGCCTTCATGCCACTTGTAGCGGACGTTTAGGACAAGCACGAGCAATCATCGCCTTCACACACCGTTTCTAGACACTTTATGCTGGCAATACAGCCTCTGGGAATGACGTTGATGTTGCCCAGAGTGTCTGGGTCAGTGTGCTTAGAACTGGCAATACGGACAACGTGGTCATCCTTGTGATACAGCCAGCCCACAGTCTGAACAACGACAGGATCAAGTTCATGGGCTTCTTCGACAGGAACCCACGGACGCTCCACACCCGTAATGTCGTACCACTCAATAAGAACTAGCATCAGAATTGTGGAATTGGGCGTTCAGAATCAAGTTGAATCATCAAACCAGCACGGCCTCTACGGAAACGAGTGGCTTGCTTTGCATACGCAGCACGAGCAATACTTTTGGCTCTACGGCTTCGTCTTCGTGAACGGTTGCGACCAACGTCAGGAGTACTCACCGCAGCACCGCTACCAGATCCGGGCCTTTGTATTATATTTGGACTACCGATTTGTCCACCTAATTTTGGCATTACTTGTTTCCTTTTACTCTGTTCGTCCGTTTAGACGTAATTCTTAAATTCGACCGACCGTTAGAACCACCTTTGGACAACGGACGTTTGTGATCTACTTCTCTGGGATCTCCCCTTTTCAACCCAACCTTGCGACGAGCCTTATTGCGGTTGCTTCGGTTTCGACGCTGCTCTGGCTTACCGTGGTACTCATCGTACTCCTTACGGTAGTTGCGTGTTTTTGCCATAGCAGTGTTCCTTTGCGTCAGGGGATTACACTAAGAAGAAAGAAGGAAGTATTTCACCTAGATCCCATAGACCCCCCTTACCCCCCATAGGTAAGGTGAGTGGGCTAGGCGTTTCACCTGAGTCCCGGCGACCCCAGATCCTGTAGATCCATATAGGTGACCCAATTAAATCCATGAGATTGGTTTGGGTTTGCGACCCACTGCGTGCTGCATAAAGTTTTCAAGGGCATCATTCATGGCCCTGTCCTTACGCTGCTTCATGGATTGTTCTGCGTCCTGAGCCATCTGCTCGGTCCAGTACGACACAGCCATTGCCAGCACATCCAGCCGGTCATCGTGGGCCAAAGAGCCTTTGTGCTTGGTCACACGGCTCATCTGGTACATCAACTGGTAGCGGAGAGCCTTTTCAGGCGGCATGGAGCGAGTGCTGTCGTAGTCGTGCTGGATTACCTTGCGGTCAAAGATCAACTTGTGAGCCGACATTACAGGCTCCAGCGTGTCGATAATCCGCTTCTCTTTCTGGGTGGTGTGCTTGACCTCCTCAATCGAGCAGGGGTAAATCTTCTTCAGCACAGGTTTAAGCAACTGGGTAAACATACCGTCACCAAAGTTGGCTTCGATACGCAACATGTTTACTTTTTCTTTCTTGGCGATCTGACACAGGGCTTCCAGAGTCTCCTCTGAGTATCCGCCCGGCAGGCCCCCTGCATTAGTAACGTACAGGTTGCCATTGAGCATCTTGACCACGGCATAGGCTGTCTCGTCAGCACCCCGTCCAGAGGGGTCAATAGCCATGACTGAGCCGGTGTAATCAGCCCATGCTCCGTCGATCACCGTAATAGGCCCGTAGAAGCGATCTCCCGGCAATCCGACGTTAGGTAGGTCTTGGATCACATTTTCCTTTGAAGCCCCCCAGACAGGCTTCTCCGGCCCCTGTGAGGAGTTTATGGACATGACGATGAGATCACCCAACTTCAACGGGTAGCGACCCTGATCAGACAGGCTGGAGTCCAGCATAAACTGAAGGTTAAATCCGGTACGTCCGTAGGAGGCTTCCCGCTCCAGCAGATCCTCGTGGTCAAAGCGATCAGGGTCTGTGGGCTTGCCACTAATATCTGGGTCATTATCCAGTTCAGTAATGAGGGTAGGAGCCAGTTTATCTCCATATCCCTTTCGCTGGGTGCTAGATGGATATCTTGCGGGCCAAATACGAACCTCAAAGCCACGCTCAGGCATGTAGGTGTAGATACTGGATTCTGTCTGGGGCGTGCCCAGCACCACAATGTGGCCTCCCGGCTTCAGAACCGCATCGAACTCTTTCATTGTCTCCGTCAGTTTGTCCCGCATGGTCTGGGTCGCACTATTGTTCAGAGATTCGACATCATCAGCCACAATCAAGTCTGCCCGTGATCCGGTGATCTGACTGGTGATTCCCTTGGACACCACAGAGGGGGCGTGTGAGGCTTTGGCTGGCCCAACGTCAAATGCCACCTTGGAGTTCCGCTGATCCTCTGTGGGCTTCAGGTGGCCCAGCAAAGGCATCTCATTGATCATGCGGAGAGTAAAGGTAGAAAAGTCATCCGACCGTTGCTTGGACGCTGACACCACCAAGATGTTGCTGTTGGGGTTCAGAAGCAACTGGTGACACACATAGGCCGAGGTAATCCACGATTTGCCGACACCCCGGAACGCCTCAATGACTCGACGCTTAGGCCCATTTTGAAGATACTCGGCAATATCGTATTGAATGCGAGTAGGAGCAGGAAGCCCCAAATGGTCCCAAGCCAAGTAGAGAAAGTTACGGAAGTCGGCAAGTTCATTCACGGGCCTTGATCCTGTCCCTGCTCAACTGGACCAGTACCAAGTTGCGGCCCTTGGCCTTGAGCGAGGTTGTCTCGAATAGGGGTATTGTTATTTGGAAAATTGCTAAATCGTTGGCGAAATGGGTTTGCCTGCATACCCATTGTTTGATTCATCAAGCCAATCATCAACTGCAACCGAGCCTGTTTTAAATACGCATCTTCGACCACCGGAAAACCTTTGGCGTTATCAGGAATCGGCATAGCCGAAGGCTCTTCAGATATTCGTGATTGTGGATATAAAAAGGCTGGTACACACATATCAGGATCCTGTTTGGGGAATTTGGAATGGAAGGGACTTAGCCAAGTCAGCCAGCGGTTCGCTTTGCTGTGGAGTGGCATCAATGCCGTTGTCTTTGAGGAACTGTCGGGCTACGCTCAAATCAGAGGCTCCTGCTTCCCCAGACTCTACCCTACGAAGCAGTTCATTTGCCAAAGCGTCGTGAAGTCTTTTTGCGGTTTGCTCATCCATTTGAAAATCCTTTAACGATAAACGATACAAGTGCCCCAATAGCCGCAGCCGCTCCAAGCATCCATGATCGACCTTGCTCAAGACTGCGGAGCCTAGATTCATGTTTATCCAGTTCAGCGTCGATAACCTTCTGTCGGGCGACGAGTGAGTCAACTTTGCCCTCCAGTCGGCCCAAGGCTAACAGTATTTCATTGTTGGTTTCCATCATGTTCCTACAATCCGCAAGAATGTCGCGTAAGTGCTGTTGTAGTTTGAGTCGCCATCTAGTTCAGAACCAGTGTCATCGGCTTGAATCGTAAACTTGACTTTGTGATTACTGGTGTTAGTGACATTGACCAAAGTAGACATTGCCGATACTTCTTTGGGCAAAGTGCCGGTAACACCTAAAATGCTCACAGCGTGGTTGACGGTGTTTTCGGAATCGCTAAAACCGTCGCTGGTGCTTTTGATTCGAGCGGTGATTAGGTCGATGTTGGTAGAAGTGCGAGCAATCTGACAATGAAGGGTCACCAAGTAAATGCCGTTCATGGGAAAAGTAAAGACACCAGAAGACTCAGACATTTGAAAGCCAGAGCCTGTAGTCCCTTGAGTAGTGGTATCTATTCGCTCCCATGTGGAGTCAATGTCAGCCTCAGATGTTGTAATGGCTTGGTCAACCGTAATACGGAACTGATCTGCGACCGGCCCAATCAAAGCAGGAGGAATGTCACCGTTGCTGTCCAGCGTGACAAATTGACCGTTGTTCGCTCCTGCTTTAAACGAGTTGGTAACATTCCCGCCCTCAAGCATGAAGTTTGAAATTTTAGTAACCATTAGGATTCTCCAAGGTTGTGGATGAGAAGGGATTTTTGTCGAGTCTTGATTCTTGCAAAAACCGAACCTGCCGATACGCTTTGTCTAAGAGTGCATTTCCCCTGTAGTTGGTATGTTGTATTTTCGGTTGTAGTAACAAGTTCCGAGTAATTCAACGAAATGTATCGGGTTTCGCTCCCATTAAGAACTTCGGTTTTAACCAAAGATCGAGCGACTGCTACACCATCTTTTAACAGTATCAATTCAAAGTCAGTATTAATAGCACCTTGTTCTCCATACTGGGCATCTACCGAGTAAGTGGCTAAGAATGTTCCCGGCCCAACCGTAATAACACCATTGGACTGACTAACAGCAATCTGTGAGTTATTTGACGCAATGGTGTAAGTAGAAGTGTCTGATTCTGTCTTAGTAGCACCACTACTGTTTCCGTCGCTACTTCCGGTAAATCCCCATGTAGCACTAACAAGAGTGCTGTGATTTATTCCGGTGTTGTGAGTACACAGCGTAATGCCAGCAGCCTTTGCTACTTCATCTTTACGAAGAACTGCATTTGCAGTCCTAGGACGATCAGGATTGTGGAGTTCCACATCGCCGTCATAGCGAACAACAAAGTTACCTGTAGTGTTAGAGTCGTTACCTCTTTGAACCTGAATAGCAGCATCAGTAGATGTGTTATTCATTGCGTTTAACCCAAGGTAGCCTCGCCGATTAGGCGTAGCATTGAGAGCAGAACCCGATGTTTTCAATCTCCAGTATGGGTTACTTGTGTTGTTTCCACTAATTCCATCGGAGCCGGGACTTGGCAATGTTTTGATTTGAAGAATTCTTGCCCCATCATCATTAAGGTTATTGCCAAGGTTAATAGCAAAGTTTTTGTCTCCACCGCCGCCAAAGATAACCTGCTCTCCAGACAACGCCATCCGCCCTTTGCCTGACTTTGAAGTAGCCAAGATGTAGTTAAACGGGTCTTCATCGTTTGCGTTGTAGGGCTGAATCCATATCGCAGCACTATTATCTTCGCTCCCCCCAATTGTGTCATCAGAGGGGTACAACCGGAACTTACCATTTGCATTCATGTGGAACAGTCTTTGTCCCGTTGCAAGGGTTGGGTGCATTCCTCTTACTTCAATAATGTCACCGCGATCAGGGCTATTTGTGTCATTCAACGCACTCCGATCCAACTGAATCATAAAGTCGCCACCAGAATTACCAGTTGTGGTTTGAGTCAGTTTGTAGTATGCCCCCGCTTCAGGTGACTCGCTAGGGTTTGCAAAAACGTGGGCACTTTCGTTACCATGAGAGCCAAATTTAGCAATGTGGGTCTTTCCATCCGTACTTTGCTTAACAGTGAGTGGATAAGGATCTCCGTATCCATTAACAATGACATGATCATTTTTGACGCAGAAAATGTCATCGCCATCACTTTGCTCAACTAGGAAAATGCAAGCAGACTGACTGCTGTGTCCCTGCAAAGTAATTGGAGTTTCGTCTGAGGTGGTTGCTTGACCAGTAGTAGGAAAGTCAAAGACCTGACGGGACAGTCCAAAGTTGGTGACCACAATGCTCCGACTTGTGACATCGGATCCAATAATGGTCAGTGTGCCTTCTGTGTTTCCCGTAGTAACTGTGTAGTCATTGTTAGGCCGTTGAATTACACCATCAATTTCGACAATGAACGTCTGCGGAAACTCGGACGTTGGGGGCGGAGTCATACTGAATGTAGTGTTGCCGTTTGCAAATGCGCCGTTAGACAATGTTCCAGAAGCGGTGCTGTAGGCTTGCGGTACAGACGGAACACTACCCGCTGAAGCCAACGCGGCGTTTACTTGACCCAGCGTAATTGCATCGCTTGATTCAACTGCATCTGCTACGTTCCTGATGTTCAGGCTAGTGGCATCCCAGAACGCACCCGAAGCATCTTTCTGCAACGCATCGCCAATACCCAACTCGTCATTCTCCTGCTGGGCGTACAGGATTTGGTTGTGGTTTGCATTCAAGTCAGACGCTTTAAGAACCGACCCGTTAGAAAAGATTCGAGCAGGTGAAGAGACATCTGTGTCGCGGAAGATGCGGATCGTGTCATTAGTTGCAATAGCATCACTAACTGCTGAATCTGTAATTGTTACCGTAAGCGTTGGCGAAGTAGTGACATTGTATTGATTGGCCGCCAACTCGATGACTTCACCATCTGCCTTTTTGATGGTTACAAAGATGTCGTTGGTGCTGACAAACTGCAAATTGATGTTGTCATAAACTGTCTGCCCACCTGATGTGGGGTTTACTTCAATGAATGAAAGTGCCATTATCTACTAGTACTCCCGTCACGATCAATGAGGTTAGTGTTACTGATGCCCGCAGAGATGATCTGTTCTATTACGGGTAGTTTGAGAAGAGGAACCAGTGCTTGAATGTCCCGAAGGTCTTGTTTACTCCAGTCATTTTTGTCACTGAGGATGTTGCCCAGCGTTCCTGTCAGCACTGAGCCAAACCGTTGACCAATGCCCCAAGCAACCGATCCAGTCAAGACATTCAGGTTGCCTTCAGTGTTTCGGATGTACTTATTAAAGATTGGGTCTTTGCCGGGAAGAATGCCAGCACCGCCCAGTGCCATTGCTCCAGTGTCAATCAACATAGGAAGGATGCTGGAGTAACTACTTCGGACAATCGCAGACTTCCATGTGTTTTCAAAACTAGTTCGCTCGGTAATCCACGCATCAAACTCTTCTGGCGGAACCGAGAAGGATCGGGCGTAGGTCAAGCCAAGGTAAGACAGGTAGCCCAACGCCGACGATGCAACAATATTAGCGGCCTCTGTCGCATCACCACGAGCGATACCCGCAGCCAACTGCTTAGATTTAGATGCAAGCGAGAACACGCGGAACTGCATCAAAGATCGGATCACAGGGTTCATGCTGACCCATCCCGGCATGTCGGTAAATTGCTGACGCTGCACAAGGCTGTCCATCTTTCGACGCATGCCCAGAATCAAAGCGTCATACGCACCCTGATCCACAATCTTTTCAAAGTTGACATCCATCGCCCGAATGCCCAACGGTGTTTCGATTACCTCAACAACCTCTGGACGGCGAAGTTCTTTGGCAATACGCTTTGCCATGTTTTCGTCAATACCGAGTTGAGCAAAGCGTCGAACGTCATCACGCCAGAATGATCTTTGCAAGACAGGGCCAGCATCAGGATCAAACTTGTACGCCACATCTACAAAGTGCTGGAAGGTTGACTTGACACCCCATCGCCGCAAGAACGTATCCATTGGAATAATTCCCAAGGGGGTGAGCATTGAGACTTCTCGTGACCAGTCAACAAACCTTTCGGCTTTAGAGGCTTGGCGTAAGTGCCCATCAAAGCCCATATCGTCAAGACGGCGAATTACATGGTTGGCGTTGTCGTAGTCAATACCTACAGCCGTGTGGGTGTACAGGGCGCGGCCCAAACGATCAACTGGACCCAAGCCGGGAAGACCCTTGGCTTTACGCAGTCCCAAGAAAAGAGTGTTACCCATTTCCTTTAGGTTGAACTGTGTCATTGCAGCCCGAAGACTGTTTTGAATCATGACATTGCCAATTTCGGGCAACTGGGCAAGTCCGAGATACCCACCAATGGTGGACTGTCCAAGACCTTGCATAAACAATACATTCCGAAGAGTTGACCCTTTTGCATCCCTGTAGATGGGCATACCAGTAGTAGCACGCCACCACATAGACACATTCTCTTCAATAAAGTCTGCGGTCCTGTTGTTATCTGCGTACTTAGCAAGGTGCTTTGTTACTTCCTCAACAGATATTGAGCCATCAGCAGCCCCCGGCAGTTTGCCAAATGTTTCAGGGTGCTTCTGGGCCATAACCTGCAAACCCTTGCGAATCTCAATCGCACCAATTAACCGCTGGGCATATTGAGATACAACTTGAGTTGGGTCGTTGTTAAAGAAGTCAGAAATGCGGACACCAGCCAACTGGCCCATGTCTGCTTCACCAACGTATCCTTCATTCATTGCGATACGACGGCGACCTGACGAGACAACTGGGTCATGCATCTCGCCACCAGCCATCTTCAGCATTTGATCAATAAGTTCTTCTTGATCGTTGCCCAAGTCCCGCATCAAAGATTCTTTGTTGCGAGCAATCCAACCCTTGGTGTTCTTGTAACTTGCTTTGCCAACAGGGTCGGTCATGAAGTCAACAATTCGTTGAGCAGCCGTACGGGCTACAGAAATTTCTTTGCCGTCTACGGTTACAACCTTGTTAGACCCAAACTTTGTAGCGTTGGGGTGGCTAAGGATTGCACGCTCAAAGTAACTAACCAAGTCATCTTTGTTGTACTTAGCAGCCTCAGTCTGCTTATAGATACGGGTGAAGTACTGAGGGTTGTCTGCAAGTTCATCAGGAAGAACACCATATTGCTTGGCGTACTTAGCCAGATCCTCGTACACCTCACGCATGGCTTGGATGGCAATACGCTCAGGTGCGGGCAGGTCTTTCAGTTCAGAGGCAGGAGTAATTCGGTGAGTACGAACAACTTCTTCGGGATCAAGTTTCCTACCTTCCTTTGCTGCTAACTCTATAGCCTCGTTGAGTTTGGACTGCATTCGATACAGCATGGCATCGTGACGGTGACGAACAATTGACGTAATGTTCATCGGTCCAAGGCCCATGTTTTCAAAGAACAGAAGACCAAAGTCTCTAAGTTCCTGAACCGCTGATCCTTGGAATCGTGCAGACACTGGGGCCGTAATAATGCTCCACCACTTAGACGGACCCCACTCTCCTTTGTGTTGACCGTTGATAAAGCGTGCAATTGACTCTCGTATACCCTTACGATCTACAGTCTTACGAGCATTCGTAAGTCCTTCGGCAAGGTCATCTACTGATACCTCTGGCCCGACACCACGTTCACTTGGACCTCCTGACGGATCTTTTTGGCTGGGCTTGCCACGAAGGGCTTTTTCTTTTTGTCGGCGGATTGACTTCTTGACACTGGCTCCATCTACTGCGGCTTCACCGGATGGACGCAACGGATTCAAAATGTCATCATCAATCCGAAGTTCGTCAAAGCCACTAAATGGTTCTTCACGACCAAAGTTCTTTTGCTCCCACTCGGCAATCCGCTCCTTCAAAATTTCTTTCTGCTTTTTCTTGGAGAACTGTTTGCCGGTTTTGGGATTGATCAATTCGTCCCGGTTCAAAACTTTGCGAAGACCAGCGGCCCGCTTAAGTTGATTCAAAGTGGATTTCTCAAGATTACGCATGACTTGCTGCTTCACCATTTCATCGGTGGCTTCTGTTTCGTCAATAATGCGTCGTGCCTTGAGGTAGTCTTTCAGGCGTTTATTTTGAGTTGCTCTGGTTACATCCTTACGCACTGAGAACATAGATCGCGGCACAGTAGTAGTACGACCCACGGACTTTTCAAGTCTGGCTCGTGCCGCATCTCGTACTGATTTACGAGTGGACTCCAATGCTTCTTCTTCTGCCTTAGCGATCAACCGCTCTTTGAGGTTTTCTTTGAGTTTCTTGACTTTTGCCCTGCGGCCTCGGATTCCCGGCAAACTCGGATCACCAATTTCACGGCGGTACGTTTCACGAAGAGTGCTTTCAGGCATGTTCTCTACGTCGCGAGAAATTTTGGCTCGCTGTACAGGCGTAATCTTGGCCCCAGTTTTTCGACCGTACGCTCGAAGTTGCTTGGCATCCATCGCATCAATTTTGCGAAGTTCTTTGGCAAGGGCCGAACGGAACGCAGACATGTTGTCCACAGTTTCACGAAGTTCAACTCCAGCAGAACGTGCAGCAGCCCGAATCTCATCATCAGACAACTTTGCCAGTTCATCAACAATTTTGGGCAGTTCAGTTTCGCGGAAGGCTTTAGCATCGTTAAGGCGACGAGCGGCAGATCGACGAGCCTTTGCGTTGACCTTAACGCCGTCTATGATGGCTTCTGATGCTTCAGGCAATGCCCTTGCTAAACCATCTGCAACCGCTTCACGAGCCATTTCTTCTGCTGCACTCTGCACCGTTTTGCCAAGGTCGCCCAACATCCACTGAGGCTTTGCATAACCGATACCTGCACCGATTGTGCCCGACAGCCCGATTGCCATAATTGCATCAATAGGCCGAAGTGTTTTGTCTGACGAAAACAGAATTGCTTCACGCGGTGTATCGACAAAAGCGGCCAGTTGCAAGCCTCTTTTCAAGCCTTGTTGTCGCAGGGTCAAATTGGTTCCCCGTGCCGCAACCGATGCTAATGAACGACCAGACATCGCCATGCGATACGCACTGTTGACGGTTTTGACACGGTTTGCCAGTGTGGCAAGACTGCCCGTAGGGCCAAGAACAAAGTTAGCACCAATGGTCAAGGGGACAAGTTCGGCTGCGTGACCGAGCATAATTGCAGCCATACCGCCAACAGTTTCTAGGCCACCACCACGAAGCATTTGATCACGCGATTGAATGTTGAATCGAACGTCATTGACTTGATTCAAGAACTCAAGAAAGTTGCTAGACCCTGCGGACCTCAGCCGATCTCTGTTGTATTCTGGAATGTCTGATGCGTACCGATCCAACATTGCGTCTGTGACAAAGAAGTCGCGGTCTTCGGTAAACCGATCATCAAAGAATCCGTAAGTCGAGATATCCCGAACTACGTTGGCTGTTGCCGTTTCAGTAAGTAGTGCCCGACCAAACTTGTCAAGGAATGACATGTTTCGATTTAAGGAGGAGTTGGGGGCACGGTTGTTTGCTGTAATCAATGCCTGACGAGTTAGTAGGGAAGGATTAATCCCTAAAGATTCTCGCTTTTCTGCATCAACCTTGAGGCGGTCTGAGGGTATTAGGCTAGGGCTATCTTGTTGTCGGGTCAGTTCAAACTGAAGTCGGCTCATGGGAGATCACCACCAAAGTAATTACGGGGGTCAGCCAAGAAACTGAACGGATTGCCAAGCACTCGACGTTCTTCATCCGTAAGTCGGGAGTACGCCTCATATGCCCCTTCTGTCTGAAATACAGGATCAGTCGGTCTGAGGAAAGGCCCATCGTTAATTCGCTTTTTAATAGCGTTGGGCGAAACGCCAAGCCGTGCCTCGGTTTCTCGCAATCTTGCCAATCCTTCTGGTGATGCAATCAAAAGTCTCCGCACCAAAGTCGCTCGCCTTCCTGCGTTATCAACAGAGTCTCCCGCTTCACCTAAGCCTACAAAGCGATCCGGTCGCCGAGGTCTGAACCTGTCGATAATTTTTTCTTCGATTTCTTGCTCAGTATCGCCCGTGGCAAGCATGTTGGCGACAATCATACTTTCGGTAACTGGACCTTCTGATCCAAAGATGCCACCAAACACAGAGTCGCCAGTAAACGCTCGACTAAGTGCTGTACCTAAAGTTCCTTCAACCACCGCACGTTCTCTCAATGATTCTGGGATTGGAAGTGATGGATCAGACATCCACGCAAAATCTTCACCCAATGCATCTTTGACAGCCTCTGGCAAGTTTGCATATGCCTCAATAACATCAGGTCTAATTAACATTGGGCGAAGGTCTGTGGCAAAATACATTCGTTCACCGTCCTTAGTAAGATCCAGACCGCCACCCAAGCGACCTGTCATCAATTGACGAGCCAGTTCGGGAAGTCCACCCCTCCGCCGCGTAACAGATTCTGCTTGGGGAAGTCGAGATTCTGTAAGGCGGCGAAGTGCTGTTAAAGCATCACTAGGAGGTAGCGTTACTTCGCCCTCTTGAAGATCGCCAAACTCTTCAGGAGCAACCTGCCGCAACACCGTTGTTTCAGGACCACTAAGAGAAAGCGTTTCTGACAACAGGGCACGCCCTTCAGGTGTAATAGACAGTAGAGTAAAGATGCCCTCTTCTGTGTTTGCGTTATCTTGATCACGCTGGATACGCTCTGCTTCTGCTTTGCTTGCCGCCTCGGCTTTTCTTTTATCCAACCTTTCATTTCTTAGTTTGTTGGAGAGTTCACGCAGTTTTTGCCTTGCCGTTATTCTGGATGCTCCCCCAATTTGATCCAGAGCCGCAGCCACTTCAAAGACTTCTCCACGCTCCTTGACTTCGACTGGATCGGGCGGACCCTCTGGACCGTACTTTTCGTACAACAAAAAATCTGTGCGGTATGCCTGCAATTCAGCAATGCTTACACCCTCTGTGCCCCCCAGCCGCATTCCGTCTGCCATTTCAATCGTAAATGAGGTCATGGTTGCATCGGTAGGAACAAACGCTTTGATTTCGTACGATCCGGGGTTTTCAGAAAAGTCCGCCATATCCTCTTCAGTAAGAAAGCCAGAAAGAAAACCGGCCTCAATCCCTCTAACAATATCTCCTTCTGGCTCCCCCTCCCCCAGCAACCCAGTTGCAAGTGCAACTTGACTGTCTGTGTAGTTACCGCGAGTGGGTCGTTGAGTGTCCTCAATTCCAAGCGGAGTATCGGAGTAGAACATACGAGTGCCACCCACCATAAACGACTGCGTGTCCAAAAACTTTTGAGCCTCAGTAATTGCTTCATCGACAGTAATCAAAGGGCCAGCACTTCGATCTTCAGGCTTTGTCATAAACATGAAAGTCTCGGCAAGCCGTCGAAGAATCAAATCCTCCCCCGTTTCTTTTTGGAGTGTGGTTGTTCGCCTTTCGAGTTCTTCTTTGAATTTTGAACCTGAAGTTGTTCCGGGCAACTCATTCTCTAGCGTTCGCATTCTTTCAGCAACGAGTGCCGCAGCCTGTTGAGGTGGCAAAGCGTTTTCGCCTCGACGCACCAGCAAGTGCATAGCCCGGAACATAACTTCACCCTTTTGTCCCACTCCGGCATGTTCCATCAACTGTCCGGTGTGCATCTTTTGGTTGTACGCTGACCAAGCGTCGTAAGCCTTAACCGCTTCGTCCAACACCCTTGCCTCAGCCTCCGGGTCACCCAATGGAACATAGGTTTCAAGTGCATTTACACCGGCTTTGATTTTGTCAACTGATTGAGGAATCTTGCCAAATCTTTCAAACGCGAGTACTTCTGCTGCTGCCCCGCCTCCGTTTGTATCAATAAAGTTAGCAATAACAGTCTGGCGAGCAGACGCAAGCATGTCAGGGATGTTTACGGTGGCTGTCTTTGTGATGTCGGCTTTAGATCGCAGAACAACATTGTTTCCATCTGCTGACATTTCAATACTAACTTCATTTACCGCGTCACCCAAAAGAGCGGCTACTGCTCCCATAGGGCTGCCGTCAAGAAGTGAAGACATAGATGCTTTACCGTTGCCTTGAACTGACAAAGCATCTTGGAATCTAGTTTGAAGATCGGCTTCAAGTTGACCGCTTAACTCAGTAACACGACCCTGTGCTGTGCGACCAATACCCGCAGTTCGAGCGTCGTTGATTTTTCGCATGTTCTCGTTGTAGTAATCTCGAACCTCTTGATTGGTATTAACTAGGTCACCAAGTTCTGGACTAGTAAGAGCAAACAATGCGATATCTGTAATTGAGTCTTCAGTTGCTGCAAGATCAACTAGGGCTTTACCAAAAACTGTGGGGTATGCATCTTCAGAATAAGTCTGCCCAAATCCATCAGCCAATGAGACATTAAGTTGGGCAAGAAGATCGCCTCGATATTTTTGCATACCAGCATCGGTAGTTAGATCGTAGTTGTCTGCATTATCTGCAAAGTTACCCATCACCATGCGAAGTTCGCCGCGAACTCCTTCTTGTCGCTTATCTTCCGCAGCCCCTTGCAGCCATCGTGCATGGTCCGCTTGGATCCGATCTTGAGCCT
>MDSW01099291.1_pt1 | contig 13979 bp, 11 predicted proteins | sample 811171 | NCBI WGS metagenome assembly MDSW01 (sample SAMN05326641, study PRJNA326480) | marine metagenome | isolation source: seawater | place: Atlantic Ocean: North West | collected 2012 | reverse complement strand
GTCTTCACCTGAAGATTCTAGTGGGACTATAGTTCCTGTTGCTTTCCCTTTGATAGCTGGTGCAGGTACTTTAACTACTTTGATTTCATTAAGGTCTACCTTTGAGACTATTGAGATAATAATCGGGGTTGTGATAAATCTAATCATTGTTTATGTTGTGCTTAAAACTACTTCTCATATAGAGAGGATTTTGGGTAAAGGGGGAGTAGATGTTCTGAGAAGAGTTTTCGGTATTATTTTAATGGCTATATCTATTAAGCTTTTTAAGGCTAATTGGTAGTTGAATTTATTTTGTTTTCTATCTCTACCAGTAGCTCTCTAGTGCTTAACATAGAATCTTTTTGTAATATCCCTTTTGATATAGCTTCTTCTGCTTTTGTTTTGGCTTTATTATATTCTCCTATCTTGTATAGTAGTGCTGCATGTGTGTCTATTTCGTAAGGTTTAAGATTAGAAAGTGACTCCATCCATGAAACAGCTGCCTTTAGACATGTTTTTTCTTCTATGTTTTCATAAAAATCCCAAGAAAGACTATTTATGGTACTGTTTATGTCCTTTGATTTGTTTTGTTTTATAAAATTATCAGTTATTTCTATGATTTTTTGACAGTTTTTTGTTTTAAGGTAAAATTCGCTTTTTGTATTAAAGGTGATCACTTCTTTTTGGTCTTTACCCCATATGTCTAAAGCCATTGATATAATTTTTTCTAGATCTTCTTCATTATTATTTTCTATTGCTTTTTGAAGTGTTCTAGAGTAATATGAATACATAACATCATTAACCGCATTTTCTCCAAATCTTTTTTTAAATTCTTTTTTATTACTTTTTACTAACTCTAATATTTTATCTGGGCAATTTTGTGAAAATCTCCAAATCATAGCAAAATTTTCTTCCTTATTGTAATCTCTTTCTTTTGTAAAAAAGAATTCTATTTCTTCTTTTTTAGGTCTTTTGTTTTTTTTGTACTTACCTCCAATTTTTTCTCTAAACATTTTGCTGTACATAGGGTCGTATATATTAGTATCTATTATGTTGCTCATTTTTGTTTTTTTATTACCCATTATCTTGATAACTTGTTTTTTGTATTCTTCTGGTTTTGAAAACCCGCTTATTTTGCCCTTTAAACTTAAATCTTTATCTAGTATGATTGCTGTTGGGTAACCTCTTACAAAGTATTTCATGGCTATGGATTTGCCAAAATCTTTTTCTGCATTTATCTTTAAGTTAACAAATTTAGAATTCATGAAAGATGCAAATTCTGTATTTTGAAAAGTAGCTGTGTCTAATACTTTACACCAATAGCACCAATCTGTGTAGCAATCAATAAATATAAATTTGTTTTCTTCTTTTGCTCTTAATACAGTTGATTCAAAGTCTTCTTCAAATAACATTTCTTTGTTTTTGTTTTCATGACTTTTTTGACTTCCTGTAAATATTACATCTTTTTTTAGTGTAAAAAACACAAAGAAAGCTAAGCAGAATAAGTAAGTTATGGTTTTTTTAAAATTATTCATATTGTTTAAATATAGTTGTTATTGTATTTTTATTCTAGTATGTGTGGAGCTATCTTTTGAGCTTCTTTGTATGTTTTTAGTTTTTCTTTTTTTATTTCATTATCCGTTTTTAGTATCATATATGAAGGCTGTTCTTTTTTTGAATTATAAAGCAATAGTTTAGCTTCTTTTTTTTCCTTAAAAAACAAATAATTTAAGATGATACCGTTAGATGTTGTTATAGTTGTGTCAGAAAAAGTAAAATCAATTTTAGATACTTCTTTTATGGTATTACCTGACATATCGTACGAATATTTTGTTTCAGTTATAGTGTCTTTTGTTATTTTAAAATAAATACTGTCTTTTATGTCATTTTGAGTATTTTTAACTAAAGTATTTATATACCATTCTCTTTCAAATAAAATACACTTATGACACTTTTCCTTAAAACATGACGTTAAACAAATCAAGACCAATAATATTAGTGTATTTTTTGTCATTATTTTATAATTTAATTAACGTTTTTAGATTTTGATATTATTTAAATTTAGAAAAAAAACATTAATATGATTTAATATTTAGTTAATTCTTTCGTTTATTTAATTAAATTACCGTATATAATAAATATGATAAATTATAATATAATAGTTAAAGGTAAAGTTCAAGGAGTGTGGTTTCGTAAGTATACTCAGGATATTGCTTATAATTTAAATCTTAATGGTTTTGTCAGGAATTGTCATGATGGCTCAGTTTTTATAGAGATAGAAGGCAAAGAGGATAAAATAAAAGTTTTTATGGATAAAATAAGAATAGGTCCTCATAGAGCAGAAGTAATAGATATTATATGTAATACAGGAGAATTAAAAAGTTTTAGTAAATTTGAGATATCTTACTAATAATTTTATGATATGAGATTTTTTTACTTTTTCTTTTTTATATGTTTTTTATTTAACAACAGTCTTTATTCTCAAAGTTGGAAAGATTCTAAGCCTAGTTGGAAAGAACTTTCAAAAACAAGTAATGAAGAAAAAGAAGAAGAAGCTCCAGTAAAGGGAGAATCTACTTTAGAAAAGAAGATGGATAATGTTCCTCCACCTCCTCCACCTCCTCCACCTCCTCCACCTCCTCCGCCTGTAATTGAGTCAGATGATGAAGAAGAGATTAAGATGTATGATGATGATGAAGAAGAAGAAGAGATTGATATATACGAAGAAGAACAAGAAGATGTTGAGTCTTCAAATGAAAAAGAAATTGTAGAGGAAAAAATTATAGATATGTCTAAGTTTAGAGATATTAAAGCTATAAAAAATTTAGAAAAAAAATTATCAGGCTTAGATTACAAATTAGAAGAACAAAATAATAAAATAGCCGCTTCTAAAGCTAATATTAAAAATTATCAGGAAGCTTTGAATAAGTTTAAAAAAGAAATAGGTCAAAAGAAAGTTGATAAAGTTTATAAAAAATTAGAAAAAGGAAAAAAATTAAAGGATAAAGATTTGGTGATAAAAAATGCTATTGATGATATACAAGCTATGATTCGTAAGGAGGAAGAAGTAATATGGAATGCTGAAGAAAGTATAAAAAAAATTAAAGATGATCAATTTACAACAACAAGTGAAATGGATTACATTAATAGAAAACCAGCTTATGTTGTAGGCAAGGAGTATGATGATTCTTATTATAAAAGTGTCTATTTTACCTTAGATAGTAAAGGAAATAAAGAACCTTATGTAGAAGATGTAGATTTTGAAGAAGAAGAAGCTTTTTATATAGTTGAAGTTATGCCTACTTGGCCGGGTTGTGATATTGGTGATAATGACTGCAGTCAAATGGGAATGATTAAGTTTCTAAGAAAGAATATAAAATATCCTGCAATAGCTAAGGAGTATAATATAACAGGTAAAGTTTATGTACAGTTTGTTATAGATAGAAATGGTGATGTAACTGATGTCAAAGTTGTAAGAGGAGTAGATAAGAGTCTTGATAATGAAGCGCTTAGAGTTGTTGAATCTTTTCCTAGGTTTATACCGGGTAGACAGCGAGGTAAAAAGGTTAGAGTAATGTACACAGTTCCTATTAATTTTAATTTAAATTAATATTCTAAAATGTTTCTTGGTAGAAAACATGTCTTGTTTTTTCTTTGTTTTTTATCTTTTGGTATACAAGCACAAGATTATTTTAATATAGGTACAAGATTTCATCAAGGTGCTGTAATACCTCATAGAGCAGATATTGATTATTTAAAAGGTAGTTATCCTAAAGGATTAGAATTTGATTTTTCTTATTTAGACGCAAAGAAATCAATTTGGAAAAATTATGGTCTTGTTTATAGACATGGTTTTTCTTTAAGTTATTTTAATTATGACAATCAAGAAATATTAGGAAATGTTATTCAGTGTTATAGGTATATAGAACCTATATATAATTTAAATAAAAATATATTTTTTTCTTATAGATTGGGTGTAGGTATAGCTTATCTTAATAATCCTTATGATAAAATTATTAATCCGGAAAATTTAACATATAGTATAGGTTTAAATAGTTATTTTACTGGTAATTTAAATATCTATTACAAAATAAAATCTAATTTTCATTCTTCTATTTCTTTGTGTATGAATCATAATTCAAATGGAGGTATAGATAAACCTAATTTAGGTATTAATTATCCTTCCATTGCTTTGGGAGCTTATTACATTATAGATAATGATAAAAATTTAGAAGACCATATTTTACATCTATACAACAATAAGGAAGAAAAAAAATTAGATTATAAATATGATAAAAATCAATTTACTTTTTCTTCTTTTTTTTCACTTAGAAATTTAGATAATAGACTGCAAGGAGCAGAGAGTACTATTTATGATCCTGTTTTTGGTTTCTATTTAAATTACTCAAGAAGATTTCACAATATTCATACTTATAATATAGGTTTAGATTTTATTTCAGATTATTCTTTTAAAAGACATATAGAGTTATTGCCTATAGATCATCAATATTATCAAGGAGAGGATGTTGTTTTTAATACTTTGTCAATTATGATAGGTCATAGTTTTTTATTTGGTAAATATTCTCTTTCTCAGAATATAGGTTGCTTCCTTTTAAACAAATCTCCATTTGACGGCAAAATATATCAATATTATAATTTAAGTTATAATTTGTCTGACAAACTAGTTATTGGATCAGGTGTTAGAGTTTATTGGGCTATAGCTTATTTCCCTGATATTAGTATAGGAATAAAGTTTTAATTTTATAAATTGAATAATATGAAAAAAAATTTACTTAAAAATTTCATTATCGCAGTTACTTGCCTTTTTGCTATTAGTGCTTTAGCTCATCTTGCTTTTATTTTCGTGTTACCTGATGTAGAAATAAACTTATATTTTCCAGGCACAGATACTGAATATATTGTAGGAGATTATTTGATTTTCTTTGCTTTGATTGTTGATGTTGTTGTGTTGATGACAGGATTTAAGATTATCAGGAATTTAAAATGAAAAAAATATTATTTATAATTTTTGTTTTAGTTTTTTTATATCTATTACAAAATTTTATTTTATATAATCACAAAAAACAATCAGTTATATTTTATAAAAACGGTGCTGTAGTTACAGCTCATCCTGAAGCTACTCAAGTAGGTTTAGATGTTTTAAAAGCTGGTGGTAATGCTTTTGATGCTGCTATAGCTGTGCAGTTTTCTTTGTCTGTTGTTTATCCCGTTGCAGGTAATATTGGTGGTGGTGGTTTTATGATAGCTAGAACAAAAGAAGGAGATGTTTATGCTTTAGATTTTAGAGAAAAGGCTCCTTTAAAATCAAATAGAAATATGTATTTAGATTCTAATTCAAATGTTATTTCTGGATTAAGCACTTTTGGTATACTTTCAGTTGGTGTTCCAGGTACTGTTGATGGAATGGTGAAATTACATGAAAGATTAGGGAGCTTACCTTTTGATAAACTTGTGGGGCCATCTGTTAATTTAGCTAAAAATGGTTTTTTGATTACTAAAAAACAGGCTGCAAGATTGAATTACTATAGAAAACATTTTTTAAAAATAAACTCTGAAAATAAATATTTCATGAAAGATAATTGGATTGAAGGGGATACTTTATTTCAATTGGATTTATCAAACACATTAGAATTAATTAAAAAAAATGGCAGGTCAGGTTTTTATGATGGTATAGTTGCTGATAAAATAGTGCAAACATCTAAGAATTTAGGAGGATTATTATCATATCAGGATTTAAATGAATATAATTCTGTTTGGAGAGAACCTATATCTGGAAACTATAAAGGTTATGTTTTTCATTCTATGCCACCTCCCTCTAGTGGAGGAGTGGCTTTGTATCAACTTCTTAATTCTTTAGAACATTTTGATTTAGATAATATTGATAATAATGATTTTAAATATATACATCTTTTATCTGAAATAGAGAAAAGAGTTTACGCTGATAGATCAGAATTTCTAGGAGATATAGATTATTATAATGTTCCTTTAGATAATTTGCTTGATAGTAGTTACATAAAATCTAGAATCAAAGATATTGATTTTAGTTCTGTAACTAATAGTAAAGACATTAACCCAGGTGTTTTTAATGATTCTGAATCTGAAGAAACAACACATTTTTCTATTATAGATAGATGGGGTAATTGTGCGTCTGTTACAACTACATTAAACACAAGCTATGGTTCAAAGGTATTTGTTGAAGAATCAGGTTTTTTACTTAACAACGAAATGGATGATTTTAGTATTAAACCTGGTTATCCTAACACCTATGGTTTAATTGGTTCTGAAGCTAATTCCATAGAAGGAGGGAAGAGAATGTTAAGTTCTATGACTCCAACGATTATTGAATATAATGGAGAGCCATTTTTAGTAATAGGTACTCCTGGGGGTTCTACTATTATTACTTCTGTTTTTCAGAATATTTTAAATGTAATAGATTTCAATTTACCTATACAAAAATCTGTTGATAATTATAGGTTTCATCATCAATGGAAACCAGATACTATATTTGTTGAGAAAGGTCTTTTAAATGATACTATTTTAAGAGACTTAAATAGTTTAGGTCATACTGTTTTAGAAAGATCAAGTATTGGTCAAGTAAATGCTATTATGATTATAGATAATAAAATAACTTGTGGTGCTGACAGGAGAGGAGATAATAAAGCTCTAGGTTATTAATTTTTTTTCAATTAATTATTTATTAATTTCATTAAGAATTCAAAAAAAAAATTATAATGTGTGATATAGATTTTGTAATATCATTTCTAAAATATTTTATTATCATAAATTTTATTTGGATGACTTTTAGTCATTTAATGATAGCTTATGTAAATAACGGATATAATTTTTTTAAAAATATTTACCCAGGAACTGAAGAAGAGTATAAGAAACTATTGGTTTTAGTTTTTCATTTTTGGAGATTTTTTTTACTTTTTTTTGGAATAACACCTTTTTTGGTGCTTTTGTTAATGAAATAGTGATTTTGTGATATATGTTTTTTAAAGCATTATTTTTTATTTTTTTATTTTTTTGTTCTTACGGACATTCTCAATCTTTGAATTGGTCACAGTTTTTAGATTCAACTTTAACTTTTTCTTCTCCTAGAGCTGTTGATTTAAACATGGATGGTGTTTTAGATATAGTAATGGGTTCAGGAATAGATAGTGTGGGTACAGACAAAGGGATAGTTGCTTTAGACGGTAATAGTGGTAATTTATTATGGTCGACTCCTAGTATTAATGATATTTTTTCTAGTGCTACTTTTAATGATATTAACGGTGATAGCATTCCTGAAATTTATATTGGTGGTCGAGAAGCTCAATTTTATTGCATAAATGGTTTAGATGGGACTATTTTGTGGCAATTTTTTTCACCTGCAAATCTTATTAATAATACAGATAGTGGTTATTATAATTTTTATTCTTCTCAAATTTTAGATGATGTAAACAATGATGGTGTAAAAGATGTTTTAGTTGCAAATGGAGGGGATCATTCTTTATTGCCTTGGGTTACCGATCGTCCACCAGGTCATCTTATGGTTTTAGATGGCTTGAATGGTAATATAATATCTAAAGCTGTTGTACCTGATAGTAATGAAACATACATGTCACCAATTATATCTGAATTAAGAAATGATAATAATTATTGGATAATATATGGAACTGGAGGAGAATCTACTGCTGGTAATTTATGGTCTGTTAATTTAAATGATTTATTAAATAATGATATAACAAATTCTACACTTCTTGCAAGTAGTAATTCAAGAGGTTTTATAGCTCCCGTCAATATTGTAGATTTAAATAATGATTCTATTTTAGATATAGTGTCACAATGTCAAGATGGTACTATATATTCTTTTGATGGTGTTGATTTTTCTAATATTTGGACTTTTGCAGATTTTAATAATATATGCGAATCTAGTATTTCTTCTGCTATTGGTAACTTCACAGGTGATGTAACTCCAGATGTTTTTGCTGTTTTAAATAAAGGTGTGGCTCCGTCTTATGTTGATCATTATCAGGTCTTAATAGATGGTGCTACAGGTCAATTATCTTGGTCTGATAGTATAGGTGATATTCATTTTGCATCTCCATCTGCTTTTGACTATAATTTAGATGGTCGTGATGAAGTTATAATAAGCGTAAATAATTACAATAATCAATTAGGTTATTATATTCATGAATTATTTGTATTAGATTTTCAAAACGACACTTTATTCCATCTTATACAGCCAGAAAGTGGTGTTAATGTTACAAGTACACCATATATAGGTGATTTAGATAATGATTCTTTAATAGATATAGTTTACTCTGTTAGAGTAGATTCAATTAATCCATTTAATCCTATAGGTATCAATATTAAAAGAATTAATACTCCATTTGTAGTTTCTCCTGTGGGTGTTGCTTGGGGTTCTTATATGGGTTCTGATTATAATGGTTATTATAACTATGAAGGTATTGCTTGTGATTCAAATTTTTTATTTCAAAGTCATATTAATAGTTGTGTTGATTTAGGACAAGGTAGTATACATGTAAATGTGTCTCAAAATAATTATACTCCCTATAATTACTTATGGTCAACAGGTTCCATAGATACTGTTATTAACAATCTTTATCCAGGCAACTATTCTTTAAGAGTTACTGATGCAGTAGGTTGTTTTGAGGATTATAACATTTCGTTGAACCAACCTTATTTTCTTTATACACAGGAATTAGTTTCTAATCAGTGCTTGGGAGATTCAATTGCTCAGATTCAAGTTGCAAGTAATGGTTGTGTTTGTATGTTTAGTAATTGTGAGTTTTACTGGCTTTCAGGTACAGATACTTTAAGTAATAATCACACATTGAATAATGTTTCTTCAGGTTTTTATGAATACGTAGTTATACATACAGATGGTTGTGTGATTTCTGATTCTGTATTTGTAAATGATGGTCATCCTGTTATAAGTAGTTATGTTATTGATTCAATTTCTTGTTATGGTTTTAGCGATGGGAGTATTCATTTGCAGCCAACAGATTCTTTAAATACAAATTATAATTGGTCTAACAGTGATACAGTACAGTATATATATAACCTTGATACAGGTTTTTATTATGTTATAACTGACAACATATTTTGTTCTGATAGTTTATTTTTTAGTATTAATCAACCAGACAGTGTAATTCTTTTTAATTCTTATAATAATTTGAATTGCTTTAATGATTCTTCTGGTAATATTTCAATAACTGTTTCAGGGGGGACTCCAAATTATAATTTTATTTTTTCAAACCAAACATTTTTAATTGATAGTGGTGTTTTTGTGTCTAATGTAAATTTTCAAAACCTTGATACTGGTAATTATTATTTTAATTTATACGATAATAATGGTTGTTATGTTGATTTCGATTTTTATTTAAATTCTCCTGATGAGTTAACATTAAATATTGTAGCACCTCTTGTTCCTCCTAATAATGGTATTATTGCTGATGTATACGGTGGCTTAGGACCTTATAATTATATATGGAGTACAGGAGATACAAGTGAATCTATAACACCTACTAATAATGGTTTGTATTGGTGTATTGTTACAGATTATAACGGATGCGTTTCTGATACATCTTTTTTTAATGTTAATTGGGTGATTAATTCTTTATTAGAGTTGGATTTAGAACAAGCTGTAATATATCCTAATCCATCATATGGTAAATTTAATTTGCATTTGAAGAGATATTTTTCCAGTATTTGTTTAGTTTCTTATGATAATAAAATTATTTATCTTAATCAAGATTTTAAAAAAGGAGATAACATTATTGATGTTTCTTATTTAAATAGCGGTGTTTATTTTATTAAATTGACAGACGGTGAAAGAGTGTATTATGAAAAATTAATTATTTTGTAAATGAATAGATTTGTTTTTTTAGTGTTTTTGTTTTTATCTAATTTAACTTATTCTCAAGATATAGTAGATGTTATTAACTCTGAAAATAATTTTTATATTTTGTATTCTGATTCTACCTGGAATAAGATTAGTAACACAGATAAAATAAATCTTGAAAGATCTAAAAAATATATAAATAGATATAATTTAAATTGTTTAAATGATAAATTGGTTGATAATCGTGGAGAAGGTTATGACAGTTTATATGGCACTAGGAATTTTAGACCTATTCTTCACGGTATAGCTTATAGGGGAGGGGCTAATAATTATTATCATAAGCAAAATAAAAGAAATAATAAAAATCCTATGCCTATGGATGGTTTAGAGAATCTAACTGAAGAGGGTTTTTCAAAGGTGATGTATTTATATACTACTAATTTCGATTACTCTAAAAATATTTATTCTTTCAACCAAGATCAAATTTCATACGTTCAAAATGATTTAGAAGATATCGATGAGATTAATGATATGCTTTCTGATGTATATGATGTTATGCTAGATAGCTCTTTGGGACCTCTTTATTTACATTGTTGGAATGGTTGGCATCAATCTGGTTATGTTTCAGCTATTTTGCTTATGCAATTTTGTGATTTCACAAATCAAATGGCTTTAGATTATTGGAATGCTTGTGCTGCTCCTTGGAACGTCGGTTATGTTAAGATAAAACAAAAAATACTTGATTATAAAATATCTGATAAGTTTCCAATTAGTCAAATGACAAAGAAATCTATATGTCCATGTATAGATTATATGCAGTCAGATTTTGAGTATGATGAATCAGAAGTTTTGAATTTAAGGAAAGTCATTAATACAAGTATTCAGTTTCCAATTAATTCTCAAAATTTAACTCCTGGTAATTTGGCTATTTTAGATAGTTATGTAGAAATATTGAAATTGTATAAATTCATCAATATTGAAATATCTGGACATACTTCTACTGTTGGTGATGATGATATTAACATGGATCTATCTGTTAAAAGAGCAAAAATGATTTATGATTATTTTATTAAAAACGGTGTTGAATCTAGTCAGTTAGATTATCAAGGTTATGGTGAAACAAAAGTTTTAGATGAAAGTAACACAACTGAAGCTCATAAGATTAATAGAAGGGTGGATTTTAAATTAAAGAGTTTTAATTTTCAAATAGGTTTTCCAAAAAACGGATTTGAAATACCTAACGAAGCTAAAAAAGATTTACTTGTTATAAAGGAATTTATATCTCAAAATCCAGATATTAAAATTGAGATATCAGGTCATACTGATTCAAGTGGTAATTCTGACTACAATTTGAATTTGTCTTCAGCTAGAGCTAACACGATATATCAGTTTTTTAAAGGGTTTGATTTAAACATGGATAATATATATTCTAAAGGATATGGAGATTCTAAGCCTTTATATGATAATAATACAGAAGATGGCAGAAATAAAAATAGAAGAATAGAAATCAAAATTATAGAATAACATGAGATTTTTTTTCTTTTTTGTATTATGCTTTCCTTTGTTTTTACAGGGAAATTCAGACACCTTATATACTATATCACATGATCCTGGATTTTATAAAACAGGATTTGAACTTGTTTTAAAAAATGAACATGGGGATATTTTTTATAATACAGGAGGTAAATTAGCTAATAGATCTAGTAAAAAAATCAAAAAGCCAATCAAAATCACAAAAACAACTAATTTGAATATTGCTGTATATGTAGATAAAAAGTTAGTTCACAGGGAATCTTTAACATATTTTATTGATTTTAAAACTGACTTTCCAGTTTTTTCAATATATGTTGATCCTAGTGATTTGTGGAGTGAGAGAAGAGGTATTTATGTTAAAGGAGTTAATGCTATTTGGGATAGTGTTAGAGGTTATTGGAGGAATGCTAATTATTTTAAGAAATGGGAGAAAGATGTTTTTGTTGAATTTTTTGAAGTAAATAAAGAAAGAGTTATTTCTCAAAATTCAGGTTTGAGGCTTTTCGGAGGACTTAGTAGGCAGTTAAAAGATAAATCTTTAAGGTTAGTAGCTAGGTCAGAATATGGTTCCTCTAGATTTAAGCATAATTTTTTTCAAAATAATTATAAAAAATATAAAAATTTAGTTTTAAGAACATCTGGTGGGGATTATAATAAGTCACGTTTTAAAGATGTTTTTATTACTCAGCTTGCTAGAGAAATAGATATCCCTACTCAAGACGCTAGACCATCATTATTGTTCGTAAATGGTGATTATTGGGGTGTTTACAATATAAGAGAAAAAATTGATGAAAGATATTTAGAAAGAAATTTTGATGCAGATGAAAATGATTTAGATTTACTTCAAGGCAGAATGGTTGTTGAACATGGGGATAAGATTGAATATCAAAATATGTTAAATTTTGTTAAGCAAAATGACTTAAAAGAAACAGCTAATTACGATATTTTAAAGACCATGATGGATGTCCAAAATTATCAAGATTATATAATTACTCAGTTGTATATTTCTAACAAAGATTCTAGAGGTAATGTTCGTTTTTGGAAACAACCAAAAAATGGAGGTAAATTTAAATGGATATTATATGATACTGATTTGTCTTTTGGTACAGGCTTACATCCTTCTTTTAATTTTTTTAAAAAATTAATTAGTCCAACTGAAACTGACTGGTATAATCCTGAATGGTCTACATTCTTGTTGAGAAATTTATTAAAAAACGATGATTTTCGTATAGATTTTTTTAATAGAATATGTTTTTTGTTGTCAACTACTTATTCTCCTGGAAATGTAATTTCAAAAATAGATTATTATGCAGAAATATACAGACCTGAGATGTCACGTCATTTTGATTCTAAACCAGGTACTTTTAGGAATTGGGAAAAATATGTAGAAAAATTTAAATCCTTTGCTAAGGATAGGCCTAGTTATTTTTTAAAAAATGTTGCTAGTGAATTTGAATATCAGAATCCATATAATTTAATTATACATAATGATTTTAAAAATTCAGGTATTATTAAGGTTGATGATATTGAAATTAAACAAGATACCTTTAAAGGTGTGTTTTATAAAGAAAATTTTTTAACAATTGAAGCTATTAGTAAAATCAAATATAATTTTGTAGGATGGGATAATATTGAGGGTAGCAGTAAATTAATTTTAAATCAAAATAATGTAAAAAGTGATAAATTAATTTTAAAACCTTTATTTAAAATTCAGTCTTTACATCAATTTTCAGATTCTGTTTTCATTAATGAGATGAGTTTTTCTATTGAAGATGATAAAAAATTATCCTGGTTTGAGGTCTTTAATTTTTCTTCTCAAGATATTATTTTCAATGATTTGAAAATTATAAATAATAATAATATATATAACATTGATAATTTTGAAATAAAAGCTTCTGATTATAATATAATTTGTAATGATACTTCTTTATTCAAAATGATATTTGAAGAAGAAGTTAATGTTTATGAATTAAATATTGATTTTCAAGATTCTCAATTAATAGAAATGGTTCATGATAATAATCTTTTAGATAGTTTGAGTTTTAATTTTAAAAATAACTTTTCTGTTAGTTTAGATAATCCATTTTATGTTAACAGTGATTATAATAATTGGACTTTATCTGATGTTACTCCAGGCTTTATTAATCAAGAGTATTTTGAATATTTAGAGGAAGAGGAAAGGCTCTTTTTAGCTAAAAAGCTTGCTTTAAAGAAGAAAAAAAGAAAAAAAAGAATACTGTATGGTGCGACTATTTCTTCAGTGGCAGGTTCAGTGATTTATTTTATTGTTCATTAAATTTGTAAAAAATGGATAAATTTTGGGAAAAATTAAAGGAGCTTTATAACTTTAGTCCTTTATTATTTGGAATATCTTTATTTTTAGATCTTTTAATTTTATTCCTTTTACTAAAATGGCTTATTTAAATTATATACTATGTTAAGATTTTTATTTTTTTTATTTCTTGTTATTTTAAATGTTAATTTATTTTCTCAGTCATCACATTATGTTGAAGTAGGTGGTTCTGGTATAGGTGGAGGTGCCTATTATTTCCCACAGCATATTAATATCACTGTTGGAGACACAGTTGTATGGGAG
>MDSW01217028.1_pt1 | contig 13981 bp, 11 predicted proteins | sample 811171 | NCBI WGS metagenome assembly MDSW01 (sample SAMN05326641, study PRJNA326480) | marine metagenome | isolation source: seawater | place: Atlantic Ocean: North West | collected 2012 | reverse complement strand
GCCCTTGCCGAGGATGTTGGCAAACGCCGGCGGGTCCTCGGGCTCGATCGAGACGACGACGAAGCCGAACATGAGAAAGTGGTCGATGACCGTGCGCGCAAAGGGGATCCACTGGTCCTCGAGGTGGCGCGAGAAGACGGGCTTGAGCTTGACGTCCTCGCCGTCGCGCCGCACCACGACGCCGCTGCTGAGCAGCTGGCCCATGAGGATCTGGCGCGCGGCTTGGATGCTCGGCGACGTGTGGTAGAGGTGCTGCAGCGCGACCATCGAGTCGACGGAGATTTTCACTTCGCCGGGCGTGCCGGCCTCGATGGTATCGAGCGGCGTCGCCGCCTTGCGGCGCTTATGGCCCGGGGGATCCCGGCGGGGAATGCGCTTGCGGAGGTCTATGCCAGAACTCATGTTAGACACGCTACCTCCTACACACACACTACGGCTAAATCGCGTTAGCGCGAGACGACTCACGAGCTGTTGCCGACGTCCAAGAGCGTGCCCGCGGCCTGCTCGAGGTCGGTCAACGCGCTGTCGGTCTTTTGCTTCTTGCGCTTTGTAGTTTCCACAAGAATAGTGGCGAGCACTTGTCTGCATTGTACCGACCAGTCGAATCTGACCTCGAACACCTTCCCAGCAAGTGCGTTTTCCGGCGCAAAGTGCTCATTGCGACACTTTACGTCGCCGCCCAAAAGCCCACCGTCTTTGAGAAATGGCTTGCACTCGCTTGGAAGGGAAGCGAGAAAGGTGACCCTGTCCACTTCATGCTGTTTGCGCTTCTCAGCGTCGTATACGATATCGACAGATTTGAGGCCCTTTTTTGAAGCTTTGATGAGCTCAGGTGCCGCAACCGTATTCCACCAGTCGAGCAGGTCGGCGCGCATCGCCACTTTATTCGCTTCCACGCGCTTCTTTTGAAAGTTCATCGCGGACAGAGTCGTCATGGCGAGCGAAAGGCCGAACTTGCCCTCCGTAAGCAGGTCGAAGTCGCGGTTGTTGCAAAACGTTTTCATTTCTTTCACTGCCGCCTCGCTCCCGCCGCCCACTTGCTCCATGTAAACGTCGACGGTATCCCCGTCTTCCATTTGTAAGGCTCCCGGCGATTGCGTCGGATTGAGGCGCGTTCCGTCGAACAAGAAGCGCAGCGACGCTGCGTTCATCTTTGTCTGCGAGGCGTACGCGTCAAACATCTTTTGAAAGGGCGTTGTCGCCTTGAGCCGGAAGCACACTTCGTCTCGGTCTTGCGCGACGCACTTGATATTGAGCAAGTCTTCGGAGATGTCAACCTTTTTGGATTCAGCCGTCGACATTTTGAGTGTGCGACCGGTTTGAAGTGGGTGGGCTCAAAAGCGGCAGCCGCGCCGCGTCGCGCGCGTGCGATAGTGCAACTTTTCTCCCGCCCCCCGCGCGCCGCCCGGCGCGGCCGGTTGCGGCTGCAGCTTGCAGGCAAGAGTCTAGAAGTCTAAAAGGGGAAACTCCGCAATGCACCAAGCGCCAAACGGAGATATCGTCGTCGCATTGGGAAGTATTCCGCCGGCGAGTCTCGTATCCATGTCTTCGGCCAAACATTTCAGCGCAAACGCAAGAAATCCGCCGTTGCCTGAGCCCCTGCCGCCCGATGCGGTGTTGATGATTCATCCAACGACGCAAGAAGTCTACCGCGTTCCCGAAGAGGCGCTGCTCAACGCGAGCGGCGGCGCGACGGTCTGGGACGTCGCGCAAATCCCCTGTCTTGATTTTGAGCAACTGCTCCACGACGGCTTGTTCGCGGCCGAGACGGTGCACCAGCGGCGCGCACTCTTCCCACCGACGCGCGGGATGGACGGGCCGCCTTCGAATCGCGGCAAGCTGGCGCCCTTTCTGCCCAACGAAGTCGGCGTTCTGAAGCTGCGCGCAACCGAAGACGTCCCTTTTCCGAAGACGTGGTACACGCGGATCTGCGTTCAGCTGATCGGGACCAACTGCGCCGAGTACTCGTATGTTCACGATTCCGGCACGCTCGGACGCAAGACCACCGGGCACCGCTTCATCTTTCCGTGGCTGCCGTGCAAGGCGGCGCACGTCTACCACGAGCGCAAGGCCGCCCGACCCGCCACGGACGCGATCGCGTGGTCGATCGACCTCCCCGAATTGGCCCCCACGCCGGACTACATGGCCGCAGCGGGCTTTTCGGGAGAAGTCCAGCCGCTTGGACCCGAAGACATTCCGGGATGCGTGCGTGTCGACACGATGCAGCTCAACGAAGCCGAACGGATCTTCGTCGCCATGTTCACTCCGTTTGCCATGCAATCAATCCGTCAGCCGCGCACTGATGGCTGGCGCGAAAGCTGGGAAAAGGCTGCGTCCACAAAGCACGATTCGTTCCTCAGTCGCGAAGCCGAGGACGCGGCTCGGTTCGAGCGCGAGAAGCTCAGCATCAATGAGAAGCGCAACTTGGAGCAAGCGGACTCGCGCTCGCTGAAGCCGCCTTCGCGTAAGCGATCACGGCTGCTCGAAGAGATGGAAATGGAACCGCATCACGTCTACAATTTCAGAGACCACAAGCGTGCCGTCGAAGACGGCATCATATCGATGAGTAACGATACGTGGTCGCCAAAGATGACACTCAAGCCTCTTGCGTCGATTGGAATCGAAAAGTGGGACACGAATTTGCTAAACGAAGTCATATCGTGCGCCATTCGGTGCGAAAAGCTCGACTCCCGCGTGGCGATGAAATCGCTGATAGCGGCCCAGCTCAGCAAGCGTATTTGGAGCGGTCTTCCCGTGGATATTCTCGCTCGCGTCGTTGGGCAAGCGCTTTCGACGTCGCTCGTTAACGACAATGCACATACCGCTCTGAAGACGTACAACACGATGCGTTCGCTCTGCAGGGGCAGCCGCGCGCTCGCCGACAACATGCTCTTCGGCCAGCTGGCCCGTCTGCACGACGAAGCGCGGCAGCTCGCCACGCGCGACAGCGGGCGGGTTCCCTGTCCGTGGGGGAGCTTGGCGTGGGTTTCGTCCGTGGGCCCGCGGTGCTTCACTGAGAAGACGACCGCCGGCGTCAAAGCGCGCCAGCGCGGCACGGCCCAGTCGATCCCGTGCTCGCCCGCTCTCGTGGGCGCGCGCGCCAATGCGCTCGGCATCAGCTGTCTCGACGTGCTACGCCTTCCGCTCGTGCGCGCCGCGCCGCTACGTCCGTACGACCACGGCGGATGGCCCGTTTCGGAGCGTTCCTTCATTGCGCACCCAAATATCAGGGGCTATTTCAAGACGCGCATTCGTCGCGATTACACGGGAAGCAAAAGGGACGGCGAAGAGTCGTGCCAAGCGCGCAAGCGGTTCAACGAGATCCGTCGCGGCTTTCTGAAGCGTCAAGAACAGTTTGCGCAGCTGCTCTACGAGCTGCGCGAGATCAACCCGCGCGTTCACTTTTTTGTCGACGCCAATCCGCGAAAGGAGTCCCCGGAAGACACAAACTGCTCCGATCAATCGGAGCGCTCAGAGGTGCTCGCGATGCAAATGTCGCCTGAGAGCGCCATACTGGAGGACGAGAGGGTTGGGTTGTAGGTGTTCAGGGCGTATGCGTGTTATAAAAACCCCCTCTTCAAGTTACTACCACCTTACGGGTCCAAACCCGAGCTCGTTGAGCTGCTCCGCGCTCGCGCGCGTTTGCCTTGCCACTGCGGTGGCGTCGAGGCCTAGCGCACGTAGGTGCTCCGCTCGAATTCCCGCATCGCAAAGCGTGGCGGGAGCGACGCCTTGCAAACACTGGCTCCGCGGCTGCGCCAGTTGAAGAATGGCATTCGCCGCCCGGGGCACGCCGGAGCATAGCAAGAGCAGCGTCGCAACGTCGAGTCCTAGCTGGTGCATTGATCCGGTTCCGGCCAAGACGACGGCGTCATGCGGAGTGAGCACAAACTCTGCGACGATATTGTCCGCGCCAAAGGCCGAAATGGCCGACGCGCACCAGGTGGGGTCGACGAGGTCGAGCGCACTAAAGTCGAGAGCGCGCAGCGTTTGCGCATCCTTGACTCCGCGCGCTTTGAGCTGAATGGGCGTAACCCCCGCGGCTCTAAAGCTTTCGGCTTTTACGTTGTTTGACTGGAAGAACGTCAAGTCAAAGCCGGCATCGTCCATGTTCAAGCTCTCTTCCAGCGAGATTCCCGATGTATGGACGAGCGCAATACGCTGACGGCGCGTCAGCTGCGCGCGCACGCGTATTCCGGTGCCGCCGTTTCCTACTCGCGACGCGGACATTGCGCTCGCTCTTGCGAAAACCGTCGCCCTTGAATCCGAACTAGCGCAGAATTTGCACATGGGTGGTTGCGCGCGCGCGTGCCACCGCCCACAGGGCGCGCGGTAGGAGCGCGGGCATTGGCTGGCGCTGGCGCTGCACTATAAAATGAGAAATGAGCGGGCGCGAGCGGAGCTCCGATTCCTGGGCCACATTCGAGTCCCATCTCAATCGCGTATTCGAGGCCAACACCTACGACGAAATCGACGCTGTTCGCACGCGCCTGAAGTCGGTTCTCGATTCCGACGCCTTCGCTTCGGATTGGGCGCAGGTTATTTCGGACGCCTTGTTTGTGCTTGTGCTCGGGCACAAACGGTGTCGCGGACCCGATGCGACGCAAAAGGGAGCCGAGCGCTTCGCAAGATGTTTGAATTCGCTGATCGCTAGCCGTCCGTCCAGTCTGTGCTTTTCGGAGCCCGACGAGTCCGTCCCGTCCTCGGACGAGGAGCCGATGCCGGCTTCGCGCTACGCGCGTGGCGAACGGCCCAAAGTCCTGACCGTCGCTGATGCGGAGGCACCGTCACGAGAAGCCACGCAATGGACAAGGGATCAAATGCGCAAGCTCTTTATCGACCTGGAACGATGGGTTACCGAGGGCCGATTCAAGACCATGGAGGTGACGTTCTTTCGTAGCAACGTGAAGCCGGCGCTCAAGTGGGCGATTTACAATCCGAGTCCCTACGCCGAGCAGGATAAGTATTGGTTTGTGGCCTCCTTGGGAACCTTTCCAGACCAGGCCCAGGTGCTCAAATGGGCTGGGAAGACCGAATGGCACGCTTCCGGATTCGGGTCGCCCTATTGGTTTTCAGCCTTTTGGGGGTTTCTCTCCAATGAGAAGGCGTCGGTCGAAACCGGCGCAGGCGTCGTCTCCGCGCGCTCTCTCTTGCCAGTCGCCCACGTCACCAATGGGTATGCCACTGCCGATTTGAAGCTGCTTTCAAAGGGCATTGATGGCTTCGCTTACGGGCGCAAGCTCGTCATGGCCATTCGCCTTCTTTACGAGTACATGGAATACCACGTGCTCAGCAAGATTCGCCGTCAAGGCGGCGGCTGGGCCGACATCCTAGACGACGAAGACTTTGTCAACTACCTGCACAATGTGCCCGAACCGCAGGAGCCGCCCAAGCGGCACAAGAGCAAAAAGCGCGCGCGGGAAGAAGGGGAATAGTGTTTTTGTTTATTAATAAATGTATGAAAAAAACGACCCTACCGTCTCTCGAGTAGGCGCCTTCCCGCCCGGATCCAGACCCACACCGCCAACGTCCAAATGCAAACGGCGATCGCAAAGTCTCCCGGATCGGGAGGCGGAGGCGACGGACGGAGGTGCTCGTCTCGACCGTCAAAGCGCCAGCGACGTAGCCACGGGGTCACGCCATCGCCTCGATTAAGGCCCTTCGCCACTCGTAATTGCGGGCCCACGGCGCGCATCGCTCCTCTCGGAGCCGATCAATGAGCTGACACTCCTCCTTTATCCATTCTTCAAATTCTAGCGCGTGCGCGCTGTAGAACCGCGTCCCCGCCCGGATCGCTTGCAATTCGTAGAACGACTCAAAGGCCTCGTCCATGGAACTATTCCGCGCACTGAGCAACCGGTCGAACTTTCCCAAGCGATGGTCCCAGCCATCCCTGTTCGGGTTTCCGTGAGGCTCGGGTTCGGCGTAGGCGCCGTTCCAGCGCGACTTGTGCGCGTCAGGGTGCGCGTCGTAGTACATGCCGGCCTTTGCGTCGCAAAGCGACAAAAACTCCGTCGCCAGCTCTTCGGACTCCGTTTTCTCCGGAGTATCGAGACTGGCGCAGAGGGTCCCATTAACACTCATCTCCGAGGCGATACGAAGCGGACCTTCGTTTGCGTCTTTGTCAACGAACCATTCGGAGCTCGAGGTCTTCAAAAAGACGCTCAAGTTGCGATCGTCTCGCCTTGCGTGCGCAATCCTCTGAGAGAGGCGCGCCTCTTCGTAGTCCCTTTCGATTCTGGCCTCGTCAACGTTGATCTTCCAATCGGCCAGAAGCTTGCGAACTTCGTTTCCGAATTCAGCAGCGTATCCCTCTATAACGAAGAGAAATCCATCGACGATATACTGGCCGCGCTTATTGATATCGCTTCGTCCCAGTGCGTTTCCGTGCAGATACATTGACGGACGGTTTCGTGGCTCCATCAACAGCGCGCAGTTCTGCTCGATGCAAGCACACAACCGTTCGCGCATGTCGCGAATTTTTTGCCGAATCGCGCGCGCCATCGGCGTCATCATCCATTTCCAGAAAGACGATGGCTCATCTGTCTTACCGCGTAATGTCTTACGGCTGACGCCACTTCGGTTCGTGCTCTTGCCCATAACGTCTGCGACGTGATGTTTAAAGAGCTCGTCCTTGTCGTAACACGCGCAGGCGTTCCCATTGGAATAGTCGATGTGCCCTACCTCGCGCATCCACGCTGACATCAACGCATCGACTTGCATTCCACCGGCCTCCTCGGTTTGAAACTTCTTGCACAGGCTGTCCACCTTTTGCAAAATACCCGTGCACGCTGACATGACTGCGACGCCGAACGCTTCCACGTGGAGCATGCGTCGATCCCATCGTCTGATGTGCAGATGTATGCCTTGCCTCCTCAACGGACGCGTCACCAGCCGGCCGTCGCCTTTGGCGCAAAGCGCCGTCTTACACGTCGATCGCAGCGCGAGCAGCGCCTTGATCAAATCGAGCTGCTCCTCGTCGCGCTTCGATGCGCCCGAGCCGTCGCCACCATTGTACGACCTCGTCACTTGGCGAAAGGCTTGCGCCAACGGCGTCAGAATGGAGAGTACGCTCCACATTTCGGTATGTGCTGGGGCCGTCTCGCTCTCCATCGGGTACGCGCTGTGCGCGGGCGTCGGCCGCACCCACTTGACGACCTTGTCGGCTTCCTCGTACACCGCCTGCGTGCGCGGACGCGCGCGCCTTCGAATGTGCGCCACGGTGCACTCTTCAGCGTCACGTTCTTGCGAGGAAGAGTAGCACGGTCCGATGGCGAATTGCCAGTTTGGATTGCCGAATACAGTCGCCCCCGGAGTGCGATTAATGTACTCTATCATTCCGGGCTTCAGCTTCCCAGAGTCTTCGAAGAAGGCGCGGTATCGATTCCTCGCATTCTTCCGAGCGCCTTGCATGTGCGCGCCGGAGCGCGGGTACGCGGCTTCCCATTTGGCGTTTTCGAGCGCGAGAGCTTCGATGAAGGCTGTGGACATTGCTCGCGCGCTCCTATACACATGGGTGGCGTGCACTCGCAAGCGGCAGCCGCGCAAGAGTTGCACGATAAAAAAAATACACACGCCTACTCCTTGATTCGGAATTTGCACATGGGTGGTCCCGCGCGCGCGGGTCGTCGTGCGCGCCTCCATTGTACGGGTTGCCGACCGCGGCTGGCCCTGCTGCCACACGTATGAGTAGGAATTGAATGAGGATGAACGGCTCGAAGGATCCGAAGCCAATGTGGGGAATGAGCAAGGCGCCGAAGAAGTACGTCTCGTTCAACTCGTCCGTTGGCCGCGTAGGCCACAATGGCAAAGAGCGCAAGGCGCCAGAGTTTCGCGTCCTGTCCAATTTCTGCGAGGTGCCAGGTGGGATTAAGTGGCGCGGGAAGCTGTACCCGTCCGCGGAGCACCTGTACCAGATGCTGGTGAAGGTGGATCCGAGCTGCTGGTACATGTTCGAGTGTGGCGGCATCCTCGGCTCGGTCGAGGCTGGGTTCAAGGCGATGGGCTTCAAGGATAAGAAATTGGCAACAAGCGTCAAGTTTTGGGGGCCGACGAAGAGCAGCGGTCGCCCCGCGATGGTCGGGATTGTCGCGAAGATGGCCGTGAACAAGCCCTCGCGGGTGAAGGGGCTGAAGCTGAAGCCGAAGCCCGAAACCGGCTTCACGGATCAAGAACTCATCGACATCTTCGTCCCAATCCTGAAGGCGAAGTGGAAGTGCTTCAAAGCCTTCCGCGACGCGTTGAAGGCGGTGCCAAAGGACACGACGCTCATCGAATACTCGCGCAGCGCGGAGCGCGAGGTCAGGGCCTACCGCTCGCCAAGGTGGACGGGGTTGGTAAAGGATGACGTCCTTTACGGCAAGAATTTGTGCGGCCGTATCATGGCGATGGTACGGGATGAGATGATTGAGGAGTGAGTGTTTTTAGTGTGTGTGTTCCTCTTTGAGAAATAAAAAAAAGACATTCACGATACATCTCACCGGCAGCCGCGAGAGTTGCACTACACAACCTCCGCCGCGAGGTCCGCGCTTTGATATGATGCAAAGCCAAAGTCGTGGACGTTTTTGAATTCGTGGCCCGACCAGTAAGCCAGCGTCCACGTCGCCTGTTTCATCTGGACTTGGAAAAAGTCTTGTTGCCCGAGCAAAAAGCGCCGGCCGACGCCAGATGCGGTTCCGAGGTAATTATTGATGAGCCGCTCGGCAACGAACGCAGCGCGCAGCGTTGGAGCCGTCGATCCGCTGACGACGTTGTCGAGCTCGGCGAGCGATTCAGGCTCGCTGCGGATCATCTCGCGGACCTCCGGAACCATCGACTTCACGGTCGCTCCTTTTACCTCGACGAAATCGGATTTGCACATGAGCACGCCCAGCGTGAAGAGCTGCACGGTCCGGTACTGCAGCGCCATTGGCACAGAGCGCGCGTAGCCGCCGCCGTGCATGTACCGCTGCACGCTGTGGTAGAGCTTGGACATGTCGACGCACGCAAAGCTCGAAGGCCGCGCCGGGTGGTTTGCTGTCCTCTTCCGCGCGGGTTCGCGAAGGCACAGGACGGTCTCCTCGCGTTTTCGCCCGGCGGGCTCCTCTTCCTCCTCCTCCTCCTCTGGCGGCGGCGGCACCGTCTCCGCTACTGGTGGCTCCGTCTCCGACTCCGCCGGCGGCTCGTCGACTTTGGCAAACGCGTACGTCGCGCACGAGTTGCACCGCGTGCCAATCGGCATCGGCCGGGGCGGGGAGCAGCTGCACCACGCGGTTTCTCCCGACTCGCCGACGTACTTTTGCAGCAGCGCGCTTAGAGCCCGTTGCTTCTTGAACGGGCGGTCGTCCGTCGAAGCGCTCGGCTCCGATGTGGCGTCGGGCGCCTTGCGTTTTTGCGACGACGACGATGCCGCGGCAGGAGCAAGCTGAAACGGCGACGTCGCGGTCGCGGGCCCATCGCGACCGACGCGGAAGGCTTCCTGCAAGAGCTCGATGAGGAGCGAGTCCGTGTCGATGGTCCAGAGCAAATTCAAAGAGACCATGCCGAGCGGTCCGTCGGGATTGGCGACGGCGTGGTCGTGCACGCGATTGGTCACGTCGGTTAGCTTCATGTCGCCTTCGCCGACCGCTCGCTCGCGCGTGAGCAATTGCGTCCAGAGATCGGGATCGCTCGAAAGCACGCCCGGCACGCGCGCTTCATCCGACGGCCGCGACGCTCCGCGCGCATCAATCCCGTCAAACGTCAGGCTCCACATTCCGTTGCCGTCGATATTCTCTTGAATGTAGTCCAAGACGCCTTGGGCGACGGCGTCGTGGAAGCGCGATCGCGCCGCTCGGTTGCCCATGAGTAGCTGCACATTGACGGGCGCCTGTGCGTACATCTTGTTGCCGTCCCTGTACACCACCGCCGCGTCCGGACCGGCGTCTTCGACGAGCACGCCCTTGAGGTCAGTAAGAGTGTAATCGTCGGTCGTCGGACACGGCGCCAAATCGGAGGAGCACACGGGCGCCTTACGCGTATTTGACCGGTCTCGCTTCTTCTGCGTCGCGACTTTGGCCTTGGTCATTTCCTTGGGCTCGTCGAATACCACGACTACGTGCGCCGCAGCTTTCACTGCGGACGCAATCTGCGTCGCTATCACGGCAACGAAGCTGTCGAATGTATCGATGGCCACCGGTACGGCCATGAGAAGCACATTTCCGTCCACGACTACCAGCGTTTCTGACCTACGGCGCTTGTGCACAGTGCGGACGTCTGGCAGCTTTTGCACCCGCGAATGCGCGCTTTGGAACAGCGCGCGAAAGGTCGCCTTGGCCCCGGCGTCGCCACCTTGCAGCCCCATCGATTTCTCCGCCCGGGACTGACGTTTGACATGGATGGCTCACTAGCGGGAGCTCTGCCGCCCCGTCCGCAGCGTTCGCCCATCCGGGCAGCGCCGCCGCACACGCTCGGCTCCAACATTCCCGAGGCCGCATCCGTCAGCCCCGAGCTGCACGAGCGGCCGCGCTTGTGGAACGCGCTGCTCGTGCGGCTTGGGCTTGCGCCGCTACTCCGAAAACTTCGGGAGCGTCGGATCGTCGACTGGCTCCGAAGGAGCCTGTTGCAACACTGCTTCGAAGCCGACACACCCGAAAGGATGCACGATGCGCCCGATAAGAAGCTCGTATCAACGACGCCGCTGATTTCGCAACGTTCAGATTCTCCGACGAGCTCGTCGTCTTCTCCGGACTTTACAAAGCACGAGTCGGCACTGACCTACGAAACGCTGGGCGCCTGGCTGCTCTCGTCCAGCCGTCCGCCTCCAGAACTGGAGCTCGCTCCGCCGCCGCGGTTTGGGAACATCGATCGCGCTGCTCCGACCGATCCGCCACGTTCGCAGGCCACCGCATTGCAGCATGCTGGTCACCTCATTGGCGAGGTGTATACGCACGTCGTGAAAGCAGGTTGCTGGGACTCGGGGTTTCCACGTGGGACCCGACCCTTTTACGGACGGTTTCAGATCGGCCGCAGCGCGCTCGGCATCGGCGGCGGGCCCCCGGTGCGCCGCCTCGCGAGCATGCACATTGGTCAGCCCGGTACCGATTCGTGGAACGTGATCATTGCCGCCACGGAGCTCGCTCGAAAATGGGCGTTGCCGTGGGCGACGCCATCGCTCGAGCCCACGGAAGTGCTGTTCTTACTCGATAGAGCGACGCGAATGCGCATCGCCGTCGCGCTCGCCACTGCGTGGCACTTTCAACGCAGCAGCGCGACGCGATTCCCGCGCGAGTACGCCCCCGACCTGTCGCGCGTGGAGGGCACCGCGGGCAACTTTTCCTTTGAGCTGGCGCGTATCGGATACCTCTGTCTTTACGAAGCCGAGCGCCGCCGTCTCGGTCCGTGGCCCATCGACATGGTCGTCGAGATGCAGACGTGCCTCCTCGACTTACAGATCGGCTTGCTCATCGGAACGCCGACGTTTGGACCGATGGTCCGCAACGCGCAGGTGCTCGCCGAAGAGCGCCTCTTCGCGCTGATCGAGGACGGCCGGTCGCTACTCACAATCTCGGCCGCGCTTACCGCGCGCGCGGTGATCCCGTTCTTCGTTCGCAATCTGTGGCTATCCAATGGCGGCCAACTCTACCTGCAAATATTCGACGACACGCCTGAGCTTCCAGTCAAAAACGCGGCGGCAGCGCTCGTCTGCGCCGCGTGGATTGTCACTTCCGAGCATACCAACGCGCAGGCGGAGCACGTGTGCGCCTTCTTTAATTTATTGGAGCAGCGCTTTGCGCTGGCCATCGTAAGCGCGGTGGCGCCAATATCGCACTCGGTCTACACGCACACCGATTGCTTCGCCTCGCCTTCCTTTTACGCCGCGCCCTACGTGTCGCACGACGCGCTCGACTCGGCCCGCACGCGGCTGGCGGCGGCGCTTCGGGCGTACGGCGAGGTGTGGAGCGCGCTTGCGGCGTAAACGTGCGAGTGATAGGGGGAAAAAGAAGTTGGTTCACACGCCTACCACACGACCCTTGAGCGCGTGCGCTTCGAAGACGGCGGCGACAACCGACGCGTACGGGTTGGCCATGCCCCTGGTTTCCTCCGGAGGAAGCGCGGCAAACATCGTGTCGACGGCTTTCTTGAACTCGTAGAGGTTCTTCGGGTAGCCACCGTTGAACGCAGCAAACTGGTTCTTAAGAAGGTTCCAAAGGTAGTGTTCGTCAGGCTTGTTCAAATCCCAAGCCCAAGCCCGTTCGAGCAAGCGGTGAGACAGCCTGATCTTTTTCGGCGGGAACGGCGCGATGTGCGCCGGATTGGGGTACCGCTGGTGCAAGTCCTGTTCCGCTGTCCAATAGCCGTCCACCCTCGGCGTGCGCGTTCCATAGAAGTGATCCAAAGCTGCAGCGCGCACTTTCTCGTACTCCGGACCGCTGTGCTGCACGTAACGGTCGTACTCCCCCCACAGTGCAACGAGCCGCTCCGGGATCTCGTGATCGGCCACGCCGTCCCAAAACTTTCTGGTCATGGCCTCGTCGAGCCGATGCGACGCGCCGTGAAACTTGATGATTTCGTGCTCGACCCCCCTTTTCCCGTCCTCATACTCCTTCCATCTGGCCTCCTTGTTACGAGCATTCTCCCGGTTGAACACCCACTCGTGCCATTCCGGCGGTGGCTCCGAGGGTTCGGGGCCCCACGGCCTCGTCGGCCCCGACATTCGCCCTTTACTACCGTACATCGCGTTATGGGGTTATTCGGACACAACCACTCACGCGATTGCCGTTTAATTCTTATTCGCGAGCTTTTTCGCAATGCGTTTGAGCGTCGGTTTGACAATCTCGATGAACGTGGTGTCGTGCACGGTCTTTAGCTTGTCCAAATTCACGACATACTTGTTGGTGTCGGTTTTGCTGGCCCAATAGACAAAGACGGTGCACATGAACTCTTGTCGGTTGCTGCAGGTATCCACCGTTCTCGAAGCGCACATCTCGCCTTTGAAGACGTAGGCGTTTGCTTCTTTCTCTTTGTTGACATCTTCTTGAATCGTCTTGAGAATGAACGCGCGATTTGTCCGTGGACCGCCGTCGGAGGGCACTCTGAACACCGCTTCATATTTGGCGCCTTCACTCGGTTGAACACTGAGAACGGCACCGTTTCCGACTGCGAAGGTGTCCTGGTCCACCGTCGGGTCGCTCTCGGGCATGATCAGGATCTTCTTCTCCTTTTTCCCCAAAGAAATGCCGAAGAGGCTCGTCTCCGCGCTCCGCTGCCCGGCGGCGAGCACGAGGTGCAACCTCGACGCCGGCGCCCCCGTCTCGGCGCCGCCGCGCCACGCCGGCGGCGGCGGCAACGGCGCGCCGGGCGCATCGGGCGCAGCCGGGCGCAGGCTCATCGCGGCTGTCGCTTGCCCGGCTTGCACTAACAGACCCCGCCTGCGCCCGCGCCTTATCCCGCAAAATGGCGTGCCAAATCGTGCAACTCAAGCCCGGCGAGCTCGAAGAGCGCGTCGACGCCGCCACCCGCGCGCGCAACATTGTGCACGCGGAGCTCAAGGCGGGCCGCCTCGGCCAGGGCCCGGCAGACCGGTACGAGTTCAGGTACGCCGTGGGCAACGACAAGTCCGAGGCCGAGAACCACGAGACCGTGCAAAAGTTTCTCGCCGCGTACAGGCGGGGCGACGCCGCCTTTGGCGTCGGCTCGTTTGGCTCGGTCTGGCACGACCTTCCGCTCGACGACGGCACGGTCGAACGCGTCTCCCTCGACCCCAGGATGACGCCGCCCATGGAGACCGCGGCTTCCAATGGAAAGGTGGGCGTATGGACCATTGGCCTGGAGGGCAACCCCTTTGCGTGATCCGCGTTATCGCGTGTTGACAACTTGGGTGGTGTGTGAGTACTAGAAATGTACTAGACTCCCCTAGTGCAGAGTACTAGGAATCCATCCGCGATTTTGCGACCGTTACGGAATGGGCCCTGGAGGGGTAGAGTACTAGAGTGAACTAGAAAAATTTGACCTAGTAGATTTC
>MDSW01016374.1_pt1 | contig 13982 bp, 17 predicted proteins | sample 811171 | NCBI WGS metagenome assembly MDSW01 (sample SAMN05326641, study PRJNA326480) | marine metagenome | isolation source: seawater | place: Atlantic Ocean: North West | collected 2012 | reverse complement strand
TTTTTTCAATTTGAGAACGTTGTAATTTTCTTTTTCTTCAGACATAATAATGAAATGATAAAGAAACTATATGATAGATGTGTACAATTAGCTAGGCATAAATTTTCCAAGCCCCTTTTGGCTTTTTTTTCATTTATTGAGAGTTCTTTTTTCCCTATCCCGCCCGACGTGATGATAATTCCTATGGTTGTTGCAGATAAAAAAAAATTTTTGTTAATTGCTTTAATTGCCACAGTTTTTTCAGCGCTCGGGGCACTATTTGGATATTTAATAGGATATCTTTTTTTTAACGAAGTTGGTATAAAAATTTTTCAATTGTATGGCTATGAAGATGTAAATTTTCTTAAAGATAAATTTTCATCGGAAAGCGGTTTGGTGCCTTACATCATTACACTTTTTATAGCGGGATTTACTCCAGTTCCTTTTAAACTATTAACCATCACAAGCGGTTTTATCCAATTTAATTTATTGATATTTTTTATTACATCAGTGTTTACAAGGGGATTAAGGTTTTTCCTATTAGCTTTTTTAGTGCACAAGTTTGGGGAGGCCATTGGACCTTTCATTGAAAAAAAGGGAGCTAAATATTCCATGATATTAGGGATAATTATTGTAATTGTTTTATTAGCAGTTTATTTTGTAATTAAAAATTATGCTTAAAATTAATGATCTTTTTTTTGCTAAAGTTTTATTTTTTTTAAGTTTTATTACTTTGTCATCAGCGTTATTTATTGAACATATTTTGGGGCATCCACCATGTAGTCTTTGTATATTTCAAAGAATTCCTTATATTGTATGTTTTTTAATATGTGGAATTTTTTTGATTTTTAAAAATTTTGATAAATTTTTTTTATATTCAATTTTAATAATTTTTTTAATAGCTTTTATTTTATCTTTTTATCATGTGGGCCTAGAGCAAGGTTTTTTTAAAGAGTCATTTTTATGTTCAACTTCTACTCAAGAATTCGAAAAACCATCTGAGCTTTTAAAAGAACTCAAGCCACTACAAATAAGTTGCAAAAATTTAACGTTTAGATTACTTGGTTTTTCACTTGCTACATTAAATCTTATTTTATCTCTTGCAATAATGATTATAACTCTCAATAGATTGGTTAATTATGAAAAATACAAATAAAAAAGATTTAGAGGAAATTATAAGAGTTGATCACGCTGGAGAACGTGGTGCGATTAAGATTTATGAAGGTCAACTGTTAGCTCTTAAAACATTTAAGGAAGATGATGAGCTTAGAAAAAAAATCGAAGAAATGCGTGTTCACGAACAAGAACACTATGATTTTTTCAATAGCGAAATTAAAAAGAGGGGTATCAAACCGACAAGATTATTGCCTTTATGGGATTTGTTGGGAATTACTCTTGGTTTTGGCACAGCTGTTTTAGGAAAAAAAGCTGCAATGCTTTGCACTGCCTCTGTTGAGGAAGTAATAGACAAACATTACAAAAATCAGACCTATAAATTGGGTCAAGATGAAAGTGAATTAAAAAAGAAAATTGAAAAGTTTAGGAATGATGAACTTGAACACAAAGACATTGCTTATGAACAAGGAGCAACTAAAAAAGGTTTATATAATATTTTAGATAAAGTTATTAAAACTTCATCTAGAATAGCAATAGTGATTTCTGAAAAATATTAATTAGGGTTCTAATTCAATATCCCAATATAAATAATCCATCCAGCTTTCGTGCAAAAAATTTGGTGGAAAGTTTCTGCCATTTTTATGCAGATCGTCGACTGTAGGTCTGTAGGGTTTGTTAAATAATCTCATACCACTTTTATTATAAAGTTTTCCACCCTTTTTGACATTACAAGTGGAACAAGCTGTTACAACGTTTTCCCAATCTGTAATCCCTCCTCTAGATTTAGGTAGTAAGTGATCAAAAGTTAAATCTTTTTTATTTCCACAATATTGACAAGTAAATTTATCTCTTAAAAAAACATTAAATCTAGTAAAATTGGGATTTTCCGAAGGTTTGATAAAACTTTTAAGAGCAATAACACTTGGTAAACTCATCTCAAAAGATGGGCTACGTATTTTTCTTTTATAATTGGAAACAATACTCACCCTCTTTAGAAAAACTGATTTTACTGCATCCTGCCAACACCATAAAGATAATGGATAATAACTTAATGGTCTGAAATCAGCATTAAGAACTAATGCAGGGCATTTTTCAAGCGGCACTTGTTGTCCAGAAGGTATAATCATAATTAAAAGTTATCTGAAACTAAAATTTTTTTCAAGTTATAATTTGATGCAGTTTGTAGCAAAATTAATATAAATTTTTTTTAATAAAGTCTAAACCCAAACTCAGCCCTTCTTGAGGAATGCGATGTTCACAATTTTTGAAAATTTTTGATTGAATTTGATAATTATTACGGGTAAAAAATTCTTTCGCTTCCAGTAAAGAACTAACTGGAACTATTTCATCTTTATCTCCATGCATCAAAATAATTTCAGGCCTTGATAATAAATTATCTTCCAAATGACTAACATTAATAATTTTACCTGAGTAGCCAATAATTGAATTTATTTTATCTTTTCTTTTAATACCTGTTTGTAAAGAAATCATACATCCTTGACTAAACCCACCTAGAGAAATTTTATTTGATGGTAGGTTGTTTATTTTTTTTACATCTTCGATTAATTGGTTTAATTTTAATTCTGCAACTAAAGACTTGGTAAGGATTTGGTCTGGTGTTTGATTCATTAAATCAAACCATTGATATCCGGATGGACTTACAGCACAATTTTCTGGTCCATCAGGACAGATAAAAATTGTATCTGGGAGGTAATTTTTCCAATAATTTGCTAAAACTGAAATATCTTTTCCATCACCGCCGTAACCGTGGCAAAGTATAACAGCGTTTTTTGGTTTTTGTTTAGAAAAAGGATTAATTACTGTTGTTTTTAATGAGTAGCTCATGGTAGTAAATCAATAATTATGTCAGAATTTTTTTTTAATCTAATTGGCTTCACATTGTTAGGCGCTGTTGGCATAGTTTTAATATTAGGTATTTATACTTTATTTAAAGGTGGTAATACCAGTAAAAAGTATTCTAATAAATTAATGCAATTAAGAGTTTTGTTACAATTTATCGCGATAATTGTTTTAGTAGTTTTAGCTTATTTTTTTAAGAATTAATTTTTTCCTCTAAAAATTTTAAGAACTCTTTTTCATTAAAATTTATTTCTCCAATAATCCTCCCAAATTCATTTCCATTTTTATCTATCAATATGCTAGTTGGAAGACCTCTCATTTTAAAATTTTTCGCAAGATCAAAATTAGGGTCAAAATAAATTTTTAAATTCTCTATTTTTAAATCATCAAAGAATTTTTGTGCTTTATTTTTGTTTGGTTTTTCTAAATTTATTGCAAAAATTTTTATTTTTGGCTGATTTTTTTTAAGTAGGCTAAGTGATGGCATTTCCTTTTTACAAGGGGCACACCATGTTGCCCAAAAATTTAGAATCACGATATTGCCTTTATTGTCGGTTAGATCAACATCTTGAAGATTAAAATCTTTAAATACGATATTCTCAAGTATTACAGGTTTATCGTGAATTATAATGTTATTTGATAAGTTTTGGCTCGAGTGTAAATAGTTAAACCAAAAGATAAATAATATTGTGTTGATATAGATTATTAAAGATTTACTAATTTTCATATTAATTTAAATTAAAATAACATAGTAAAATGAAAAATAAAAATAAAACTGTATGGTCTAAAAGATTTAAGGAAGGCACATCTAAATCTTTTCAAAGAATAGGTTCGTCTATAAATGTTGATAAAAGACTTTATAAACAGGATATTCTTGCATCAATAGTACACTCCCAAATGCTGGTAAAGCAAAAAATTATTTCGCCAAAAGTTGGTAATAAAATTATTAATGGATTAAAAAAAATTAAAAAACAAATGGATAAAGGTAGCTTTAAGTATAAAGAAAAATATGAGGACATTCATTTAAATATTGAAAAAAAATTGTTTGAGATTTCTGGTCAAGCAGCAGGTTACTTACATACTGCTAGATCTAGAAATGATCAAGTTGTTACTGACTTTAAATTATGGGTAAAAGAGTCAACAATTGAAATTATAAACCTTATAAATAAAAATATGTCAGTAATTTTGAAAAAAGCTGAAAAAAATGTGAGCACAGTGATGCCAGGTTTTACTCATTTAAAAAATGCGCAACCAATATCTTTTGCACATTATTTGCTTGCTTATTTTGAAATGCTCAAGAGAGATAAAATAAGATTTAATAATAATTTATTGTTGATTGATGAGTCTCCTTTAGGTGCTGCGGCACTTTCTGGAACTTCATACAATATAGATAGAAAATTTACTTCAAAAAAATTAGGATTTAAAAAACCAACAAATAATTCAATAGACTCCGTTTCAGATAGAGATTTTGCAATTGATTTTTTATATGCTGCGGCTGTTTGCGCAATGCATTTATCTAGATTGGCAGAGGATTTTATAATTTTAAATTCAGACGCATATAATTTAATAGGATTTAAAGATAAAATGCTTACGGGTTCATCAATAATGCCTCAAAAAAAAAACCCAGACCCAGCTGAACTTATTAGAGGTAGAACAGGAATAAACTACGGTAAATTAAATTCAATTTTAACAATTATGAAGGGTTTACCAATTTCTTATTTTAAAGATTTACAAGATGATAAAGCTCTTGTATTTGATGGTTTTGACACTTTGAGAGACACTTTGATAATGAGCCATGAACTTGTACAAAGTATAAAACCTAACAAAGAGAGAATGTTGAAAATGGCAAATATTGGTTACACTACATCAGCAGATTTTGCAGATTATCTCGTAAAAGAAAAAAAAATACCCTTTAGAGAAGCTTACAATATTTCCTCTAAGGTAGTAAGTTTTGCTGAAAAAAATAAAAAAAACTTAGATCAACTATCTTTAAAAGACTTAAAAAAATTTTATGAAGATTTAGATAAAAAAGTTCTTGAGGTTTTTAAAGTTAAAAATTCAATGAATTCAAAAATTTCTTTTGGTGGAACAGCTGAAAAAAACATAAAAAAAATGTTAAGAAGATATAGGAGTGAGTTAAAATGAGAATATTTTTTCTAATTTTATTTTGTTTATCCATACTAAATGGATGCGGTAAAAAATCAGATCCAAGGTATCAAGTTAAAATATCAAAACAAATTATTTTAATTTCATGATTACTGGAAAATTTAAAAATGGCAGTTTAAAAGTTGAGGAACTAAATGTAATTAAAATTACAAAAACTGTCAGAACTCCGTTCTATATCTACTCAAAAAAAAATATAGTGCAAAATTACAAAAATTTTTATGGAACTTTTAAGAATGTCAAACCACTAATTTGTTTTTCAGTAAAAGCAAATTCAAATTTAGGCGTATTAAAAGTATTAAAGAAACTTGGATCTGGAGCTGATGTAGTTTCAGGAGGAGAATTACTTAAAGCTATCAAATCAGGAATTAATCCAAATAAAATTGTTTTTTCAGGTGTTGGAAAAAGTCATGAAGAAATAGAGCTTGCTGTAAAAAAGAGGATTTTGTTAATAAATGTTGAGTCTGAAAGTGAAGCAAATTTAATAAATAAGATCTCTGAAAAGAATAAAGTTAAAACAAGAATAGGGATTAGGTTAAATCCAGATATTAGCGCTGCTACCCATAGAAAGATTTCTACTGGAAAAGCAGATGATAAATTTGGTCTAACAAGAAAAAAGTTGGTATCTTTTTGTAATCAAATTGACAAACTTAGAGGCTTAAAGTTAGAGGCTATTAGTGTACACATTGGAAGTCAAATATTATCTGATAAACCTTTTAAAAAAATTCTCAAAGTTCTTGAGGATGTGATGAATGATACAAACATTATCTTTAAGTTTGTAGATCTTGGTGGTGGTTTTGGAATACCTTATAATTCAAAAGAAAAAAAAATTAATATAAAAAATTACTCCACACTAGTAGAAAAATTTCAAAAGAAATTTGATTGTCAAATTATTTTTGAACCTGGAAGAGCTATAGTTGGAAACGCAGGAATGTTAATTTCAAAAGTTCAATTTTTAAAAGAGGGAAAAAATAAAATTTTTGTTATTCTTGACGCTGGTATGAATGATTTTATGCGCCCAGCTTTATATGATGCTAATCACCAGATTGTTCCTGTTTTAAAGAAAAATTCATTTTCAAAAAAAAATATAGAATTTGTTGGCCCAATTTGTGAGTCTGCTTGTAAATTTATAAAATATAAAAAATATCAAAAAATTAATGAAAATGATTTTGTTGCTATACTTGACGTAGGTGCTTACGGTTCAAGTTTGTCATCAAATTATAATACAAGACCACTTCCCACCGAAATTCTAGTTGAAAAAAACAAATTCAAAGTTGTTAGAAAAAGGCAATCGATTTCAGAGCTGATCAAAAATTAATGCAATTTGTAAAATCATTAATATTTAATTTATTTTTATATTTAGCAATTATCTTTATATTGATCTTAGCATTACCATCGTTGGTGCTCCCAAATCGAATTACGCTTCTCTTTGGTAAGTTTTTAGCTAATATTATAATTTTTTTAATGCGGTTTATTTTAGGCACAAAAGTAATATTCCACGGTGTTGAAAATTTAAACAAAAATAAAAATTTTTTTGTTGCCTCGGCCCATCAATCAATGTTTGAGACTTTTGTTTTACAAGCTCCATTAAGATTCCCAATTTTTATTCTAAAAAAAGAATTGATGCAAATTCCAATATTTGGTTTATACTTAAAAAAAATAAACTCAGTTTCTATTATCCGAGAAACTACAACAAAAGAGAATCTTAATTTTTTTGAAAAAATCAAAAAAATAACTCACGAACAGAATAGACCTCTTCTTATATTTCCTCAGGGGACCAGAGTAAAATATAATGAGAGAGTACCTTTCAAAAAAGGTGTGGGGAGAATTTACGAATATTTAAAAATACCCTGTGTTCCCGTTGCATTGAACTCAGGTAAAATTTGGCCAAAAAATAGCTTTATGAAATATTCTGGAGATATACATGTTTCATTTTTAGAGCCAATAAACCCAGGAAAAAATAAAGAAGATTTTATAGAGGAACTTGAAGAAAAAATTTATCTAGAAATAAAAAAATTTTATTAATTTTTTTTTCTGCCAAAATCTGGCTTATTTATATCTTGACCTGCATCAACTATCTCTTTTCTTAAGTTTTTGGTTGATTTAAATAATTTTTCAAGTTCCTTACTATTTTTTTGAACTAAAGCTTTTTTGAAATTTTTTAAATTATCATTAAAACTGTCTAAAATTTTGATAACATTTTCACTATTATCAATAAATATATCTCTCCACATAATTGGGTCGGAAGAGGCTATTCTAGTAAAATCTCTTAATCCCCCAGCGCTGTATTTAATAATCTCTTGTTTTAATTTTTCATCATTGCCTAAAGCCGTTTTAACTAAACTATATGCAATAGCATGAGGTAAATGACTGGTAATTGATAAGATTTCATCGTGTTCATTACAATCCATTAATTTTACCTTACACCCAATATTCTTCCAAAAATTTTCCAACTTTTCTACATCCTCTTTTTTAGAATCATTAGCTGGAGAGATTATGCTCCACCTATTCTCAAAAATTTCAGCAAAACCAGCTTGTGGACCACTCTCCTCTGTTCCAGCTATAGGGTGCGAAGGTATCCACGATATATCTTTATTTTCTAAATTCATAAATAATTTGTTGGCTACACTTTTAACTGATCCGGTATCGGTCACAATAATTCCCTTTGAAAAAGAGTCCTTTATTTCCTGTAAAATTGAGGAATATGAACTGAGTGGAGTTGCAATAATTATAAGATCGGCATCTTTTATTGCGTCTTTTTTATTTTCAGTGACTAAGTCAGCAAGATTTTGTTGCTTTAAAAAACTTAAAACAGATTTTGAATTATCGCATGCACTAATTTTTTGAGAAAGATTTTTCTTTTTAATTGCTCTTAATAAAGACGAGCCAATTAAACCACATCCAATAATACAAATATTTTTAAACATCAAATAATTTTTTTTAACGTTGATAAAAATTTTTTATTCTCTTTTGAGTTTCCTATAGTAACTCTTAAAGAATTTTTAATACCATAAACATCCATTTTTCTTAAAAGGATTCCTGATCTAGCTAGTTTTAAAAAAACTTTTTTTGAGCTTATCTTTAACTTTTTAAAGGAAATTAGCATAAAATTTGCGTTTCCAACATTTGTATCAATTTTCATTTTTTTGAAATTATCATAAAATATTTTTGTCCATTTTCTAACATGTTTAATTTCCTTATTTAACCAATATATATCATCTACTGCAGCTGATGCAGCAAACAACGCTGAACGATTTACATTAAAAGGTGGCTTAATTTGATTTAAAGCGTTTATTAATAACTTTGGTCCATAACCCCAGCCAATGCGAAGTCCTGCTAATCCATAAATTTTTGAAAATGTTCTTGTAACAATTACATTTTTAGATTTTGAGAATATTTTTAAACCAGACTTATATTCTTTATTATTTACGTATTCATGATAAGCATCGTCAACCACAAGTAAAATATTACTTCTTAATTTTTTTCTTAACTTTATCATCTCATTTTTACTTAAAAGAGTTCCTGTCGGGTTATTTGGATTAGCAAGAAAAACGATCTTAGTTTTAGATGTAACTTTTTTAAGAATATTTTCTATTGAAATTTTTAAGTTTTTTTCTTTTGCATAAATAACTTTGGCACCATTTATTTTACTATAAATCCTATATATTATAAAACTGTATTCAGGGACTATTACTTCATCATTTTTTGAGATAAATGCTTTACAAATTAATTCCAAAATTTGGTCCGAGCCTGAACCAACTATAATTCTATTGAAATCCACTCTGAATCTTTTACCAAGCTTTTTTCTTAAAAATGTTCCATCAGAGTCCGGGTATCTTTTAAAGTTTGATGCAACTTTTTGATATTCTTTAATAGCTCGAGGGCTCGGGCCTAAAGCAGACTCATTTGCAGATAACTTTATTCTTGCTGCTTTTTGCTTAAACAGGCTCAGACCGGCTACGTATTTTTCTGCATTTATACGTTTTGGTTTAGGTAAATTCATTGTTATTATTTATATAAAAAGCTTATTAATATCTATAATTCATTGCATATGAATTTGACAAGTTTAGGACGATTTAGTACATATTTATAGCGCCGATTTAACCATATTGCAGGCGCAGGATAAATTTTGCTAAAAAGGGTAATTGCCCAGTTTAGCTGGGCTTTTTTTTTGGATGAATAAAAAACTTGAAAATATTAAAAAATTTAATGTATCTAAACCGCTTAAATTAGATTGCGGAAAGACTATTAAAGATTTTCCAATAGCTTATGAAACATATGGTGAATTAAATTCTAACAAAGATAATGCAATCCTCGTTTTTCACGCGCTTACTGGAGATCAGTTCGTTACCGGTACTAATCCAATAACTAATAAAGAGGGGTGGTGGGTGACCGCTGTTGGTCCAGGAAAAGCTATAGATACAAATAAATATTACGTTATTTGCGCTAATGTTATTGGAGGTTGTATGGGTTCCTTAGGTCCAAAAAATATAAATGCTGAAACTAAACAACCATATGGTCTAGACTTTCCGGTAATAACAATTAAGGACATGGTGAGGGCTCAGCAGTCTTTACTTGATCATCTTGGAATAAGCAAACTTCTTTGTGCAACTGGCGGTTCAATGGGAGGAATGCAACTATTACAATTTTGTGCTACCTTTCCTGACAAAACATACTCGGCAATACCAATTGCTTGCAGTTCAAGTCACAGTGCTCAAAATATTGCTTTAAACGAGTTAGCTCGTCAAGCAATCATGGCAGATCCAATTTGGGATAAAGGTAAATATTTTTTAAAAAATGTACAACCAAAAAATGGCTTAGCAGTAGCTCGCATGGTAGGACATATAAGTTATTTATCCGAAAAAGGAATGCAAGAAAAGTTTGGAAGAAAATTACAAGAAAAAGCTGACTATGAGTTTAGCTTTGATGCAGACTTCCAAGTAGAGAGTTATTTGAGACACCAAGGTTATGCCTTTGTTGAAAGATTTGATGCTAATTCAGTACTATATATTACTCGAGCTATGGATTATTTTGATCTTTCTAAGCAGTTTAAAGGTGGCCTTGTTGAGGCTTTTAAAAATCAGAAAACAAAATTTTTAGTTATCTCTTTTTCATCAGACTGGCTTTATACTACTAAAGAAAATAAAGATATAGTAATTGCACTAAACGCATCTGGAGCTGATGTTTCGTATTCAGAAATTACTACGGACAAAGGACATGACTCTTTTTTAGTTGAAGAACCAGAATTTCTGAAAACAATTAAAGGATTTATAGATTCAGTGTACGAAAAATTTAAAAATGAAAAAAGAATTTAAAGTAATCGCAGATCTTTTACCGAATAACACAAGAGTGCTTGATGTAGGTTGTGGTGATGGATCTTTAATGAGCTTGCTTGTTGAAGAAAAAAATATAGAAGTCCGTGGATTAGAACTTAATAAAGAAAACGTTCAAAAATGTATTCACAAAGGTTTACCTGTTATTCAGGGAAATGCCGAAACGGAACTTCACCAATTCCCCAATCAATCTTTCGATTATGTTGTTCTAAGTCAAACACTTCAGGCATTTTATGAACCGGACAAGGTTTTAAAAGAACTTTTAAGGATAGGTAATTCGGTAATTGTCTCAATTCCAAATTTTGGATATTGGAAAGTAAGGGCTAAACTTTTATTCTTTGGAAAAATGCCTGTAACAAAAACATTGCCTAACACTTGGTACAACACACCCAATTTGCACATGTGCACGATAAAAGATTTATTTAATTTCTGTGATGAAAAAAAAATTATGATTAAAAAGGTAATAGGTGTTAATGAACATCAAACATCAATAATTAAGAAAAGTAATTTAGAGATAAAAAATCTTTTTTCAAAATTAGGAATTTTTTTGATTGGATAAAATGAAAATTGAAATAATACCCTGTCTTTCAGACAATTATAGCTATTTAATTTTTGACAAGAAGTCGAACATTGTTTCTATAGTTGACCCTTCAGAATTTAATTCCTGTGAAAAATTTATAAGTAAATATAAAAAATTAGATTATATCCTCAATACACATCACCATACAGATCACGTAGATGGAAATTTAATGTTGAAAAAAAAATACAATTCGAAGATTTTAGGTTTTGAAAAAGACAAAAAACGTATTCCAGGAATAGATATCTTTTTAAAAGATCAACAAAAATACTCGATTGGAAATTTCGAATTTGAAGTAATATTTATACCTGGGCATACAAGTGGCCACATAGCCTTTTATTTTAAAAAAGAAAAAATTATTTTTACTGGTGACACATTGTTTTCTTTAGGATGTGGTCGCGTATTTGAAGGTACACACAAAGAAATGTTTAACTCTTTGAATAAATTAAAAAAAATTAATCCTGAAACAAAAATATATTGTGGTCATGAATACACTAAAAAGAATCTAGATTTTTGTTTAAAATATGATTCTAAAAATATTCTTTTAAAAAAAAAAGCAACACTCATTAATTCTTTTTTAAGGAATAAAAAACCAACTATCCCAACAATTTTAAGTGAAGAGTTGAAAACAAATATTTTTTTAAGATGTAATGATGAAGCCCTTAAGAGAGAATTAGATTATAATAACTTATCTGATCATGAAATATTTACTAAATTAAGAGAATTAAAGGACTCTTTTTAACTGTAATAATCTTGACTTGGTTGAATTGAGGGCTATATTGCCATCAATTATATAGGATAAAAAATTTATGTCTTTTGCAATTATTGAAACAGGTGGAAAACAATACAAAGTCTCAACAAGTAAAATATTAGAGATTGAAAAGCTTAATGCTAAAGTAGGTGAGACTATCAAATTTAAGAATGTTTTACTTTTAAATGATAATAAAAATACAGAAATTGGCAACCCAAGTATTGAAGGTGCTACTGTTGAAGCTAAACTTTTAGACAATGTTAAAGATCGAACTATATTGGTTTTTCACAAAAGAAGAAGAAAGCACTCAAGAAAAAAAAATGGTCATAGACAGCTACATTCGAAAATTCAAATTACAAAGATTTTAGCAAAAGGTGGAAAAGTGATTGATGAAGCGAAGATAGTTGATAAAAAGAAAGTTGTTAAAACAGAGAAAAAAGATATTAAAAAAGTTTTAAAGAAGATAGGAAAATAAAATGGCAACAAAAAAAGCTGGTGGATCATCGCGAAATGGGAGAGATAGTAAAGGCCGTAGGTTAGGTGTGAAAAGATACGGTGATCAATTGGTGATACCAGGAAATATAATTGTAAGACAAAGAGGAACAAAAATACACCCTGGTGAAAATGTGGGTATGGGAAAAGATCACTCTATATTTTCCCTTATAAAGGGCAAGGTAAAGTTTAAAAAATCAAAATTCAAAAGAACTTTTGTTTCAGTTATCCCTAATTAATTGGGAAATAGATTTTATATTTCCATAAATTATATCCAAAAATGAAATTTCTTGATCAAGCGAAAATTTTTATAAAAGCCGGAGATGGTGGATCTGGTTCGGCAAGTTTTAGAAGAGAAAAATTTGTTGAGTTCGGAGGGCCTGATGGTGGTGATGGAGGATCTGGTGGTTCAATTATTTTGGAGTCTGAAAGAAATCTTAATACACTAATTGATTTTAGATATACTCAACACTTTAAAGCCGAGAACGGAAAACCGGGAAGTAAAAGAAATAAAACTGGTGGAAATGGTAAAGATTTAGTTTTAAAAATACCTGTAGGAACTCAAATATATGAAGAGGACAACAATACTCTGATTTATGATTTTACTAAAAATAAAGAGAGATTTTTAGTTGCAAACGGTGGAAGAGGTGGATTTGGAAATGTAAAGTTTAAAAGTTCAACCAATAGAGCTCCTAAGAAAAAAACTGACGGTAAGTTAGGGGAAGAATTATGGATATGGCTGCAGCTTAAAGTAATCGCAGATATTGGTATTATCGGTTTACCAAATGCAGGAAAATCAAGTTTCTTAGCAGCTATAACAAGAGCAAAACCAAAAATTGCTGACTACCCATTTACTACTTTAAAACCAAATTTAGGAGTAAGTCACTTAAATAACACTGAGGTTATTCTTGCTGATATTCCAGGTTTAGTTGAGGGTGCCCACAAAGGCGTTGGGTTAGGAGACAAATTTTTAAGACATATAGAAAGATGCAAGTCTTTACTTCATATTTTAGATTTGACTGAGGAGAATTTATTTGAAAACTATAAAAAGATTAGATTTGAACTTGGAGCTTATGATAAGAAATTGCTTAAAAAAAAAGAAGTTATTTTTTTTAACAAATCAGATTTACTTGAGAAAGAAGAAATTGAGCACAAATTGAGAATATTTAAAACAAAAATTAAAAAAAGATATAAAATAATATCAGTTTTTAATGATAGTGATATAAAAATAATAAAGAAACAACTTTTAAGTTATGCTAATTAAAAATTCAAAAAAAATTGTTATTAAACTTGGGTCATCAACAGTAGTCGATAAACAGGGAAAATTTAAGATTAGTTGGGTAAACAGCCTAATAAAAGATTTAAAAAAATTTTACAAAAAGTACGATATAACAATTGTATCTTCAGGAGCTATAGCTTTAGGTCAAAACTATTTAAAGATTAAACAAAAAAAAATTAAAATTGAGATGAGCCAAGCTATAGCAGCCGTAGGACAAATTCATTTAGCTAAAGAGTTTCAAAAGATTTTTGAAAAAAATAAAATGAAAACTGGACAAATTTTAATCTCTCCTGATGACACTGAACAAAGGAGAAGAGCATTAAATATAAGAAGAACTTTTGATAATTTGTTTAAATTGAAAGCTATACCAATAGTTAATGAAAATGATACGACAGCTACATCAGAAATAAAATATGGTGATAACGATAGATT
>MDSW01003850.1_pt1 | contig 13982 bp, 10 predicted proteins | sample 811171 | NCBI WGS metagenome assembly MDSW01 (sample SAMN05326641, study PRJNA326480) | marine metagenome | isolation source: seawater | place: Atlantic Ocean: North West | collected 2012 | reverse complement strand
CCTAAACCCTAAACCCTAAACCCTAAACCCTGAACCCTGAACCCGGAACCCAGGTGTCATACTTTGCACAACGCATTCGCTACGTTCGTGGAGCCCAGTTTCCTCCCGCCGCGCTCGCATTCTGGGACCCTGCAGGTCGCGAAGGCGTTCGGTCCCTCGATCACCATTCGGTCTCGACGAAGTCTTTGAGAAACACGCCGCGCAGAGGCTCGGCGCCCGAGCCGATTCCGTGAAACACGGGGTGCAGCACCCGCGCGGCGGCGTCGATTTCGTCGAGCGGGGTTTGGAAGTGATGCACGCGCGCGGTCCTCGCCGCCTTCTCCCTCGGGTTCTCGTCGTTTATCCAGCCCGTGTCCACCGCCGTCATGTACACCTCGTGCTTCTCCGCGAGCTCCGCCGCGCTCGTCCGCGTCATCATGTTCAACGCCGCCTTCGCCATGTTCGTGTGCGGGTGGTTCGGCGTCTTGTGCCGGTAAAACTTTCCCTCCATCGCGCTCACGTTGACGACGTAGGCGCCCCTCCTGCGTCCCGGCGAAGCCTCCGCGCGGCTCCGAGGAGGTTTCCCCGAGTCGTCAAGAATCGGGAGGGGCGGATTCGTCGCGGATCGCGCGAGAAGAGGCTGGAGCCTGGCGTTCAGGACGAACGGCGCGATGCTGTTGACCGCCATCACTTCGACGAGCTCGGGAAGGCTCACCTCCTCGAGCTTCAGCGTCCAGCTGTTCGTGCTCCGAAGATCGATCTGCTGGCCGTTCACGTCGAGCTTGCCGAGCGGCAGCTCCGGCGCGCCCGTCGCGTACGCCGAGTCCTCCGGAGCGAGTTTCAGCGCGGACAGCTCCGCGGGCGAGGGGAAAAACTCGGGGTCATCCAAAGAGCCTCCGGCGACTCTCGCGCCCACCGAGGCGCTCTCCGAAGCCGCGGTACCCGCCCCGAGGAGCTCCGGCGCTCGGAGGCGGTGCTCGCGCTCAGCCTCGACGCGCGCCGCGTGTCGCGCGAGGGGGTCGGGAACGTCTTCGAAGTCCGTCGAAGTCATCCCCGAAGTCCCCGAAGTCGTCGAAGCCTTCTCGTCGCCCGCGCTCAAAACCCGACGCGGCGCACACGCAGTCATTCGCCTCGTCGCCTTGTCGAGCGCCCTCTCGGAAGGCAAGAGGTGCGCGTAGTAGCTCGCTGGTCGGCGCACCGTCTGACACGCGTTGTTGACGATGACGTCCAATCGCGGCGAGGTCTCGAGAAGGTACGCGCAGAACCGCTCGAGCCCGGCGACGTCGCGCAGATCCACCGCGTGCACGTGGAGCCTTCCGCTCCACTCCGCGAAGTCCTCCTCCTTCTCGTACCTCGCCAAACAGTCCGCCGGGAAGCGCGTCGTCGCGTACAGCGTCGCGCCCGCCCGGAGTAATTTGAGCCCAACCTCGAAGCCGATTTTCACGCGCGCGCCCGTGAGAAGCGCGACGCGACCGGTGAGATCGCAAGAGAGGTGGCGCATGGCGTAGTTCACCTCCGCGCACGTCGGACAGAGCTGCGCGTAGAAGACGTGAAGCTGCGAGAAGCGAGCCTTGCACGCGTAGCACTGCCGCGCCGCGTGAAGCTCCGGCGTTTCGCCGCCGCCGCCGCCCGAGGGATTCTCCGCGGCTTCGTCGCCGCCAACTCCCCCCACCGCGTCGGTCGTCCCCGGTCCGAGCGCGGCTCTGGCCACGACGTCCCGAGAGGACGAGCCCGGGCTCGATTCCCGAACCGCGCCGTCGGGAACCTGCGAGAGGTACGAAGTGATCCTCGTCTCGTCGCCGGAACCCTCGCCGCCGCCGCCCCCGGGGAGGAGTAAGCCGGCGATCGGCTGGCCGCCGCCGCCGCCGTCGTTCTCGCACAGCTCGGCGAGGTTGCGTATCCGCCCGAGGCGGAGCTGCGTCGTGTCCCGGTGCTTCTTATCCTGGTGCGCACGCCGCTTCGCGCGAGCCTCCGCCTCCTTTCGGAGTTGGTTCTTGCGCGCCCGCTCCAGGATGGCGTTCTGACGCGCGGCGAAGCGACGGTGGAGCGGCTCGAGCGCCGCCCTCACGGGTCGATACAACGATCCGCCCAAGGTGGACTCGTCCAGGCTCGCGAGCGATACCAAGGCATCGGCGAGGACCGCGACGTCCTCCGCGGCGTCCAAATCGAGCCGTCGAGCCGTCGGGCGGGGGACGTCGTCCGCGACGACGGACCCCATCACGCCCGCGCGCCGAGCAGTGAGTGCGGGCGGCGGTCTAGAGAAAACAAGCGAGTTTCGAGACATAAATTTTCGTCGAGCAACGCCGAGGACTCGCCCGGTGCTGATTACAGTAGGCCGCGCGCCGGATCCGCCCCGCGCGCGCCGCGGCCGACGCGCCCTTCTTCAGGGAGCTCTCGCGCACATCCACGGGGTGGGGCCGCCGCTCGACACGTGTATCACTCCCATGGCGGTCCTCGCGACGCGGGTCGTTCCCACGCGCGCCCCCTCCACCGAGGACAAATCTTCCTTCGACGCCTGCAACGGCGGCTTCCCTACGCGCCGCGTCGGCCGCGTCCGAAGCATCGTCACCTACCCGCTCAAGGGAGTGAGGGGGCAGACGCTCGAGCGCGCCGTGGTGTCGCTCGGTTCCTCCACCCCGCGCGACAGGGAGTTCGCGCTGCTGCGGCACGAGAACATCGAGCAGTACTGGGCGGACGACGGAGACGTGGTGAACGCCGGCGAGATCCTCGAGGCCGGCGACGGGAAGCACCCCGGGCATCACAGCAACAAGCATCTCTTTCACCAGCTCATCACGGATCCGAGCATGGTGCGGTACGCGGTGCAGATGCTCGGCGAGTCGGGCATCGCGGTGGTCGATGCTGCCACCGGCGAAACTCTCGTGGCTGCCGATGACGTCTCCGACGCGGCGCAGAGGTTGCTCGTCGAGGCGTTCTTCGGCGAGGTGCTCGAGACGTCCAGCGCGGAGAAGCCCCCTCGGTTGGTACGCGCGCTCGGGCACTCGTTCGCGAACGTCGGGGGCAAGCCGAAGGAGCACGTTCTGCACCTCAACACGGTGCCCACCGTCGAGCGATGCTTCGAGGAGTTGGTCGACGAAGGCGGGGAGTCGTCGGAGACGTTCGCCATGCGTTTTAGGCCGAACCTCGTGATCGAGGACGCGGGAGACGGAACGTTGAAGCCGTGGATTGAGCTGGGATGGTGCGGACACGACGTGCGCGTCGGGCCTGAGGTCGTCTTGCGCGTGAACGAGCCCACGATCAGGTGCCCGAGCACGCGCGTGAGGTACGACACGGCCGGCGATGACGTGAAGGTTGACGGGAAGCAACGTAAGATGCCGGACATCGCGCTGAAAGGCGCCTTTCCCAACCTCAAGGCCCGGATATTCGGGGAGGAGACGCTGCTGGCGGAGAAGGGGAGCTACCTCGGATTATACGCGACTGTGATTCAGGGAGGGACGATGTCGCCCGGGGACGACGTAGTGATTATCGGGTGACACCGCCTGCGTGACGGCAGAGAGATATCGTTTGTAACCCAGCCGTGCGTCGTCAATCTCGTCGTCGTCGCTCTCAGTACCGATCCCTCCAGCTCTGGCTGTCGTTGACGATCCGCAACTTTTTGTTGTACCACTCCTCGGAGCCGCCGCCGGGATTCTCGTCGATGAGCGCGACGCCTCGCTCTTGGTCGGATTGAATGCAGCACGCGGTGCAGCAGCAGCAGCAGCTGATTCTCTGCTTATTCTCCTCGGACTTGCAGCAGACGGTGTTGCAGCCGTCCAGGTTGCAGCAAGAGGTCTGGCCCATGCCGGTCTGGTTGTTGCAGCAGTTTTCGAGCGCGGTCTTGCACAGGTTGCAGTTGCGCCGATGACGAATCGCGTGCACGAACTTGCCCGCGGCTGTCTCGGGTTCCTCCCAGATTTCTGCATCGCACGCCATGACGGCGATGACTATCCAAAAGAGCGGTGTGAACCAGAAACACATGTACCGGAACGTCTCCAGCTTCGCCTCGAGCGATTCTTCCGCCTCGAAGTATTTGCCCTGCTCGAATAGAGTCTGTTCCTTTGAGGTGTCGATGTAGCCGAGATAGGCGCCGAACAGATAACCCTCGAGGAGGAACCGATACAGAAAGAGGTAGATGACGAGATAGTAGGAGATGAAGACCCACGCGACGATGCCCGCGGTCTCCAAACCGGTGTAGCTCATGGCTAAACGGTTTCAAAAGTGAGACGGAAAGAGCGAAGGTGCGGAGTACGAGATCCGAGCGGGGGAATGCCAGCGGGATCCCGTCGGGGATGAGCCTATGGCCTGACGCGGTCGCGCAGAGAAGTGACGCGGCGCAACGATTCGTTCGAGATTTAACAACGTGCGACACTTCTGACGTGGCAAACCGGGGCAAGTTTTTATGGTACGCATCACGTCACCCCAACGCGTCCGTGCGACTCCCCCCTCCCCCCAACTCCCCCAACGCTCGCCTGGCCGCTACCGCTAGCCTTCGCGCGCCCTCGCGTAGCCCCTCCTCGTCGAGAAACGCGAAACATAGCCGAACGAATCTACCCCCCTCCGCGCCGTCGCCTCGACCCTCTGCACCCGCCGGGATGCACCGCGCCCCAGGAAGGTACGCGACGCCCTCCTCGGCGGCGCACCTCGCGAGCGCCGCCTCCGAGACGCCCTCCGGAATCGGCCCCCACAGGAAGTACCCCCCCTCAGGCGCCTCCACGTCTCCCCACCCGATATCCGCGCCCTCGAGGCGCATCGCGTCCGCGAGCGCGTCGGCGTTCACGCGGTACCGCCGCACGAGCGCGTCAAGGAAGGCGTCCTGGTCGCCGTTCGCGATGGCCTCCGCGACGACCGCGGCGGCGAACGGAGCGACGCACCCACCGCTCGCGACGTACCCGCGGTCCGCGACGGCGCGCAATAGCGGGGGCGCGGCCTCGATCCAGCCCACGCGCACGCCCGGGGCGAGGATCTTGGAGAAGGACGATACCGAGACGCATCGAGCGGAGGTGTTCCCGGCCAACCGGGACGCGCGCGACGCGACGGCGGCCTCGGAGGCGAAGCGCTCGGAGGGCTCGCCGGGAGCGACGGCGTACGGCTCGAGGTCCTCGGACGCCGTCGGCTCGAGGTCCTCGTCGCGTTGCGTCGCGTTGGGTCGTCGCGTTGGGTCTGCATCAGATGGTGGCGCCCACGCGTCCACGCCGATGCGTTCCTCCACCCTCGTGCCCATGTCGCGTTCGATTTGCGCGAACCTCGGCGGAGGCCCTCCGTTCGCGCTCCAATCGAGCGCGTGGTACACCTCATCGGCGACGACGAAGAAGTCGAACTTCCGAGCGAGCTCGACGAGCCTCGCGCGATCGCGGCTCGGCATCGTCCTCCCGCGCGGGTTCCCGTGCGTGGGGACGAGGTACACGAACGCCGGTCTGAGCCCTTGTTCGAGCCGGGTCTCGAACGCGTCCACGTCGAAGGATCCGCCGCCTCGTCGCCCGCTCGCCTTCCCGGGGACTCCCTCGACGCGCAAACCCCGGTCCTTGAAAATATCCGCGGCGAGGAAGTACGTCGGGAGCTCCAAAACGACGACGTCCCCCGGCTGCGCGAGCGCGGCGCACGCGAGGTCCAAGCCGTGGCTCACGCCGTTCGTCACGAAGAGAGCGTCGGGGCGCATCTCGTCCCTGAAACGCCTCGAGAGAAACTCGGCGAACGTCCCAAGCGTCGCCGGCGCGCCCTCGCGCGCGACGTACGACAACGGGAGCGCGCCCGGCGAGCGCGACGCGAGCTTAGAGCCCGCGGACGCCATCGCCCGCGCCAACGCATCGTTCGGAAGCGCGCTCGGGTGCGGATGGCCGACCGCGAGGTTCACGACGCCTTCGCGCTGATTCCGCAGAGACGCCCAATCGACTACGCTCTCGTCGTCGTCGATGGACCTATCGGTTGCCATCGCCGATTCGGGGGGGCGGGCACGAGCGCTCGACCTTGCGAGACGGGTCGAACGCGATACGCGCGGGGGAGCACGGGAACGCGACGCGCCCGCGCCGACGAGCCGCGCGAGCGACATCTGGTACGCACGAGGCGCCCGGGTCGCTGTCGAGAGAGTCGGCCTTGGCGACCGTGAGGATTTCAATTCATTATCTAGTTATCATTTATTGTACTCCTCGTATGAGCATCAGTCACAAAGAAAACTTTTTTGAGAGACTCGCTTTTTCGCGTCGGCGGCGGGTCTCGTGTCTCACTACTGCACCGCCGCCTCTCTCGTTCGCATCCGGGTCGGCGCCGTGCGTCACACCCCACGCGCGGACCGCCCGTTCAGGCTCGGTTTCGCTTCCCGATCGCACGATGGCCTCGGTCGCGCCCGTCGGCGTCCACGCCGCCTCCTCCGGCGCCGCCGCGAGCCCCGCGGGTTCGGCCCGCGGGCGCGCCGCTGGTGCATTATCGTTAGGTCACCGCGGCGGCTTTCGACGCCCTCCCGTTCGCGGTGCTCGCCTCCCTCGCGCCGCGGCTTCCGCGGACGAGCTCCTGGTGGACGACGACCGGGGTTTGATCGAGCGCATCGCGCGCGACGTCGACTGCGTGGTGATGGACTGCGACGGCGTGATTTGGCACGGCGACACGTTGCTCCCCGGCGTGCGCGGCTCCATCGCGCTCCTCCGCGAGCAGGGCAAGCGGCTGGTGTTCGTCACGAACAACAGCAACAAGAGCCGCGCGCAGTACGTGCACAAGTTCGAGACGCTGGGCATCCACGTCGAGAAGGAGGAGGTCTTCTCCGCCGCCTTCGCCGCGGCGGCGTACTTGAAGACGCAGGGTATGGACGAGAAGGTGTTCGTCGTGGGCGGGCGGGGCATCGTCGACGAGCTCAACGAGATGCAGATCGCGGTGGACCCTGGTGTGTTTGATGCCGTCCAGTGCGCCGAGGCGGACTGGGAGGAGCTCTTCGTGGAGGACGACGTCGGCGCGGTCATCGTCGGCCAGGACACGAGGTTCACGTACGCCAAGCTCGCGTACGCCTCGCTGGCGATCCAAAAGGGCGCGCGGTTCGTGGCGACCAACCCGGACGCCGCGGATTTCCTCGGGCCCGGGTTGATGCCCGGCGCGGGCGCCGTCGCCGCCGCCGTGGAGACGGCCACGGGGAAGGCGCCGGAAATATACGCCGGGAAGCCCAGCGCGTTCCTCCTCGAACTGCTGCGAGGGAACGGGGTGGACATGGCGCGCACCCTCGTCGTCGGCGACCGCCTGGACACGGACGTCGCGTTCGGGAGGTCGGGGGGCGCGGGGCTCACCGTCCTCACCCTCGGCGGCGTCTCGAGCCTCGACGACGTCGACGCCGTCATCGCGGACAAGATCGAGGAGTGCATCCCGGACGCCATCGTGGAAGGGCTGCCGCAGATGCTCGGCATCGAGGCGAGGGACGAGGAGGAAGCGACGGAGGAGGAGGAGGAGGAGGAGGAGGAGATGGACGAGGATGACGAGGAGGCGTTCGACCTCGAGGAGGACCAGGCGGAGAGGGACGCCTTCGGCGCCTTCTGACGCCGAGAGCCGAAAAGTCGTCGAACGACGCTCTTTTGCGGAAAAGAGCGCCTCGACCTCGGGCGAGGGAGAGGGACGCGCGGGTGATATACTTGTAGTCATCACCGTGCGACACGAACGGAAACCATCATATGATACCGTACGATAACAAATACCCATGAACATCCTCGACGTTTTCGTCACTTGGTCTTCTTCGCCTCCCGGTCGCTCGCGTCGAACATCCAGAGCGTGGTCGGCTTTCCGTTTTCGTCCGCCCCCGTCGTCTTCTCCACCTCCGCGCACTTGCTGGCGACCCGCCACAGCGCCCTGGCGATCGGCGTTGGGTCGTACAGGTAGTGCTCCGGGAACGCCTTCCTGATCGCCTCCGTCGCCTCCTTGGCGTGGTAGTGCGGCACGCGAGAGCACAGGTGGTGCGCGGCGTGCGTCGACCCGATGTTGTGGTGCAAAAAATCCAACAGGGCGCCGTACGGGCGGTCGACGGTCAGGAAAGCGCCCTTCGTCCACGTCCACTCCGACGCGTCCAAGTGCGGGACGTCCACGTCCGTGTGCTGGAGCCAGGTGTACAGCACGAGCCAGAGGTTCACGCCCAGGTACGGCCCGCCGTACAGCGCGAGGACGAGCGCGGGAGAGGAGCCTTCGCGCTGGGACCACGCGTACAGCGCGAAGAGGGTGCCCGCGACGCCGACGTCCGAGAGCAACACCTTGAGCTTCCACTTGTACCCCGGGAACAGAGACTCGCTCCAGGGCAAGAAGTGGTTCGTGATCCCGCGGCTGGGCCCGCCCGTGGCGCCGGCGAGGAGGTACAGCGGCCAGCCGAGTAAGAGGTGGGTCACGAGCTGGTACACGCCGACGCCGAGCTCGCCGGCGACGAATCTGTGCGCGGCGACCAACGCGCCGCCGAGCGTCTTCCCGCGCACGGGCGGGCAGTGCGTCTCGCCCTCCGTGAGATGGTTCGTGCGGCTGTGGTGCACCGCGTGCGACCTCTGCCAGGAGAAGTACGGCACGAGGAGGAGGGAGTGCAGGACGTAGCCGACGAGATCCTGAAGCACCGAGTGGTCGCTGAAGGCGCCGTGGCCGCACTCGTGCGCGACGACCCAGCACCCGGTCGCGACCGTGCCGTTGGCGAACGCGTACAGCGCCCACAGCGGGGCGTACGCGAGGCGAAGCGGGATCGTCAGGTACGCCGCCGCGCCGAGCGAGAGCGTCATGACCACGGAGCAGAGGGCGTACCCCAGGCTGCGCCGCGTGTCGCGCACGAAGCACCGCGGCGGGATCGCCGCGTTGATAGCTTTCACAGAAGGCGTCGCGCTCGTCTGACGGCGACGGTACCCCGTCGGGCTCGTCGCCGCGTCGTACGTCGCGCGGCCCTTCGCCGCCGCGGACGCGGGCGCGGGCGCGGGGGGGAGGCACATCCGGGAGGAAAGACCGAAGACGACGCGGGGGGCGGGAAGCGTCGGAGACTGTGCGATCGACGCGAGACAACTGGCGCGGATTTTTGTGGCGCGCCGCGTGCGAGGCGGGAAATCGCCCGGGCCGACTGCCGGAGATCTGAGATTCTTTGAGTGCTGGTCAAGATCATCAGTCTTGCAACAGCGCTCCGCGTGCTTGCTGGCGCTCTTCATCCTTCGGGGCGTCGTCCCCGACGTGAGGTTGATACCCTCTCTGTTTATTTCTTCTCGGGCTTGAAATCGTCCGGCGTGGACTCCCAGATGACGGTTCCGTCGCACGCGCACTGCTGCTTGAGGTTATCTCCGACGCCCGAGCTCCTCGCGAGCACGGCGGCGGCGCCCCGGGCTTTTCCGGCGTCTTTGGATTCCGGTTCCGGCTCGATCGCCACGCTCCGCCCGATGATATCCCACGCCTTCAGCCGTCCGTCCACGACTCGGCTCGGCACGGTCGCGTCTCCGTTCGCGTCCGCGACGACGACGCCCAGGTCGCCGCCCTCCGGGTACACCCCGCCGACGCTCTCGATGCCGCGCGTGACGTCGCCGTACGAACGCACGGAGACGCGGTACCTCGCGTCGGGCTCCAGGCCCCCGAGCTTCCCCTCCACGAGCAGAGTCTCCTCGTCCACCTGCACGAACCGCGCGACGCCGACGATGGCGCCGTGACCGTAGGCCTCACCCTTGAACTCCGCGACCGCGGCGAGGCTCTGGTGAAGCGTTCGGAGGTTCGTCCCGAGCCTCGCCGCGAGGTCCTCGCCGAAGGACTCCAGCGCGCCCTGGCCGACGAGGCGGCACTTCTCGTACCCCGCGTCGACGATGGCGGCCTGGACGTCGTCCGCGGACGCCCCGGCGGCGACGACGCGCACGGTGTTCTGCGCGAGGTTCGCGACGACGGCCTCGACGCCGGTGACGGACGCGCACGCCGTCTCCACCGCGGCGACGCACTTGCCGCACGACATCTCGACCATGAACTCGAGCGAGCGCGCGACGGAGGTGGAAGACGAGGCGTCCGGGGGCGCCGCCGGGGAGGAAGTGGCGTCGGCGCAGCACGGCGCGGCGCGAACGACGCGCGAGCGACGCGCCGCGCGAGGACGCCACGCGAGAGGCGGCCCCGCGCGCGTCACCGGAGCGGTCCTCGAGGTGAGCATGGCGGCGGCGGCCGTCGGAGTGACCGCGGGGGCGCGCGAGACCCACGAACGATGAATCGTCGCGAAAAGCGCCCTGGAAGCCCGCCGAAGTCCGGAGAGCAGCTTTCGCAGCGTCGCCCGGGCGTCCTCGGCGATTTTCGCGGTTCGTGACTCGTCGTTCGCGCTCGATGTCTGGAGTTGACACGTCACAAAAAAACTCTGGATAAAGCGCGTCTCTTCCCGGCGGCCGCGCACTCTCGCACGCGCAGACTCACCTCACGCACACACACGCCATGTCCACCATCACCTGCATGTCCATCGCCGGCGCCGTCAAGCACGTGTGCACCTCCAAGTGCACGCACCGCGGGTGCGTCCCGCATTCGCCCCGCGTCGAAGACCCGATCGAACGTCGCTCGCACGTGCCTCGGATCGTCGCAAACCCTGACGACGGTCATCATCATTCATCATCGTCTCTGACCCCGACCGCGTCCCCTCCCCTTCCCCTCGTCAATCATCACAGCGTCGCTCTCAAGCCCCGCGCCGCGACTCGCGTCAACGCCGGTCGCGCCGCGCTCTCCGTCGTCGCGGAGGAGAAGAAGGCCATCTGCGTGCTCACCGGCTCCGCCGGCGTCGAGGGCACCGTGACGTTCACTCAGGATGGCGACGGCCCCACGAAGGTGGTGGCGTCCTTCTCCGGCCTCGCCGAGGGCAAGCACGGCTTCCACATCCACGAGTTCGGCGACACCACGAACGGTTGCATGTCCACCGGCCCCCACTTCAACCCCGCGGGCAAGAAGCACGGCGCCCCCACGGACGAGGAGCGCCACGCCGGCGACCTCGGCAACGTCGTCGCCACTGCCGACGGGTGCGAGTGGGAGATGGAGGACTCCCAGATTCCCCTCTCCGGCCCCAACTCCATCGTCGGCCGCGCCGTCGTCATCCACGAGCTCGAGGACGACCTCGGCAAGGGCGACAACTCCGAGATCGGCACCCAGGGCAAGACCTCGAGCACCACCGGCAACGCGGGCGCCAGGCTCGCGTGCGGCGTCATCGGCCTCACCCCCCAGTAAACGCGAGGAGGGACCCGTCCGCGTCTGAAGATCGGCGAGCGAAAGAAACGTGTTGAAAGACGCTCGATCCGAACGACGACTATGCAGCTACCGCACGCGCGTCTCGACCCGACCGACCCGACGCTTCGCTCCCGTCCTATAGCTTCAGGAGGTTCATCATCACCCTGGGCGCGGTGAGCCTCACCTTGATGTCCGCGGCGTCTATGTCGTGCCCCCCCTCGACCAGCCCCCACTCGTCGATCTGGAAGTCCTCCTCCACCCTCGCCGCCTTCACCGCCTGCTCGACGTCCACCGCGCCCCGAATCAGCGCCATCCCGATCAAGAGGCTCTTCGCGCTCGCCGCCGCGTTGAACGTCGCGGTGAGCTCGAACGCGTCCATCGCGCGGAGGCGCTTCTCCGCGTTCCGGACGACGGACTCGGGCTGCTCCGCGCCGAAGATGGAGTCGCTCGGCGCGATCGCGTCGCCCAACTCCCCTCGCGCCCACCGCAGGACCGCCGCGTGCGTCGCTGCCTGGCGGTCCGCGAGCGCCCCGGGCTCCGCGCGCACCAACGCGACGTCCGTGGGGAAGAACTCGAGGAGTTTCCGGACGTGGAAGTCGCGCACCTCGGGCTTGCTCATCTGGTCGAGCGCAGTGGCCACGAGCGCCATGAGGGGCATCGTGAACGGGCGCACGCTCTTCCCGCTCTGCCACTCCCACTCCGCCGCGACCGCGGTCGCGAGCGCTCGGGAGGGGACGGCGAGGGGGAGCCGAGAGGGGGTCTTCAGCGTGCGCCCGTCCAGGGCGACGCCCCAGTCCCCCGACCCGTCGTCGATCGGAACCGCCTCCACCTTCGTGTAGAAGCGCGGGGCGGTGCCGTCGCCGCGGAGGCCCGCGCCGACGCGATCGGAGCTCGCCTCCGCGTGCCCGCCGTGGGACTCGGACGAGGCGAGGCGCGTCCACGACGCGAACGCGAACGGGGCGACCAGGGGACGACGAACATCTCCGCGGGTGGCCTCGGAGGCGAGGCGCGCGAGCGCCCGCGCCGGACGGGACATGCCGCGCGCGGCGTCGACGTGAGACGCGAACCGCGGCGGGCCTCCTGTTTGAGCAGCCCGCCGGGAAGTTTACAACGACGACTTTGACGGGCGCGCGCGGGCGTGCCGCGGTCGCTTCCAGTCTGTCTAATCTGAAGGAGACGCTTCGGCGGGCCGCGGCCCGTCCACCCACGCCCGCGCGTCGCCGCCCCTTCTCGGGACGCTTCCCCGCGATACGCCCGTTCTCGCGCCCTTTCGATGCCCCGCACGTGACGCCTCGAACCGGCGCGCGCCTTCTCGCCCGCCCCCGCGCGCGAGCTCGCCTCCGTCGGGGGAATCTGAATCTGCGTCTGCGCGCGGCGACTCGGCACGCGGCCCGGCGCGATGGCGCTCGCCTCGCCCCCGCGTGATCCTTGGGAGGACGACAGCGACGCCGACTTCGCGTCCGCGGCGAGCTTCGAGCTCGACGCGTGCTCCGACGCCGGCGAAGACTCGGGCGATCACCGGGACGCGCGCCTGCCGTCCCCCCCCGCGTCGCCCGGCGCGCTCGTGGACGCGGACGACGATTTCCGCGACTGCGTCGAGGGCCTTCGCCTGGACGACGGGTACTTCGCCGAGGCGGCGTACCGCGGCCAACCCGACGCGCGCGAGGGGAAGGCGCGCGGGGGTCTCGACCCCGGCGCCCTCGATGTGCTCACCGACGCGGACCTGGAGCGCGCGGTGAGCGGCGCGGGTGAGGCGCGCCGAGGCGCCTCGGCCACCTCCGACTACGCGGCCTCCGAGGACGCCGACTGGAGCGCGGCGTCGCCCGGTCTCCGCCCCCGGCGCGTCGGCGGCGGCGCCGGCGTCGTCCGCGAGGCGATGTCTCGCGCCGCCGCGGAGGCGATCCTCGGCGAGCACGAGGACGACCGGCGCGCGGACCCGACCGCGCGCGACCTCCCGAGCTCCGCGCACCTCGTCCCCGCCGACGTCCGCGGCGCCGCGTTTCACGACGCCGCGCGTCTCTCTCGGCGCGGCGACGACTCCGACTCCGAGGACGACCGCGCGGCGCTCGCGCGGCTGAACGACTGGGAGGAGGACGCGGGCGTCGCCCCCGCGGCGCGTCGCGCGAAGGCGCGGGGGGTCGTTCGCTCGTACGTCGGGGATGACCATCGCGCCGGCGTCTCTGAGTATTCCAGCGACGAGGACGACCGCCGCGAGGCGGCGCTGGCTGAGGCTCGCGAGCGTAAGCTCGCGGCGCTTCGCCGCGACGACCAACGCGCCGTCGCGTCCTCGCGCGTCTCCGCGGACGCGTTCGCGCGCGCCGTCGCCGCCGCGGACGTCCCGCCGAGCGACCGCGAACTGTTCCTCTCGGAGGACGTCGAAGAACAACACGCGGAGAGCTTCTTTCGAACGGGCGAACGGGATGGCGGCGAGGGGGACCGTCGCGGACGCGCGGTCGAGCGGACCCGCCGGGACCGGGACGCGTCTCCCGGCCGCGCTCGGCCCGGCGGCGTTCGCCGCGAGCCTTCCTCCGGTCTTCCTCCGGACCCTTCGCGAGCCTTTGACCCGGGCACATCATCCCCCGGCGGCGAGGGAGAGAGGGCTCGAGAGCCTCGCGGCGGCGGGTTCGACCCGGTGGAGGTGCGCGTGCGTCGGTTCGAGCGCCCGCCGCCGCCGCGCCGAGGCCTGGACCCCGAGAACGATCCGTACCGGTCCCTCGGGCCCCGCCGGCGGCGATCCGGATCCGCCGAGGCGGAGTGGCGCGAGGTCGTGCCCCCGGTCCCGAACCGAGCGGGGGCGGCGCGGGGGGGGCGGAGGGGGGCGAGGCAAGGAAGCGGGGAAGGGGCGGGGGGGG
>MDSW01076207.1_pt1 | contig 13984 bp, 12 predicted proteins | sample 811171 | NCBI WGS metagenome assembly MDSW01 (sample SAMN05326641, study PRJNA326480) | marine metagenome | isolation source: seawater | place: Atlantic Ocean: North West | collected 2012 | reverse complement strand
TCGAAGATGTAGGCGCTGCCGGATGAGCTTCCATTGCCATCTTCTCGATAGGCCCCAATCAGAGCGATAGATCCCGATATGGCAACAGATCGTCCGAATTGGTCATTGTTTGCAGCATCCGAAGCGGTGAGCTTGGCGGTCTCCAGCCAACTGCCATCCTGCTGTTGCTCGAAGATATAGGCGCAGCCGATGGCATATTCGTAATGGACTCCAATAACAGCGGTGGTCTCCGATATTGCGACGGAGTGATCGTTCGAGAAGTCAGCATTCACAGCAGAAAAAACAAGTTTGGCCATCTCAATCGGATCACATTGAATGTCATCACCAGCCATGGCAGTCGGGCTCATCAGCCCCGACACGGCAAGCAATGCAGCCAATAAATCTGTGAACAGTCCCCGCATGGTGGATCTCCATCTGCAGGCTTTCCATCCTATAGAAATGCAGCATCAGGCTCTCCACAAATGCGTAATTGCAGCACATCCAATGGTTCTGCATGGCTTTGCGTGCCCATGGGTTGGGTTCAAAACGGGTGGGGTCAGTGCCAGGTGTCGCCGAGCACACGAAGCCAGTTACCGTGCGCCATCGCGATCAATGATTCGTCCGACCAGCCGCGATCACGCAACACGTCGACGAGTTTGGGAAGACCCGTGCAGTCGCCAAGTTCTTTGGGCATCGTCGCACCATCGAAGTCGCTGCCCAACGCCACGTGATCAATGCCCATGTGATCGACCATGTAGTCGAGATGATCGGCGATCACGCTCAACGGAACATCCGCGTCCTCAAGACCATCGGGACGAAGGAACTCCACATGGAAGTTCACGCCCACGATGCCGTTGCTCTCCTTGATGATCGTCAATTGATCATCCAGCAGGTTACGCGTCGAAGGACAGATCGCATGTACGCCGCAGTGCGTCGCGACCACCGGGGCCGTCGTCAACTCGGCGATATCCATGAAGCCCCGATAGTTCAGATGCGACACATCCAGCAGGATGCCCAGATCGTTGCACCGGCGGACCAGATCCTTGCCCGCATCCGTCAAGCCCGGACCGATGTCGGGTGTGCACGGATTGGCGAAGGGAACACCATGGGCGAAGGCGTTGGAGCGACTCCAGACCGGACCCAGTGATCGAAGACCACGGTGATAGTCCGCTTCCAGATCGGAGAGATCCTCGCGAAGCATCTCGACGCCTTCGTAATGAAGGATGCAGGCCGTCACATTGTCCGCCAGACACCCTTCGATGTCCTTGACGGTTCGAACGAGGCGGATCGCACCGTCCGCTTCATTGAACATGTCGGCCGTGCGACGCAGCACGCTCTCCGCCTGGACACGAGCGACATCGCGATCCAGTGGATCGGCACAGAGTGCATCGATCGTCGTGCCATCGTTGGCGGTGATGGGACGAACTTCGCTCTTGGTTTCACTGGGAATGAAGATCGCGAAGAAGCCGCCGGCAAGATCGCCTTCGGCAGCACGAGGGAGATCGACATGACCCTGCGTGTCCCGCTTGACGATCGATCGGGTCACGGCATCATCCGTCGGCGGAAAGATCCGGGTCAACGTGTCGTTATGGCCATCGAGGATATGAATCGCGTCTTGCATGATGTTTCAGCCGATCACCGGCAGGCTGGTGATGCGTTGCAGTTCCGAGTCGGGTCGGACGATCAGGTCATAGCCATCCGAGCCGACCACGCGACATCGGATGAGTTCGCCCGGTGCGATCTCGGCTTCACTTGCCAGCAAGGTGATGGAGTCGACTTCGGGGGCCTGGTGATAGCACCGGCCGATGTAGGTGTTGTAGGTTCGATCGTCCTCGGTGATCTCCCGTTCATGCGAACGCTCGTCGACCAGGACATCGAACATGGCGCCTTCCTCGGCGAGATAGGCCGCATTCTCGAAAGCCACTTCCTGCTGAGCAAGCATGAGTTCCTCTTCACGCTGCTGCTTGATTTCCTCGGGGACGCACAACTCGGGGTCCTTCTCCATGGTGGCGGCGACCGTGCCGTCCTCATGGCTGTACTTGAACACGCCCATCATGTCGAACTGGAAATCACGGACGAAGTCGACCAGCTGACGATGGTCGTCCTCGGTCTCGCCGGGGAAGCCGGTGATGAAGGTGGTCCGGATCGCAAGGCCCGGGATGCGCTCCCGCAACCTGTACATGAGATCTTCCTGTTCCTTCCGGAGCAGGCCGCGGCGCATCTTCGTGAGCATGTTGTCCGAGATGTGCTGCAGCGGGATGTCGATGTACTTGGCGATGTGATCGAGTGACGCGATCGCGTCGATCATCTCGTCGGTGAAGTTCGTCGGATAGGCGTACATCAGGCGAACCCAGCCATTGCCGTGATGAGCCACCGTGTTGTTCAGTTCCGTCAGCAGGCCGACCAGGCCGCGGTCATCACCGATGTCGCGGCCCCAGTTGGTGGTGTCCTGTCCGATGATGTTCAACTCGAAGGCGCCATCGGCAAGCAGGGCGTGCGCCTCGCTGATGATGTTCTCCATCGACTTGCTGCGCATCTTGCCGCGGATGGATGGAATCGTGCAGAAGGCACATCGCTGGTTGCATCCCTCGCTCATGCGCAGGTACGCCCAGTGACGTGGCGTCAGTCGCAGCCGTGCGCCGTCTCCCTCGAAGTAACCGATGCCCTTGCCGTCCTTGCCGTGAACCGTGAGCTCGGTGGTATCGAGTCCGCGATCACGAGCAGCCTGCAACGCATTGCCGGCGATCCAGTACTTGGGTTGGTCCGATGTTTCGGCAAGACCGGGGCGATCGGGCGCTTGCTCGTCGATTCCGGAAACCGCTTCGATCACATGATCGCGATCAAACACACCGATCATGGCATCGATGCCCGGGGCCCAGTCGAGCATCTTGGCCCGATGGCGCTGAACCAGGCAGCCGGCGACGACGACCCGCTTGAGTTCACCATCCTTCTTGCGATCGATCGCTTCGCGAATCACGGAGAGTGATTCATCCTTGCTGGCTTCCAGGAAGCCGCAGGTATTCACCACGATGGCGTCATGTGGCTCGGACTCGGGAACCACGTGGTACCCGGCCTCGACCAGGGTGCCGAGCATGGCCTCGGAGTCGACCAGATTCTTCGGGCAGCCCAGGCTGACAAAGGCCAGTCGAAGACCCTCGGGGGTCTTCGATGTCTCGATCGGGTTGGACTGCGAGATGCTCATGCTGAACAGTCACCTCATGGGCTGGAAAGGAGGCGAATTGGCCATTGTACGGGCGACGGGCGATTTTCCTGAAGATTGATTCCGACTGTCTGTGAGATCGGGCCCCATGGCATCGCAAACCCACTGAAGGATCTCTCTGCCGGCTGTCGTGGCTGGATCGCTTTCCATAGATCGGAGATGCACGGATGTTCTCGTTGAAACGAATCACCCGAATTCATGCCTCGCTGGGACTGTTCTCGCTCGCTTTTATCGCCCTGCTGGTCGCAGCGGGGGGCTCACGAGCGGATGAATTGAACGTTTCCTGTGACTCGTCCTTCCGCAGGGCGATGCTTCGCAGTGCCCATGTCTTCACCTACGAACCGGCCAGGATGGCTCTGGAACACTGGACCAGGCTCTGGGAGGCCTCGTCCGAGCTTGATGAGCGGACCCGCCAGGCACGCCGCGGGCTGTTGTTGACGGTCGTGGATCCGATTCTGGAAAGAGCGGAAGGATCCGAATGTCTCTCCTCCATCCAACTGGTTCGAGATCGGCTGGAGTCGGAACTCGACGGCTTCGACATCGATCAGCAGCTCCCCGCACATCTGGTCTGCGACTGGATCGTTCTGAATCGACTGCTTGGTGAGAACCATCGAACACGAGCCTGGTTGGTCGATCGAGACAGTCGCAGCCACATGAGACGTCTGCCGAAGCGTGTTCGCGATCTGGCATGCATGGAACTGGGCCCTGTTTCGGACGAGGCCGCTGATGACTGTGTGTGTCGACAGGACCGTTCCTGAACCCGATCAGGCGGTGGTCCTGTAGAGATCATGTTCGAGAATGTAGGCCTGGATGGAGGTCGGCAGAAGATCGTCAATCGACTCGCCGGACTGGATTCGATTGCGGATGACCGTCGCTTCGACATCCATGATCGGAAGATCAAGCCGCCAACCAAGCCAGTGCTGGATATCGTCCGCCGTCCAGACGCCTTCCTGTTCCAATCTGCGGGCGAAAGCCTCCGATGTCGAAAACAGACGAGGCAGGACGAGTGGTTCGGCGATGCCGATGATGGGGTCCCAGTCCTTCCACCGATGAAACGAAACAGCCTGGTCGTCTCCGATCAGAAGACGAAGCGGCGCGGCCTCGTCGATTTGATCACGCAGGGCCCGAACCGTGTCGATCATGTAGCTGGGGCCTTCGCGTTCCAGTTCGATGCGGTCGATCTCGGCGATCTCCTGTCCATCGATGGCCAGTTCAAGCATGGCCACACGATGAATCGGATCGAGGGGTGGTGTTTCGAGCTTGTGAGGACTGACCGCCGCAGGAACATAGATCACCCGGTGGGAACCGATCATCTCCGCAGCGCGCACTGGAAGAATCCGATGCGCATTGGTCGGGGGATCGAAGCTGCCGCCGAAGATGAGAACGGGTGAACTCACGACGGGATCCTATGCCATATGAGCGAATCGCTACTTGGGCTGACTGACGAGCCGGACCTGAGTGAACTGACGATGGCCGTTGTGACCGCTGTGATAGCCGTAGCCTGATTGCTGTGCGCCAACCCATGGCGTGCCGCTGGCGCCGCCACATCCCTGATTGACTCCAGTCATGCCGGCGGTGAGTCGACGTGCCACACCTGCCGCTCGATTGGCCTCGCCGTAGACGGCGGCTCCAAGACCGTAGGGGGTGTCGTTGGCAAGTTCGACGGCTTCATCTTCGTTGTTGACCCGCATGATGCAGGCGATGGGGCCGAAGGTTTCATCCCGCATGATGTCCATGTCATGGTTCATGCCGGTCAGCACGGTGGGTGTGACGAAATTGCCGTCAGCCGGTGTATCGCCACAGGCCACGGTCGCGCCCTGCTGCTTGGCCTTGTCGAGCTGATCGAGCACGTGTTCCTTCTGACGCGGGCTGATCATGGGTCCGATGTTGATCTCGTCTTCGGCACCATTGCCGACCTTCAGGGCCTGGGTTCGTTCGATGACGGCCTTCTCGAATTCATCGGCGATGCCCTGCTCGACATAGATGCGTTCGGTGCTCACGCAGACCTGGCCGCAATTGCGGAAGGAATTGTTCACGGCGAAATCGGCGGCTGCGTTCACATCCGCATCGGAGAGCACGATCATCGGATCCTTGCCACCGAGTTCCAGGACCACCCGTTTCAGATCGGCACCGGCGGTCGAGAGGATGTGCTGGCCAGCTTCACGCGAACCGACGAAGGCGATCAGGTTGACATCCGATTTCACGAGCGCCTTGCCCTGATCATCACCACCATGAATGATGAGCATGACATCCTCCGGCAGAATCTCCATGAAGATCTCGGCGAAGGCCTGGCCGGTCAATGGGGTTTCATCCGAAGGCTTCATGACGACGGTGTTGCCTGCGGCCAAGGCGGGAATGACGACCTGCAACGGCATGAGGAAGGGGAAGTTCCAGGGTGTGATCGCGGCGCAGACTCCGAGTGGATCGTGGTACAGCGTGGTGCTGGTCCGCTCATCGCTGTGGGATTCCGGTGCAAGCGCTTCGGCAATCTCGTCGAGCTCGGCTTCATAGCCACCGATGCCGTAGCCGATTTCGCCATTGGAATCCTTGAGGGGCTTGCCCATCTCGGCCGTGAGCTGCTCGGCGATCGTTGCCTGGCGAGCCTTCATCAACTCGGTCGCCTTGCGGAGAATGTTGATTCGATCTTCCAGCGGGGTGTCGGCCCAGGCTGGTTGTGCAGCACGTGCTCGCGCGACGATGGCGTCGACTTCATCGGCAGGGGTGACTGGAACAGTGTCGACAGGCATCCCGGTTGCCGGGTTGTACGAGATCAATTCATGGGTCTTCGTCGCGGTCATCATGGTCTTCTTCCTTGCTTCAACGAGATCCAGCGGGTGCCAGGGCGGATCCGCTGCGAGCTTGATCCATCATTGTATAAGCTGAAGGCCATTGATCGAGGCCTGTTCCTTCCCGGACCGCCTCGATTCACGGACTTCCTTCAGGAGGTGACTCGATGTCGGTTCTCGTATCCGGTGCCACTGGCATGTTCGGCCGTCTCGTGACCGAGCGACTCGCCGAATCCGGTGTCCCGGTCCTGGCGATGACTCGCAGCGAGGCAAGGGCGGCGGCGTTGACCGACGGTTCCGTGACCGGGGTCGTCGCCGACATGGACCATCCCGAATCGATTCAATCCTTGTTTGAACAGGTCGATCGCCTGTTCCTGCTCAGCCCGATGCATCCGGATCTGGGCGCCCGGGAATGCGGCATGATCGAACAGGCTCGCCAGGCGAATCTGGATCAGGTCGTGAAGCTCTACGGATCGGTTGAACATGAAGGTGATCCACTGGATGTCCAGCATCACATGGCCATCGATGCCCTGAAAGCCAGTGGCCTTTCCTGGTGCCTGGTCTCTCCACAGACCGTGACCGAATCGCATGTCATGGCGCAGTTGGAGAGCATCCAGAAGGAGCGTCGACTCTATGCCTGTGCTGGAGAGGGTCGTATGGGCATGGTGACGGCAGACAATTGCGCTGATGTTGCCGCTGTTGTCCTGCAGGAATCAGTCGACCGCTTCCATGCTCGGAATCTCCAGATCACGGGACCCGAAGCAATCACCTATGCCCAGGTCGCCGAGCAGTTGTCATTCGCACTGGATGAAACGATCGACTACATCGACATGACCGAAGAAGAGTTGAGCAGTGCAGCCATCGAAGCCGGATTTCCGGAGGCGGATCTTGAACTCCAGGTGCTCTGCCATTTTCGTCAGATTCGGAACGGAAACGCCGAACTGGTCACCGATACCTACAGGGAGATCATCGGTCGACCGGCCACCAGTGTTCAGGACTGGGCGAAGGCGCATCGAGATCTTCTGCTCGGGGAGGTGATGTGATGTCACTTGATGATTCCTTCATTCCCGAAGAGGACACGCTGAATTCGCCGACCGTTCCACTTGATGAGGGCCATGCCGCCACGGGATTGAATGTGGGTGACGAGGTCGGTCCCTATCGGCTCAAGTCCCTGCTGGGTGAGGGCGGCATGGGGATGGTGTGGCTGGCCGAGCAGGAAGCGCCCGTCAAGCGGCGAGTCGCGCTGAAGGTCATCAAGCCCGGGATGGATTCGCGCGTCGTTCTCGCGCGTTTCGAAGCCGAGCGGCAGGCGCTGGCTTTGATGAATCATCCGAGCATTGCCAAGGTCCTCGATGCGGGGACGACCCTGCGCGGTCTTCCCTACTTCGTCATGGAACTGGTGAAGGGGATTCCGATCACTCGATTCTGCGACCGTGAACAACTGGACGTCAAGACACGCGTTCAGGTCGCGATCAAGGTCTGTGAAGCGATTCAGCACGCGCACTCCAAGGGCATCATCCATCGTGACATCAAGCCCGGAAACGTTCTGGTGACCTGGCGGGACAACAAGCCACATCCGGTGGTGATCGACTTCGGTGTCGCCAAGGCGCTTGATCAGCGGTTGACTGAGAAGACGGTCTACACCGAGCAGGGGCGTGCGATCGGGACCCCCGACTACATGTCCCCGGAGCAGGCGGACCTCGGGGCGCTCGATATCGATACGCGAACCGATGTGTACTCGCTGGGTGTTCTGCTCTACCAGTTGCTCACGGGCTATCTGCCGTTCGATCGCAATCGCATGCGCGAAGCCGCGTTTCATGAAGTGCAGCGGATCATTCGCGAGGAGCTGCCGCCCAGGCCCTCGACGCGATTTCAGACCGGAAGCAGCGAACGCATGGTCGCGATCACCGATTCCAGATCGACGCATGCAGGCCTGCTTGCCAGGACGCTGAGAGGCGATCTCGACTGGATCGTCATGCGATGCCTCGAAAAGAGCCGGGGTCGTCGATACGAGACCGCCAACGGCCTGGCGCTGGATCTTCAGCGCTATCTGGACCATGAGCCCGTGCTGGCGGGGCCACCGACGCTCCGGTATCGAACCGGGCGATTCGTCCGTCGTCATCGAGGGCCGGTCTTCGCAGCGAGCCTCTTCATCGTGCTGTTGATCGCCTCCACCGTCATCTCCCTGGTTCTGCTGGCCAAGGTCGATGACCAATGGAAGCGTGCGGAAGACGCGTTGACGACTGCGCAGGGACTTGCTGCCAACACGGTGACCCGTGTGAATGGCGCACTGGCGCAGGTGACCGGTGCTGACGAGGCTCGGATGCTGCTGATCACCGAAGGTCTGCAGATGCTCGAGCACATCAATGACAGCTCGGACATCAACCGCCTCAATCCGACGCTGGCGAGCGATATCGCGGTGGGATACAAGGGGATCGGTGATGTTCTTGCCCAGCGTGGCGAACGCCGGAAGGCACGAGCTCGCTATCTGCAGGCACAGGCCTATCTCGATCAGGCCATGGAACAGGATCGCGATCATGGACCGTCCATGCGAGAGCAGGCTGCGCTGCTGGGTGCCTTGGCCAGTCTTGATCGCAAGGATGGTGAGGATGAACAGGCATCACGACGATTGGATGAGGCGATTGCGATCAGTCTGGATCTGATCCAACGGGATCCCACGGACCTCCAGTACCGCCGTGACCTGATCGACAGTCTGGGGCTGCAGATCTATCCGCTCGTCGGTTCCGGGGATCAGCCGCAGATCGTTCTGGATCTCGTGAGTCAGGCGTTGCCGCACTGTGAGCTCGTCATCGAGCAGGATCCGAACGACAACGATGAGCGGGATCGTCTCGCGACATTGCTCCAGTATCGAGGAATGGCACGGATCGCCCTGGACGACGTGGAAGGCGGTTCGAGCGACATGACCCGATGCATGGAACTCATGGAAGAGGTGCATGAAGCGCTGCCGGGGGATGCCGACATCGCCAGCAACCTCATCGCTGCTCGAATGCAGTGTCGTGACATGGAGATGTATCTGTACTCGCAGGGCGGCGATCTCAAGTTGGATCGATGGCGGATGCTGACCCTGGCCAACCGAAAGCTCGCCGATGAATTGACTCAGGCGGAGCCCGAGAATGCCGAGTATGTCCAGACGGCTGCAATGACCCGGATCAACCTCGCTTCGTTGAACGCCGATTTCACGATGATGGATGAGACACTGGATGTTTCGGAACGCATGGCAGCGGCTTCGGATGCGATCCGATTCTGCGAGCAGGCCAGTGCCATGCTGGAAAGCCGCCGGGATGATCTGGACCCCGACTTCTGTGCCATGCTCTTCGATGTGCTGGGACAGATCCAGGCCAGATCGCAATCAATGCAGCAGCGCCTGCAATCGCCCGCATCGACGGTACCCGATCAAAGCGATTGATTGTCAATCAATCTCACTTGATCGAGATGCGCTGCGATGAGGGCCCGATGTCCCTGGACGGATCCCGTGACCGGCATCAGAGTCTTCGAATCCCGAACGACCGCGTAGTCGATGCGAAGATCGTGTTCTTCAAGAACCTGTTGCATGCGAGATTCGGCAGAAGCGACATCGGCTTCTTGTGAGGCGGCCTGCATGGCACGTGTCAGTCCCAGTGCGCGATCTCGATCCGACTCGGCCAGATAGGCATTGCGACTGCTCATCGCGAGTCCATCCGGTTCGCGAATCGTGTCGCATCCGATCACTTCGACGTTGTTCCATCTCTGCGGATCTGCTGCAACCATGGCCTGCAGCACCAGCAACTGCTGGTAATCCTTGCGACCCATGATCATGCGTGATGGTCGAACCAGATCAAGCAGCCGGGCGACGACCGTGCAGACTCCGGTGAAGAAGTGCGGACGATGCGCCTCTTCGAGTCCTGGTTCGGTGGCGACGGAGGGCAATGGGGGACAGGCGATGTCCTGATCCGGGGGATACATGACAGTGTTGTCGGGAACGAACACGACTTGAGCGCCTGCGGCTTCAGCCTTGGCAAGATCATCCTCGATGGGTCGGGGATAGGCGTCGAAGTCTTCACCCGGTGCGAACTGCGTCGGGTTGACGTAGATGCTCATCATGACGGGCCGGCCCATCTCGACGCCGGCTCGAACCAGTGACAGATGGCCGTCATGCAGGGCACCCATGGTTGGAACAAAGATCATGTCCGCGAAGTCGACCAGGTCGCTTGCATCGTGGATGACGTGAAGACTCATGATGAGTGCCGGTCAGTGCTTCTGCAGCACGAGCGTGTCGTTCTGACCACCGAAACCGAAGGAGTTGCTCAGGCAGGTCGTGACCTCGGATTGACGTGCTTCGTTTGGCACATAGTCGAGATCGAGATCCGGATCAGGTTCCGTCAGATTGATCGTCGGTGGAATGACACCATCACGCATCGTGAGGATCGAGGCGATGCACTCCACGGCACCTGCGGCCGCGATGAGATGACCCATCATCGACTTGATGCTGTTCATGGGAATGCGATACGCGTTGTCACCGAACACCCGCTTGACGGCCAGGGTCTCGATGCTGTCATTTTCCTTGGTGCTGGTTCCATGCGCGGAGATGTACTGCACGGGTGGAACATCGCCTGCTGCGAGTGGATCGATGCCGGCCCGGTTCAGCGCCTGATGCATGGCGGCCGCCGGCCCGCGTCCCTCCGGATGGATATCCGTGATCCGATAGGCGTCGGCACTGCTGCCATACCCGATGATCTCGGCAAGGATGTTGGCGCCGCGAGCTTCGGCATGTTCAAGCGTCTCGAGAATGACGATGCCGGAACCTTCGCCCATCACGAATCCATCGCGTGAACGGCTGAAAGGCCTGGAGGCATGCCGGAAATCATCATTTCTCGTCGACAACGCAGTCAGTCGATTGAAACCGGTCAAGCCAAGGACATGCAGCATGGTGTGCGTGCCACCGCTGACCATCACGTCGGCATCACCGCGTCGAAGAATGGACCAGGCTTCGCCGATGGCCTGAGTGCTTGCGGCGCAGGCGGTCAGGCAGTTGAAGGCCGGTCCACGCAGTCCGAACTCGCGTGCGATGTGGCACACGGGCATGTTGGGTTCCTGGGCGGCTTCGTCGGCACCATCGATGTATTGATCGGCGCCGGCGACCCAGTTCGATCCTTCGACTTCTCGCTTCTCTGGATTCCATCCCGCCAGCGAAGTCTTCTGATACGAGTCGAAGTTCAGGACCCCTTCACCGGCACCCAGATACAGGCCGACTCGTCGTCGATCCAGATCGGCCAGGTCACCAAGACCCGACATGTTCCAGGCCTGTCTTGAAGCACCCAGCGCGAAGGCGGTGTGTTTTCCGATGTTTCCATGGACGGAAGCCTCTTCGACGTAGTTCTTCCAGTCATAGTCGCTGATCTGCGAAGCGAATCGGGTCGGGAACGTCGACGCATCGAAACGCTTGATCGTGTCAACGGCGGTCTCGCCGTTGACCAGTCGTTTCCATACGGACTCGAGATCATGTCCGAGAGGCGTGATCCAACCGGCACCGGTGATGACAATCCGCTTGTCATTCATGCCTCGGCCCTCCCGAGAATGACCGCCGTGTTCTGTCCGCCCTGGCTGCAACTGGTCACGAGAATTCGTCTCATGTCATGTGATCGTGATTCGCAGGGTCCGGCGTCGACGCCTTCGGAGGTTCCGGCACTCAATCGAGCCGGGAGTGTCTGTTCGCACAGCGCGGCTGTTGCCACGCACAGGCCGATGGCACCGTTTCCGGCCGTGCAGTTGCCTGTATATGGAATGGTGCAGATGCTCGGGATGCTGGAGACGCGATCTCCAAGCGTTGCATGGAGTGCATCTCGTTCACCGGCATCGATGACGGGCATGCTGCTTCCGAACGGAACGATCGCGTCGATGTCATCGGGTGTGCAACCGGCGGAGTGCATCGCAGCATGGATGGCATCTCCGAGACTGGTGGCCGATACGCCGTAGCCGTCGTCATCGAAGGATTGCGTGCAGGCGAAACCGTCGATGGTGGCTCGGGCACGTCCGCCCCGCTTGGCGACGGACTCGCTGGATTCCAGGACCAGAATGCCGCCACCTTCGCCAAGCAGCGTTCCCCGTGCACCATCGCCGAATGGTTGCAGGATGCTGGTTGGATCATCATCAACAGTGGTTTCCGCCAGACGACCCGTGCAGCACTGACGGTAGAACGCCATCGGATTGAGCCTGCTTTCCGCGCCGCCGGTCAGACAGGCATCGGCATCACCGCGTTCAATGACACGCATTGATTCACCCAGTGACAAGGCGCTGCTGGATTCGCAGCAGGTGATCGTGTTGCTGGGTCCGCGACATTCATGAACGATGGTCACGTGACAAGCCAGCATGTTGGGCAGGTATTTCAACAACCACAGTGGCGTGAGGTTCTCCATGCCCTCTTCGCCCCAGTGATGCAGATCGAAGTTGCCGTCTTCGCCTCGACTGGGCCAGAGTGCGGCGGCAAGTTCATTGACGTCGGAACAGATCAGACCGGCGCCGATATGACAACCCATCCTTTCCGGATCGATCGTCGGCGATTCACCGTCCGCATTGGCTGCCGTGATCAGGCCTGCATCGGTGACCGCTGCCGAGGCGGCTCCGATGGCCAGCTCGATGTCACGACACATGACCTTGGTCGCCTTGCGGTAGGACTTGGGCACGATCTTGCGGATCGAGAAATCGTCGTCATTGACTTCTCCGGCAAGACTGCAGGAGAAGTTGGTGGCATCGAATGCTCTGACGGGGCCCAGCCCACTTCGGCCTGCGATCATGGCATTCCATGTCGCTTCGATGCCCAGACCGAGTGCGGAGACGGGGCCGATACCGGAGATGACGACGGGGGCTGTCATGGAGAGGCAGTGTATCCAGATGCTGCGACGTTCGGGGTACCCACAGGGCACAGGTCGTCCATCAAGGCGCCTCCAGTGGCCGGAACCGTTGCTTTATGGTTCATCATGGCCTTTGGCGTTCGGTCCACAGCCCTCGTGCCGGGGATCATGCCCGGTATCGTGCTCGGGTAGCATGCGTGCAGTGCATCGTGTCAGTGCGTTTCCAACCGAAGAGGAACAACATGAACGATTCAGCTCCAACTCCCATCCCGGATTTCAATGAAGAAGAAGTCCGACAGAAAAAGACGCTCTGCGGCATCTTTGGAATCGTCATGGGCGGACTGGGGATCCATAAATTCCTGCTTGGCTATACCTCGACCGGAATCATCCAGATCATTCTGGGTCTGTGTTTCGGCATCGGTTCAATCATCGGAATCATCGAGGGCATCATCTATCTCACCAAGACCGACCAGGAATTCTACGACACCTACATGGCGAACAAGAAGGAATGGTTCTAGCCGGACCGGATTCGCCGAAAGCTGATCATGCATGTGTTGATTCAGACATGTCCATGATCCCAAATCACATCGGAGGTATGGCATGACAAACGGATTCAATCAATCCGAAGCGAATCAGAAGAAAGTCGTCTGCGGAATCCTCGCCATTCTGATCGGCGCATTTGGTATTCATAAATTCATTCTTGGATACACCAGCGCGGGTCTCATCATGCTTCTTGTCACTGTTCTGACATTGGGCATTCTGGGCTTCATCATGCAGGTCGTCGGCATCATCGAAGGCATCATGTACCTCACGAAGTCGGACGAAGAGTTCTACAACACCTACATGGCGAACAGGAAGGACTGGTTCTAGAAACTGGTTCTTCAGGAGTCGCTGGTGATTCGTCGAGCGATCAACATGGCCATTTCAAGCGCCTGTTCATAGTTGAGCCGCGGATCGACCAGTGAGCGATAGCCGTCACCGAGATCGTCATCGGTCAGGCCTCGTGCGCCGCCGGTGCACTCAGTCACGTTGTCTCCCGTGAGTTCGAAATGCACGCCGCCGAGACGGGAGCCGCAGTTGCGGTGGATTTCGATGGACTGCTCGAGTTCCATCAGGATGTCATCGAATCGACGGGTCTTCAGGCCGATGTC
>MDSW01171079.1_pt1 | contig 13988 bp, 16 predicted proteins | sample 811171 | NCBI WGS metagenome assembly MDSW01 (sample SAMN05326641, study PRJNA326480) | marine metagenome | isolation source: seawater | place: Atlantic Ocean: North West | collected 2012 | reverse complement strand
TTAAAGATTCAATAAATGAATAAAACATTACCAATATTTGGTTAACCATATTGTTCACCAATTCTTCTTATCGATATCCTATTTATAATTTTTTTGAAGTTGAATGGGTAATCGGATGAACCCATTGCGTTTTATTTTCGGATACAAAGGGGGTTCAGTGGGCCAATATAGTCGCTACCTTTGCAACTCATACCAAGACAAAGATAATATTTTAAGGATGATAAATTGCCGAATTTTTATCATTCTCACGGACTTCAACTTGATAGCACCAGGCACGTTGTTTGGTATGTCTCCTAATCAATTCATTTGCAAATTCATAAACAAATTTAGCAGAGTATTCTATTGAGGCGGATTTAAGGACACGAATATCACATGCACCCTTAGATTCTAAATCTCTAAATTCAGCAAGTAAAGGATCATCTTCAGCAAGTAATAGAGTATGATCAAACCAGTGCTCTAAAAAAAGCTTTAGTTCTTTTAATCCTCCAAAATCAACAACCCAACCATGTTTATCTAATTCATTAGATGCAAAATGAAAAATAAATTCACGAGAATATCCATGAACGAATGAACAATGCCCTTCATTTTTCCATTGCCTATGAGCACAAGGCAAATTCCGATATGTTTTAGTCGATGTATATGATTTAGCAGTCATTTTTTCTCCTCAATATATTTTTCCTCTATTCTTAAAGCATCATTAAGCACTACTTCCCAATCATTTACATATTCAATTGGGTCTTTTCTACCGATTGAATGGAATGCAAGTATTCTCTCCACATCTGCACCCGATTTACCTGACGATTTACCGAATAAATCCGGATTATAAGAGGTAATAGTATTTGAGAATATAAAATCAAAATCAATTCCTAATTTCTTTGTAGATTCCAAAGCTTGCCTCAAAATGTAGGATTTATCATATTCTAAATAAGGTAAGTAAAAACTGACTTTTTCACTACCCCAGTTTCCTACTTCAAATGCATTTGCTAAAGCAAAATAAAATTCAGGTCTGCAATCAGGATATATTGCATGATCCCCAGAATGAACGCCCAAGGCTATTTTTATTTCATTATCTGTCTTAATTGCTTTTGATAGTGCACATGCGTAAATTATTGAAGCAAATATAGAATTACGATTTGGAACAACAGTTGACTTCATTTGCTCTTCTTCATAATATCCCTCTGGAATCTCAATTTCACTATTGGTTAGTGAACTTTCTAACAACTTAGATATAGAATTAAGATTTACTATATCATGTGTAATTTTAAAACCTTTTTCAGAGAGGTATGAAATATTTTCTTTTGCTTTTTCTATCTCAATCTTATGTTTTTGACCATAATCAAAAGAAATTGCATGTATAGAAAAACCATCAGACAATAAATTTAGCAACAAACCTGTCGAATCCATCCCACCAGATAAAGCCATAACCGCAATTTTACTCATCAATCCACCCCCATCCATTTATGAGTTTGTAATGAAAGATTCCATTCGGGGTTTTCTTTGACTACTTCAACTGTTTGCCTAAATGAAACACCATTCCACATTACATCCTTAGACTCATCATAACACGGTTGTAAATATAAGTGATTAAATCCCTCTTTTAATTCATCATAAATAGATAAATCTTGACCAACATAAACACATTTTAATTCATCACCAAATCTTTGCTTAATTGAGACATTAGGGTACATTTGATCTTTTGGACTAACACATATCCAATCAATCAATCCTTCGGGTAGCTCTACAGTACCATTTGTTTCTATAGAAAATATATAACCTTGAGGCCTTAATTTATTAATCAAAGGTTCTAAATTTTGTAATGCTGGTTCTCCCCCCGTAAAAATTATTTTTTTACAATTAAATTCTGAAATTTTTTCAACTATCTGTTGTATCGACATTTCATCAAATACATCGAAATCTGTATCGCACCACTCACATCTAAGATTACATCTTCCAAATCTAACAAAAATACTTGACTCACCCGAATGATATCCTTCTCCTTGGACACTATGAAAAATTTCAACAATCGGATAAGATATCATTTTAACACCTAATTCCCTTGGATAAGTTGCATTAATTCTGCTCTAGCATCTGATTTATCAAAAAATACACCCCTCATTGCACTAGTTGTCATTATTGCATTTTGTTTCTTAACACCCCTACAATTCATACAACCATGACTACCTTCAATAATTACAGCACATCCTAAAGGAGACAGAATATTTTCTAAATCATCTGCAATTCCTTTAGTTATTCTCTCTTGGTTTTGTAATTTTTTAGTATGTAAATCCACCAATCTTGCTAATTTACTTATTCCCACAATTCTTTCAACAGGAATATAAGCAACATGAGCCTTACCAGTAAATGGTAAAAGGTGGTGTTCACAAGTTGAATGATACTCTATATCCTTAAGCAAAACAATTCCATCATATCCTTCAGCATTAAAGGTCGATTCCAATACTTTTTCGGCATTTAGAGAGTAACCTGTAAAAATTTCCTCCCAGGACTTAACAACCCTTTCTGGAGTATCCTTCAAACCCTCTCTTAATTCACCCTCATTTGGTTCTAAAAATCGTACAATTTTTTCAATTGCAATCTTAGCTTCTTCTCTTGAAATTTTCAAATTAATCAACTCCAATCCTTCCATGTCTTGTATCAATCTCGTCTAATTGATCTAATAATTTTCTACAAGCAGTTCTAATAGCATCTGCGACACTAACAAATTTATGATCATCACCAACATGTAATTTTAAATCATTAAGTAACTCTGCAGGCATATCCAAACTTATTTTCGGCATACTAGGTCCTAATAGCTAACAATTATAATATTACCTGAGTATTACTAGAGTATTATTAATTGATAGATTCTACTAAATCCTCTCTTAAAAATTGTCTTGAAGCATACCAAGTTGCTAAAGCTGCATAAAAGAGACTAGAGAAAATCCAAACAAAAACATGGGCTAGATAGATCTCATTTTGAAGTAATTCCCTCATTGCCAAAAGAACATTGACTGCAGGTATTGCAAACCAAAATAATTCGATACTTTCAAGATTAATAAATTGTGCAAAAATTGCAGGAAGGAAGAAGAAAAGCATCATAGGCCCAAGAATTGAACCAGCCTCTTTAACACTCCTAGATCTCATTGCAATAGCCATTTCAAGTGCAACAACCATAATCCCAAAAATTCCAACTGCAATCAAAAATAAAAATATTGAAGCCAATGATAACTCTGGTGGTTGCAATAAAGTTCCGCTCATCAAAAAAGATATTGCAAAAATTAATCCTGCTAATTGTAAAAATATACTTACACCAACAATACAAGTTACTGCTAACCATTTACCTAAAAGTAATTCTAAACGTGAGGTTGGTGAACAAAGCAATGATTCTAAAGTTCCTCTTTCCCTTTCTCCAGCAGTCATATCTATAGATGGCTGAACTCCTGATGTCGCTGTCCAAATTGATACAAATAATGGAATAATAAAACTAAATACAAATCCGGCTTGTTCGGCCTGTGTAGCAATATCTCCCTGCTGTAAACTTCCATCCCTTTGTACGGGATTAAGAATTACTTCTTCATCAAGACCAGCATCTTCCAATCTTTCTGTTGTTAAATTATCCTCCCATTCGGATAAAATTTTGATTATTCTCGTATATGATTCCGAAGAGCTTTGCTGGGTCGAATCATAAATAATTGAATATGTCCAAATAGATGAATTTGAATCATATGACAATCTTAGGAGAGAACTAACATTAGAATTTTTAATTTCACTTAAAATTGCAGTATTATCGTTTAAACTATTATTTTCCTCAAGTTCAAAATAACTTACGTTTAGTAAATTTTCTTGAAATTTAGAATCTAGAAAACTAAGATCTGACACATCAACATTTGATTCAACATTTACATCTAAATACATTGATTGCCTTTCATCTAATTCAGATTGCATTACAATAGGCAATGCAAAGAAAATTGCAGGAAACATCAAGAGAGGTACTAAAATTACTGCAAGTAAGGTCCTCCAATCCCTAATATAATCAATTAATTCTTTTTTACAAATGATAAATATTGAATTAATTTTTTTCTTTTGATACAAATTATTCATCCTCCTTTTGATTCAATAAATCTGTATTTCTTGTAAATAATTGTCTCCAAGTTTTAGAAAACCAGCCATCTGGTTCTATTTCCTCCCTAATTCTAGCATCATCAGAAGTCAACTTCACATAACCATCTTCAAGACTTGAAGTTGATGTTTCTTGCAACAAATTTTCAGGAGAACCATCAAATCTAAGTTGACCATTGTGTAAAATCAAGATACGATCACATACCTTTTCGGCTTCAGAAAGATTGTGTGTAGAATATATCACTGTTCCACCTTCTTCTTTCAACTGTAAAACTAATTTTCTTACTAATCGTGCACTAGTTACGTCAAGACCTGCTGTGGGCTCGTCAAGAAGTAGAATCTCCGGGCCATGGGCTAACGCCCTTAAGATTGCCGTTTTCTGCCTCATCCCCCTACTAAATCCTCTTGTATGTCTCATCAGATCATTTGAAAATGAAAGTGCCTTGGAAAACCTAAGTGTTCGTTCCCAAGAAATAGAATCACTAACCCCATTTAATCTTGAATAATAACGTATATTTTCCCATGCAGTCAATCTATGATATAGTCCTGTAGATTCAGGTAAAATTCCAACAGCTTCTCGAAATTTATCAATATTCTTTTCTTCTCCATCTTTTAAAAAAACAACATCCCCCTTACTCGGTCTGTAAAGCCCACAAAGTAGCCTAAGTAAGGTAGTTTTTCCAGCCCCGTTACTCCCAACTAAGCCAATTATCGAGCCTTTTTCGATATCAACACTCAAATCATCTAATGCATTTAAGTTACCAAACATCTTACTGACATTTTTAACTCGGAGTAATAATTGACCCATTATAACATGTCCAAAAAGTCAACAAATATGATGCTTTCATTAAAATATGATTTAAAATAATTGAATAATCATAAAATTTCCTAAAACCATAGATGTTGTAGCAATAAAACCAATTAATAATACAGACCAAGCAGAAGATTTTATTGTTTCAATATTAATAAAAAATCCTACTGCAGCCATCATTGGAAAAAGAAGGTATTTTCCTAATTCAACAAAAAATGAAACTATACTATGAGGTAAAAACCATGTAGACAAAATCGCTGAAAACAAAAAACCAGGTATGAAATAAGGCATTTTTATTTTATTATGAGCATTTTCTACATCCTCCTTGTGAATCTTATTACCTAAATACGCACAAAGAGGAACTACGAAAATTAACAATGATACTCTTGATAGTTTTACGGCAGTTGCGATAATTAATCCCTCATCACCTATAGCCTCACCAGCAGCAATTGTTTGTGGAACTGCATGAATTACAGACCCCGCCCAGATTCCTGCATCAATTTGGCTCATTCCAAATTCTATTGCGAAAATAGGAATTAGGATAAATGTGACTAAACAAAGTATGTTAATTACTGCTAGAACGATTGCAATGTTTTCTTCTTTCATTTTTAATGAGGGGGCGATTGCAACAACTGCACTATTCCCACAGATTGCCCCTCCTGCGCCTAATGCAATTGAGGTTGTCAATTCTAATTTGAATAACCTTCCAAGTACATATGTTGTAGAAAAACAAATAATTACCGTAAAAAGTACTGTCATCACCCCCATAAAACCAATTTCAGGATCAGTTAATAATTTAAGATTAAGTCCAAAACCTAAAAACACGATAATTATGGGCATTAAATTCTTTGTACACCATTTCCCTCCCTCATCTAATCCTTTAATAAAAAATGAACAGATAATACCAATAAAAAATGCAATAGTTGCTGATCCTGGAGAGAACATTTCAAAATTATTTAGCGTTTTATTAATTAAAAAAGCGAAAATGCCAGATAATAATGCTACAGAAATTCCAAAATTTCTATTTGATAGCATTAAATCACATTCCATCTGAATGAAGAATGTAAGTTAGTTCTTACTCTGCAGTAACTGTATATTTTAATTCAATAGATGATTCAGAAAGTTCACCAGAAATCAATACAGCACAGTAATTATCTCTTGATACTCTTTTAGGATTAATTGCCGAACTCTTAACTAGATCTTCTTTTGAAAGAGAATCTTCGCTTGAATAAGTATTTCCGTCTTTCAATCGTTCACAATTAAATTCATCTAAAACAAGCATCGAATAGCTAGAATTTTCGCCAGCATCTAAAACTTTGATCTGCCAAGAAATAGTATGAACACTTTCTAATTCAATTACTAAATCTTCTCCAGCGCCAAGTACAAATGTTTCTGATTCGTCAATCCTGTTATCGATTACAACTGCACCAATTACGGTTAAGATATACATTAATAGAGTAATCATAATCAAAACTTTAGATGATTTAAACACATCATCTGACCCTTCTTCAACATTTTCTTTGAGTTCCCCTTCAGAAAATAATCTAAAACCCCTTAATTCTAACTTTACAAAAGTTAAAAACAAAAATAAAGCAGATAATCCTAAAAGAAGGAAATCTTGTAATGACAATGCACCTGCAAACTCCCAAGTAGGTCTAACAGCAGATGTTGAATCGGGATAATTTCCGATAACCTTCTCGAAGAACACGTAATAGTAAAATTTGTCACCAAATTGACTTTCTCCTAACAAACCTCCTGGAAAAATACCTAAGATTGCATTGAAATATACAAATACGGACATAATCATTGAAAACATCAAACTTATTGAAAAAGTAATTCCTAAAAATGCAAGACTCCAAATTGGTTTTTTTACTTTTACTTCTTTTTCTTCTGGTTCAGTGGAAATATCTTTCAAACTTTGTGTTAGTGTTTCTTTTAATTCGGAAGAAAAATCTTCGATACTTTGTGCTAGTTTTTCTTTTAATTCCTTACTTTTATCATCATCAATTTCAATTTCAGATTTTTCTTCTTCCTCTTCAACTATTGCATTGAACATTTATGCATTCACCTATTTAGGCTCTGAACAACGAATATTTATAACAACCTCCATTTCAATCGGAGTAAAAAGAGGATTAATGAACTAAATCACATTTCACAAGTAATTTTTAATGTTGAGATAATTCTACTAAAACCCCACCAGTACTTTTAGGATGTACAAATGCAATTAATGCTCCATTAGCTCCCTTTTTTGGAGTTTTATCTATTAATTCTATTCCCGCCTCAATAAGATAATTTAAAGTCGAATTTATATCATCTACTCTAATACATATTTGCTGTACTCCAGGCCCTCTTTTTTCTAAAAATCTACCAATCGGTGTTTCCTTACCTGTTGGTTCAAGTAGTTCAATTCTTGTAGCATCATCAGAGGTGTTTTCTGGAGAGGACAAATACCTAACTTTAACACCTTGTTCTTCTACTATTTCATCACCAATATCTTGAACAAAACCTAACATCTTCCAAAAAACTTCAGAGTCATCTAAACTATTAGTTGCTATACCTATATGATCTACACTTACATTATTTCTATTCATATCAATCGCCTAAAAACCACTTGGAGGTTGGTAATCTCCAAAAACATCCCTCATTGAATTAATTATCTCTCCAATTGTGCATCTTGCCCTAACAGCTTCAATAACCTTAGGAAATAAATTCTCATCCGTTTTAGATAAATTATTTATTTCTTCAAGTAGTTTCTCACATAATTCACCATCACGAATGGAAATTATTTTTTTGATGTTCTCAATTTGTTTTATCCTAATACTTGAATCTATAGATTGAGGCATAGGATTTTCTTCCTCTTGATTTAAAGCATAATTAACTCCAATTATTTTTCTTTCAGCGGATTCTATTTCTTTTTGAAAATCAAATGCAGATTGATGAATTTTTCTTTGTTGATATCCAGATTCAATAGCCTTCAAACTACCCCCTAAACTATCAATTTTTTCTATTTCTTCTTTAGCCAATTCATAAATCTTTGAGGTGAGTCCTTCTACTAAATATGATCCACCAAGAGGATCCGCAACATTTGCAGCACCAGACTCCTCTGCAATAATTTGTTGAGTTCTTAAAGCAATGGTTGCACTTTTTTCAGTAGGTAAACCAATCGCTTCATCATATGAATTTGTATGTAGTGATTGTGTGCCGCCACAGACTGAAGCTAAAGCTTGGATTGTAACTCTTGAAATATTATTTTGGGGCTGTTGTGCAGTCAATGAAACTCCTGCAACTTGAGTATGGAACCTTAAAACGGAACTTTTTGGGTTTTTAGGATTATATCTCTCATTTACCAAATCACACCATAACTTTCTAGCGGCTCTAAATTTAGAAATCTCTTCAAAGAAGTCATTATGACAATTAAAGAAAAATGATATTTGAGGAGCAAAATCGTCAATATCCAATCCTTTTTTAATTGCTGCATCAATATATGCAATACCATTTGAAAGAGTATAAGCAACCTCTTGAACTGCTGTAGAACCTGCTTCTCTAATGTGATAACCACTTACACTAATTGTATTCCAATTCGGCATTTCATCTGCACAATATTCGAAAATATCTGTTATTAATCTTAAACTAGGAGTTGGAGGGAAGATGTGAGTGCCTCTTGCAATATATTCTTTTAAGATATCATTTTGTATTGTACCGCGTAATTTTCTTTTTTCAATACCCATTTCTTCTGCTGAGACAATGTACATCGCCAATAAAATCATTGCAGGAGAATTTATTGTCATGGATGTAGAAACTTGATCTAAAGGTATTTCCTTAAATAATTCTTTCATATCATCTACAGTATCTATCGCTACTCCAACCTTTCCAACCTCACCTTCCGAAAGAGAATCTGAAGAATCAAGTCCAATTTGAGTAGGTAAATCAAATGCTACAGACAATCCTTTTTGCCCCAATTCTAATAACATCTTAAATCTTTTATTTGTCTCAACTGCTGATGAAAAACCTGCGTATTGCCTCATAGTCCAGACTTTACCTCGATACATCCTTTCGTGAATACCTCGAGTATATGGTGCATATCCGGGTAAAGTTCCTATTCTTTCATCATACCCTAAATCCTGAGCCCATTTTTTAGTTGCTACTGTTGGAACATCTAATCCTCCAAGAGTCTTACGAGAATCAGAAACATCTCTGTCTTCTTCCTCGGCCATGGTAATGCTTTACGCGCCAAGTACAAGTTCTTTCTTTATTTTAAATTAAAAAAGATTAGAATTTTAATTTAGCAACAACCATCGTCATCACAATCTTTAGTAGATTCTGTTTCCTTGGGAACCTCTTCAGACTTGTGAATGTGTCCGTGGTCTATTTCTCCACTAGATGCTTCTCTTAATTCTAAAACTTCTACTTCAAAGGTCAATGTTTTTCCAGCCAACATATGATTAAGATCAATTGTTATTTCTTCATCTCCAATTTCAGTAACTTTGAACGGTAGTTGAATTCCGTTCTCCATTTCTGCAGCTAAAACCATCCCTACTTCAACCTCAGGAGGAAATTGTGACTTAGGTACTTTTTGAATTCCCGCAGGATCAGGTTGACCATATGCCCTCTCAGGCTCTAATTCAAAAGTTCTTTTTTCATCTTTTTCAGCACCCATCAATTCTTCTTCGAAACCTGGAATCATTTGTCCCTGGCCCACCATAAAAGTCAATGGATCTCTACCGTGGCTAGAATCAAATTCTTCTCCATTTTCACTTAAAGTACCTCTATAATGTACAGTTACGATCATATTATTTTCTACTTTCATTTTTCTTCACCTTTTTGTTGTATAACTTTTAATTAATGCTACTAATTGACTCGAAACATCCTCAGTTAATATTCCCTCTTGTTGTTTTAGAGATACGTATTCTATTGCTGAATCAATACCGATTCTTTCACCTTTTGCCCAAATTTGACCAAATACATTAGATCTATGTTCTTCAGCCACTGTTGAATTATCTAAAATCGCTCTAGCATCAAATCTAAATTCTAATTGCTTCCTTCGATTTAATTTCTTTTGCTTAGGTTGTTTGCCTCCGCCCTTTTTAGTTTTACGAACTGGTTTTTTAGGTTTATTAACTTGTTTTTCTGGTTTTTTTCCTGTTTTTGTGGTGGAAAATAATGTACCCTTGTAAGCATCTCCCTTGGGTAATTGAACCCCCGTTTTAGCTGCTAAAGCATCACTTCTCCTCTTCAAATCATCTAATTTTGAAGTTTCAGATTCCGCCTCCAATTTATTATTTTTTTGTAGAACTTTTTTATTTTTCAAATCATCAGTTTTTTTATCAACCTTTTTTTCCTCATGAATGATTTTAGGATTAGCAATATTTTCTTCTGATTTTTTCGCGGGAATTGATTTTTCAACCTCAACAATCTTAACCTCTTCTTTATCTTTTTGAGGGGTTTTGTCTTCCACTTTTAGTTCTTTAATTTCTTTTTTTGGAGATGATTCTTCAACAACTTTCTTTTTTTCTTGTTGTTCCCTTATTTTTTTCCTCATAGCCTCCATTTTTTCTTGCCTACTGAGGGTTGGAAGTTGAGTTTTATTAACGTCTGTTCTATGTTTTTGAGTTTTTTTCTGAGGTTTTGCTGACGCACCTGGAGCAAAGGGATTGAATGGTTCTCTCTTATTTCGGCGTGCCAAATTATTCCTCCGTTTAGGGCCTCTAAAGCCACCCAATTAACTCTTACCTTTTTTTAAGCCCACAAAATTGGTGTTTGATCGGTCCTAAGATACTGTAAAACAGAGCTTTCACTTAATTTTGTAATGTCTTCATGCAAAAGATGTAATTTTCCTAAAACAGCAATCATTGAACCATTATCTACACAAAATTTTCTCTCAGGGACAAAACTTTTTGCACTTCTTTCGGTAGCCATAACATCACTCATTTCCCTCAACCTAGAATTACAAGCCACACCTCCACCAAGTAATAATTCTGATTTTGAGGTATGCGCCAAAGCCCGTTCTGCAACTTCAATACATGCTGCAAATGTATGTTCTTGAATACTCCAACAAACAGCTCCTAGAGGTGCCCCCTTCTTGATTAAATTACATGCTGCATTTAATACTCCGGAAAATGCCAAATCCATACCTTGAACTGCATAAGGGAGAGAAAAATCCTCTAATTTTGCAGATGGATTATTCTCAACCCATTCCCTAGCTAAAGTTTCTATTTTTGGACCTCCAGGAAAAGGAATCCCTTGCTCTCTAGCAAATTTATCTAGCATATTTCCAATCCCAATATCTAAAGTTTCACCTAAAACACGATAACGACCATCCATTTTTGCAATAATTTGAGTATTCCCTCCAGAGACATAAAGCAATACTGGATCATCACAACCACAAGTTTTCCTTCCAACTTCAATATGAGCCACGCAATGATTAACGCCCAAAAGAGGAATATTCCATTTTTGAGAAATTGTTCGAGCAACAGATGCGCCAATTCTCAGACAGGGCCCTAAACCCGGACCTTGAGAAAAAGACACGGCAGCAAAATTATTTGGATTTAAATTGTGCATTTTTAATAATTTTTGTAAAACATCAGCACCTTTTTCAGCATGATGATCTGCCGCTTCACGAGGATGAATTCCACCTTTTAATGGACGTACTGCTACTGAAACAGAATCTAGTGGGTATCCATTTGAATCTGCGACACCTATTGAAAATGTATGAGCAGTGGACTCAATTCCTAAAATGTAACCATTAGAATCCATTGTTAAATCACTCACTCCCATGTATCATCCGGAAGTGGTACACCTTTTCATAGATGATGCTTATCGAAGTGCATGCGCCACCTAGTCATAGGCATAGGAGAATTGGCACATTTGGATGATGGAACTACTGGATTAATTTATGGTAATCAAATGAATGATGAAGAAAAACTTATTTCAAAAAATTTAGGAATTTTTATTGAAAATGGAGTCATATCAAAGATTAGGCCAGATGAAGAGTTAATTGATGAATATGCACCATCAATTAAAAAAAATTTACAAAAAAGTTTTGAATTAATCAATTTAAGTGATATTTTAGTTACAAATGCGGGAGGAAATGCAGTAATCCCAGGATTAATTGATGGCCACACTCACTTAATCTGGAGTGGAGATAGATCTAATGAAATTAGTTTAAGAATGAAGGGAATGAGTTATAGAGAAATTTCTGAACTTGGAGGAGGAATAAAACATACAGTCAATGAAACTAGAAATTCAAATGATGAATTATTGACTAAATTAGGAGAAATTAGGTTAAAAGAGGCTTTAAGGAATGGGACTACCGCCATTGAAGCAAAATCAGGTTACGGACTTAGTACTGAATCAGAATTAAGATTAACATCTATAATGAATGATTTATCAATGAATCAAAAGAATCCCTCTATAGACATTACTTGGATGGGTGCTCATGACACCCCACCAAAAATAGCAGGAAAAGAGATTTCAAAAAGAGAATATATTGAAGAAATTATCAACATCCAACTTCCTGAGATTGTAGAACAAGGATATGCGAGAAATTGTGATGTTTTTTGTGAACCTGGTTGGTTTAATATTGAGGAAACAGAAAGAATAATTGATGCATCATCTAAAGAAGGACTTTCTACAAGATTGCATATCGATGAGTTTTCAGATGGTCAAGGTGCGGAATTAGCTGCAAAAAAGAGCGTAGAAACTGCTGATCATGCACTTTACAGTAGTGAAGAAGGGAGAGAAAAAATGTCTAAGGCAAATGTAATCCAAGGATTTTTACCTGGTGCTCCTTACACCATGGGACTAGATAAATGGCCACCAATTAATTACTGTATTGAAAATAACCAACCATGGACAATTTCAACTGATTTTAATCCAAATTGTAGAATCTTAAGTTTACCTTCTATAGCATCTATTTGTGTGCAAAGATTAGGAATAAATCCCTTAGCAACATTATGTGCAGCATCAAGAAATGCTGGAGAATCAGTAGTCCATAGAACAGAAAAACAACATGGTATGATTAAAGAAGGATATGTAGCAAATATCAATATTTTAAATGGTGAAAAATGGCAGGGTTGGTGTTTACAACAAGGAACTTCTCCCTTCAAGGCTACAATCTTAGAAGGCACCCCTGTAGTTCATACATAAATAGAATCAGTAGGTTTTAAAAATAAAAAGCAATTAATTAGAATAAAAATATAAATTCAGTGATAGTATGTTAATGGAAACAATTGTTTGCTCTGCTAAAATAGGAAAAGAAAAAAGATTGAAGAAATTATTAGATACAAGAATAACATTTAGAAAAAGGTTTGAGGCTTGCCATAACGCTTGGGTATGTCAATCTGCAGACGGTTCTGGAACATTTCTAGTTCAAGCTATTTACACAAATGAAGAGGCTTGGAGAAAGATCTCTGAAAAAATTCAAAATACATTAGATTCCAAAGACGGAGGTATTGAATCTTGCCTCCAGGGCCCACCCTTAGTAGGGATGTTCATTTTTGAAGGTAAAATTTAACATTTATAGGGAGTTGTGCCACAAAGGAGGCGTACAATAGGGCGTATAATGTATATTATACGCCAATTAACTACAATCAGAATAGAAAGTAATTATTTTTATCTGACTCGAAATAGGATTCAGTACAACGTTTATCTTATCCTAATTACAATAAAATTTGATATTTTACTAAATATACGCCTTTGCACCCCCCCTATTAACATAATTTATTGTAAAAATATGAAATGTTCATAATCATGTTTCTCTTCTGGGTGTTTGAGGAGAGTAAATGTCAAAATACGAAGGCTTCTGTTTGAAATGCAAAATGTACGGCCCAATCAAAGATCCTGAAATATTCACTATGAGCAATGGAAGGAAAAGAGCTGCCGGAACTTGTTCCCAAAATGGATGTACTGGTAAAATTTCAAAAATCATCGGATAAGTCCAAACCGATTTTGATAAATATATTTTCAGACACCCTCCAATTATCGGGCTCGTGGTCTAGGGGTTATGACGTCGCCTTGACATGGCGAAGATCGCCAGTTCAATTCTGGCCGAGCCCACTGTAAT
>MDSW01015095.1_pt1 | contig 13988 bp, 13 predicted proteins | sample 811171 | NCBI WGS metagenome assembly MDSW01 (sample SAMN05326641, study PRJNA326480) | marine metagenome | isolation source: seawater | place: Atlantic Ocean: North West | collected 2012 | reverse complement strand
GGAACCAACCGAAACAAAGGAGCCCATTTCAATGGACGAAACCCGTGAAATGGAGCAGGTGGCCGTCGAGGCCGTCGCACCTGCTCCCGACACCAAAGCTATTCAAGAGGCAGCAGTTAAGGCCGAACGTGCCCGCGCTGCTGACATTCGCCACTGCGTCCGCGCTGCTGGCCTCGATGACTCTGTCGCCGAGACCATGATCAGCGAAGGCACTGAAGTCGACGCTGCACGCGCTGCCGTGATCGATCAGCTGGCTGCCCGTCAGGCTGCCACCCCTACCACCCAGCACGTCTCCGTTACCGAAGACGCAAGCGACAAGCGCGCCGCCTGTTTCGAGGCTGCCCTCGAAGCTCGCGTGGGCTTAGGCGAGTGGACCGACGCCGCACGCGCAGAGCGTTCCTCGACGATGCTCGACATCGCCAAGGAATCCCTGGGCCGTCGCAACATCAGCACCGTGGGCCTCAGCAAGTCTGAGCTGGCCTATCGCGCCATGCACTCCACCAGCGATTTCCCGCTGCTGCTGAGCAACGTGGCTCGCAAATCTCTGATGGCCGGCTATGAAGCCGAGCAACAGACCTGGCGCCCCCTGGCTCGTCAGCGCAACCTGCCTGACTTCCGCCCCGTGTATGAGGTGCAGGTCAACGGTCAGATCGTGCCCGAAGAGCTGCTGGAAGGCGGCGAGTACAAGACCGCCACAGTCTCCGAGGCTCAGACCAGCTGGAACCTCAAGAGCTACGCCAAGAAAATCCGCGTCACCCGCAATCTGGTGATCAACGATGATCTGGATTTCTTGGGCCGCATTCCTCAGATGATCGGCCGGGGTTATTCCCTGTTCGAGTCAAATCAGATGTGGGCCAACCTGACTTCCAACCCCACCATGGGCGAAGACAGCAAGGCACTGTTCCACGCTGATCACGACAACACCGGCACTGGCGCCATCGGCGTTGATGCCCTGTCTGATGCACGTTTTGCACTGCGCAATCAGTCCGACCTGGCTGGCAACCGCGTAAACCTGCGCGCTCGCTATCTGGTCATCCCCACCGCCCTGGAAACTGACGCAGAGCAGTTCCTGGCTCCCTTCACGCCTTCCGCTGTGGCAGACGTGAACCCCTTTAGCGGCAAGCTGCAAATCATCGCTGAGCCTCGCCTCGACGATGCAAGCTCTGCTGTTTACTACGTCACCGCCGACCCCTCCCAGGTCGACATGATGGTGTACGGCTACCTGGCCGGCGAAGCTGGCCCTCAGGTCACCACCGTTGACGAGCGCGACCCCGATGGCATCACCATCCTGAGCCGCATCGACTTCGGCTGTGCAACCCTCAACCACCGTGGCTTCTACAAGTCCACTGGCGCCTGATTTAAGGAGAACTAACTAATGAAAAACTTCGTTCAAAACGGCGCGAACCTGACCATCACGGCAGGCTCCGCTATTTCCAGCGGTGACTTCGTCGTCGTCGGTTCACTGGTCGGCGTTGCCGTCACAGACATTGCCAACGGTGAGGATGGCGTCATCTCCACCGAGGGCGTGTTCCAGGGAACCAAAGCATCCGGCGCCACTCTGGCTGTCGGTGACGTTGCCTACCTGAACAGCTCAGGCAAGCTGACCAACACCGCCACCAGCAACGACGCTGTGGGCTTGGTTGTCGCTGTCACCTCCACCACCGTGGATGTGAAAGTGTTCGGCCGCAAGGTGGCCTGATGAGGCAGGATCTGGCAAACCGGATCCTTAAAGCGGCGACAGCGCGACTGGGGGAACCCGTCACGCTGTCCCGTGATGGCATCAGCTACACGCTGCGGGGGATCTTTAGCGAGACGCACTCAGAGGTCGACATTGACACCGGCCTCAACGTCACGTCACAGATCCCCACGCTCACCATCAATGGCGCAGATCTCTCGATCGACCCCAAGGGGAACGACCGGGTCACCATTGCAGACGGCCGCACCTTCATGGTCCGCGAGACGCGGGCAGATGGTGAGGGCGGAATTGTTTTGATGATGTATCAAGCGCAAACGAACAATTATCTGTAAGGGGAGCGCATGGGCACCTTCGCGCAAAACCTTTTCCCTGAGCGGTTCTACCAAGCCACTGAGCACCCACGCAAAACGATCCGCGACGCGATCCACTCGCGGTTCATCACCAAGCTGGGCCAGGTCGATACGCAGACATATCCGAGCGGCTACAACAGCAACCTGACGGAAGGCGATGAGGGCTATATCGCGCCGATCTTGGTTGACAAGTATTGGACGCCAGCCGGTCCGAACGTCTTTCAGCGGAAAGAGGTTGAGATCGACTTCGGCGACATGCCGTTAATCCTGCTGAGATATGAGGGCGAGCGCGTCCTAGGCCGCGCAAAAACTGGCTGGGAGGGCTACACGGAGCGGCAGATCGATTTGTCGATTGAGCCCTATGTGCTGGTGACCCCCGGCGAGTCTGCTGAGCAGCAGCTCGATGAGATGGCGTTTTACATCGAGGCCTGCATGAATGGCTTTGACCTGAACGCTTACAACTGCGAGCCGTTGCTCGCGTCTACTGAATACGAAACCGAGTTTGACAACAGCCAGCCGGTCGCAGTTGGCCGCCTTTTGTTTGAGATAAAATATCTTTGCCCGCACCTTGGCATCGACTTCGGCCTTTGGGATCGCGATGATGCCTGCATCTCAAACACTGGCCCAACGCCGCCGGTTCAAACAGTCGTGGTCCGAAACAATTTCGGCACTGAGACTTACGATTATCCCGACGACTTTCCCAACCACTACCACGATTGAAGGAGACCGAAATGGCAGCCAAGAAAGCAGCAACCAAAGAAGCCGCCCCTAAGGGCAAAGCAGGAATCAGCGCCGAAGAGCTGGCTTTGTTCATGGGCCTAGAGAAGGGCCAAACGAAAGGCCTCAAGGTTTATTGCGACGCCGCGCAAAACGTTTGCAACTCTTTTGCGGGTGGAGAAATGCAGGAGTCACAGGTCGCCACCATGGCCCTGCTGCACTGCGCCGCCTGGCTCAAGATGACTGGCGCGAAGACCATCAAAGAGCTGAAAGAGATTCCGCTCAAAGTCCGTTACATGATCATCACGGCCATGGAGGAAGCTAAGGCCTGATGAGCTTCGCAGTCCCACGGTCAAGCCGCAGGACTTCAGGAGTTGGTGATTACGAGCTAACAGACACGGCCCGGAACATCGGGACGCTCTTGAGATTCGGGCAGGTTCTAAGCGTTGACTATGCGCTCAGGACTTGCCGCGTCCAGCTGCAGGAGAACCTGCAAACCGACAACCTCCCATGGATCACCATGCGGGCGGGCGGTAATGCGTTTTGGTCTGCGCCATCGGTTGATGAGACCGTGTTGATCCTCAGCCCGTCTGGCGAGCTGAACAACGCGGTTGTGCTGCCGGCGCTGCAGACCAATGAAAACGGCACCTGGCCATTCAACTTCAGCGACCTGGAGTTTGTCTGGGGCGGCTTAGGCAACCCGCGTGAGGCGCTTTGGCGCTGGTTGTTTGCTGATGGGGCGATCCTCGAAAACGACCCAGAAAAAAATCAGTTCAGAGTTGAGCAGCAGCAGACCCGGATCCGTGGGGCGGAGCTGGCCCACCTGCGCTCAGAAAAATTTATCTACATCGAGGCGGACTCAGAAAACGACGAGGGCGACAAGCAAGGCATCGTTCACGTCAAGGCCCCGATGATCAAGCTTGACGGTGACGTTCACATTACGGGCAAGCTGCTGCAGAGCGGCGACATTATCGGCGTTGAGTCAGACGGCGAAGGGCTCACGGCTCTCAAGTTGATTGGCGACCCAATCGAGCTGAACGGTGGCGGCGGTGTGCTCGGTTTGCTTTCCAGCTTGGTGGGCGCAGTTGCGGGAGGCGCTCTGTCGCTGGGGCAGCTGGGCACGCTTATGAACAGCGCAGGCGGCAGCCTGCTGCAGGGCCTAGGCGGCCTGGCTGAGAACGTGCTGGGCTCCACCGGCCTTGGCCAGCTGATCACTCAAGGGCTCACAGAGTCAGGCATTGGCGCGGCCATGGCTGTTGTCGGTGATCTCCCCGTGCTGGGTGAGGTGTTCAACGCCATGGGCTTCACCGGAAACATGAACCTAGTGCAGGGCGCTGTGCAGCTTGTGTCAGGTGTGACGAGTGGCAGCGGCCTGAAACTCACAGGCATTGGTTCAGACTTCGCAGGCTTGGCCAGCTTTGCCGGTCACCTTGGGGAGTCCCTGGGAATCTCTGGGCTTTCCAACCTCACAGACAGCACGGCCCTGGGGGCCATCAGCAACGTGATCACCAACGGGTCGATCACCATCAACGATGTGATGGGCGTGGCCGCGACGGCGGGCAGCCTGATTCCCGGCAACGTAGGCACCGCTATTAACACCGCGCTAGGTGCGGCCAATGTGATCGTCGACGACCAAGGCAACACCGTGGCCGGCCCCCAGCTGCTGCAGAACGCAGCGGGAACGATCATGAACGGCCTGCTAGACCCACGCAGCTCTGTGACAGCTGAGGGCATCGCGCACAAGATTTCAGAGCTGGGCCTGGCCACCAGCCTCGACGCCCTGGAGCAAGCCGGCGTCAACGGCGGCCAAGGGATCGGCGAGCTGATCAGCGCCGGAGCTATCACGCTTGAGCAAGTGCTCGACCTGCAGGGCGTATTTCAAGCCAACCCCGACGCAGTCGCGACTGCGGCGCAGGCCATGGACCTGGGCAGCGAGCAAGAGTTTTTCGCGACGTTCGAGCGGTCGGCGCCCGGTGGCTATTCAAACCGCGATATGAGCAGCTCAGTCGGTTCAGACAGCAGCCCTAAGAAAGGCACGACTTACGACGCCGGGTCAAACAGCTATGTCCCAGATGGCACGGTTACGGATGTTCCCGACGCTTACGCCGACTGGAATACAAATTACGCTTAAGGAGGGAAAGCTATGTCACTTGTCGCAAGGCTCGGAGATGTGACGAGCCATGGGGGCGTTTTGAAAGCCCCTGTGCGAACTGATGTGCTGACGAATGGCCGCCCAACGGCTCACATCGGCACAGCTATTTTCTGCCCTGCGGGCACTCCCAGCCACGGCCCCACGGTGGTGGTCACTGGCAAACCTTCGGTCTTAGTCGGCGGGATTCCAATCGCTACCGTGGGATCAGTGACTAGCTGCGGTGCGGTGGTTGCTACAGGTTCCGGCGATGTGAGGGCAGGCTGATGGCAGTGGGAATGAACAGAGAGACGGGCAAGCCGGTCTCAGACGCTGACCACCTGCGCCAATCGATCCGCGACATTCTTTCAACGCGCATCGGCACGCGCACAATGCTGCGCGACTATGGGAGCAACATTCCCGAGCTGGTCGATTTACCGATCAACCAAACAACCATTGCCGCCATTAAGGCGGACATGATTGACGCGCTCAACAACTGGGAACCCCGAATGAGGGTGAACAGAGTTGTGCTCACCGAAGTTCTTTCATCTGGGTCATTGACCTTCGATGTATATCTCACCTACCTGCCGAACGGGCAGGTCATCGAATTAAAAGGGGTGACCATCTGATGGCCTACAACCTGTCATCTTTGCCGGATCCGGCAATCGTCGAGGCGCTTTCGTTTCAAACAATTTTCAATGAACTGCGGGCTGATTTTCAAACCCGGTTCCCAGAGTTTTCTGCCCTAGTCGAGTCAGACCCCGCGATCAAATTGCTCGAAGTCGCGGCCTATCGGGAAACGATCCTGCGCGCCCGCGTCAACGATGCGTTTAAGGCAACGCTGCTGGCGTTTGCTGCAGGCAACGACCTGGACAACCTGGCGGCCTTCTACGGCTTGACCCGGATCGCCCAGGAAACCGACGCCGAGCTAAAAGATCGCACCATCAACAGGATTCAGGGCAGCTCGACCGCGGGCGGTGCTGCCTGGTATCGCTACCAAGCACTCAGCGCAAACAGTGGCGTTAGGGATGCTCGGGTGACGAGCCCCTCAGCTGGACAGGTTGAGGTGGCATTGCTGAGCAAAGAAACCGAAAACCTCACCGCCCTGGGCACTGACCCCAACGCGCTTAGCGCCGACATGGCGACGCTCGCCGCGTTCTATGGCGTGACCACAACTCCATCATCGAAAGATGAGACGGTGGCGCCATTGATCCAGGCGGTCATTGATGCAGCCGGCCCCGAGGGCACGGCAACGCCGCAGATGCTCACGGCGGTTGATGCAACGATGCAGAACGATGAGGTGCGGGTCATCACCGACACTGTGACAACCACTAGCGCCAACGTGGTTGGCGTTGACGTTGTCGCTGAGGTTTATCTCTACCCCGACAGCTCCGCCGACATTCTCAACGGGATTGACGCTCAGATCCGCGCAGCGGTTCAGACCGAGGGCGGCCTCGGCTGGGATCTCACGCTGAGCTGGCTGATCAAAAACATTCACGTTGATGGGGTGCAGCGCGTTGACCTGATCAGCCCGACCACCAACCAAGTGGCAAACGACGGCACAGCTATCAGTGTCAACTCAGTGACGATCACCAACATGGGATACGACCGCTAAATGTCAGACACCGGCCTTTTGCTTCCAAGTTCATCGACCCCGCTAGAGCGCGATCTCTCCGCGTCGATGAATGCGCTGCCGCGCCTTAAGGACTCGGTCGAGCTGATCAGGACTGCGAAACGGGAAAACATCCCCGACTCAGTCGTTCCATTTCTCATTTATGAGTACGGCCTAGGCGAGTTGCTGCCGTATCTATCGGACCCCCGCACGGCGATTGCCACGGGTGTTTTGTGGCAGCGCCTGCGCGGCACGCCTCAGAGTTTCAGGATCGCTCTGGGCTGGATCAACAATGACGGGACCATTGAGGAATCAGAGGGAGGAACCTCTAGGTGGTCGCAGTTTCAATTAGGGCTTGATTCTGCCCCGGTTGACCTGTCACAGACTGATTCAGTCGTGGAGATTGGCCGGCTTTCTTCCCCGGTCCGTTCTTCACTGTTTCGCATTTATGGCGGATGGTATGACGGGCGCCGGTTCAATCTTGACGATCACAAGCTAAGCGGCCTCGACACCCTCTGCGATCACACGGGGGTTTATCTCAAGAGTGAATGGCCTCAGCTTTCATTCGGTCGCGAGTTTAAGGACGAACAGGGCGACATCTCCGGCGATCTCGCTGGGCAGCTTGGCATTCACCGACAGACCGCCATCCGCGGCCTGTATGAAGACCGCACCTATTTATCCAATTCCGTTCTGGGTGAAACCAGCTGGCGGACGCTTCACATCGAGGATCTTTCCTCGGTTATCAGCCGGCTGCATTTCAGCATCTCTGGCCCGTTCTGGATGCGGGCAACCGATTGGGATGTTCAGCTGGGCTGGGGTCAGCTGCTGGATTGGGCTGGGCTGCAAAACAAATTCACCCCGGCGCTCAAGTTTGCCAAGGCCGGCATTTACCTGGGCGACGGCGAAGTTCTGGGCGACACAAATGCCTGCCTTCCTGCGCGGTTCCTCGAAGAGTTTGGCGACGGTGCCATTCAGCTTTCAGAGGGCGACCCCGCCACAGGCGAAGGCATCCTCAGCGAGCACCTCTCGCGGGTTGAACTTACTGAAATCAATGAGCGGTTTGAGCGCAACACCGACGCAGAGCAAACCCACATCGGAAGCGTTCACCTGCGGGGCCTTAGCAGCGCGTCACTGGTCCCGAGCCATCGCGAGCACACAGCCTTTATGGCTTATGACGACAGCTTCGAGCTGTCCCGGTCTCGCCTCTCCGAATACACACCGATCCCGAACGTCACCGGGATCAAGCGCGATCACACCACCAGCGCCGATCAGTTCGAGCATCAGTCCGATCAGTGGCAAGACACCGCCAGCACCTGGGGCACCGACGCCACCGGCACTTGGGAAACCGTCGCCAGCTACTTCGACAGCCTGGACTTCGGCAGCGCCTGGGATCAGACCGACACCTGGGAAACAGGGGAATACTTCGAGCAAACCGACCCAGACACCTGGGGCAATACCTACAGCTGGCAGAACTTCCCGCAGTTCGAGCGGCTGCTCAGCTTCAGTCGCACCATGCTGGTTCTCTCAGAGAACGGGCACCTTTCCGATACCGACGCAATCCTGGGCGACACCCACGCGACGCTCGGCCACTTCGAGATCGAGCGTTTCGAGCGCAGCCATCAGACAACCTCGACGGCGCACAACCCCGGCGGGTTCTGGTATCACCTGCGCGAGCGGTTCGCGACGCTCGCCTATGACGATCTCTTCGAGCTGTCACGGACCCGGCTCAGCGAGCACATCCCACTCTTCAATGAGCAGGCGATCACCCGCGAGCACGGTTACACCGGAAGCCTGCAATTCTTCCAGGCCAATGGCTGGACAGACACCAGCCCGGACTGGACAGCTGGCGACTGGCAAAGCGGCGGGTATTACGACGCCGCGGCCGAGCCCACTTGGTATGAGGCTTATGGGTGGCAAGTCTTCCCGCAGCTTGAGCACGTTCTCAACTTCAACACTTCGGGCGTTTATCTCTCAGAGACGGTCGACGGATTGTCGGAGACGCACCACGTTCTGGGCTTCCCGACTTCTGAACGCTTTGAGCGCGATTACTTCGCGCAAGCAACAGAAAACCGGCAGTCGTTCACAACACGCCAGCACACCCGCACGGTTCAAACAACTGTGCCTTTATATGTTGAGCCCACCTGGGCCAACGGCACATGGTCCGGCGACGGAACAAATGAGGCCGGCTGGGTTATCAATGGCACAGTCTGGACAGGTGACGCAACTGAAGAATGGAGCGCGACAGCATGGGGCACAGACCAGTGGGCGCAAGGTAGCCTCTCTGTATGGGACACCAATAATTGGCTGGCGAATGACCCAACCACATGGGCCGACCATCAGATGTGGGTCAGAATGGCTGGGTGGCAAATTGCCAGCCTTGTGGTGGAAGCGGTCCACGAGACCCATGCTTAAACCGCTGATTACAATGCAAACATCAAAGGAGGTGAGCCCTTGGCCACACTTGTAACCACAGGGCGGGCGGGCCTGGCCGCCTCTGTCAAAGCCCGAAACATTTTCCTGGGCATCGGAGCGGGACAGACCGCGTGGGATGCCAACGGGGTTGATCCAGAAAACATCAACTCAACCGGCCTTTATGACGCTATCGGATACCGAAAAGCGGCCCAGGTCGATTTCGTTCAATCAGCGGCACAGGGTGCAATCAGTCTCCCGAGTGGACGTTATGACGTGAGCGCAACTGATACCAATTTGCTCTACTGCAAATTCACATTGGATTTTTCGGATGCGTCCACCTCCACCATTCGTGAAACTGGCATTTTCTTAGACGTTGTGACCGGGGCAGGGTTGCCAGCTGGTCAAATGTTTTTTGATGCAGCCACAGAGGTCACCAGCTCGGGCACTCTCTATCTGATCGAGCACGTTTCAAGCATCATTCGGACCCCGGCAACTCGGGAAACGTTTGAGTTCGTTCTCACGTTCTAAAGGAAAAACACCATGAGCCTTCAGGGTTACTACAACCGATTTTCAGCCGCCGATCAGTATGACGAGCTTTTGTTTCGCGCCAGCAAGGGCCTGCAGTCCGCTGAGCTAAACGAAAGCCAGGCGATCCTTTCTGATCGGATCACCAAGATTGCCAACAGTCTTTTTCAAGACGGTGCAGTTATTTCTGGCTGTCAGCCTGCTGTCAATGTGCAGACAGGCGAAGCGACAATGCAGAGCGGCACGCTCTACGTTCTGGGCGCTGTCCGCTCTGTCGACCTGGCCACCATCACAGTTCCCACCACTGGGAGCCTGCAGATTGGTGTTCGCTTGACGACGCAGACCGTCACCGAGCTTGAGAACGCCAACCTGCGTGATCCTGCACAAGGAACACGGAACTACCAAGAGCCAGGCGCCGGCCGGACAAAACGCACCCTCACTTGGGGTTGGTCTGGAGACGGCGGCACGGGTGATTTCTACGGCGTTTATGACATCCTCAACGGTGCGCTAGTCACCATCGAGGCGCCCCCCGTTCTGGACGCTGCCAAAAAGCTGGTGGCCCAATATGACCGGGACGCCAACGGCAGCTACATCGTCAGCGGGATGCAGCTGAGCGCCCTGGGCAAAGACACCACCAACAGCAACTACACGTTCACAGTTGGCGAAGGAACGTCGAACGTCTACGGCACCAAGCTGACCAAGCCCACCGCCACCAGCCTGGCGTTCCCGATCGACCCTGAGCTGCAGACGATCAACAATGAGCCGAAGGTTTCGGCAGGCCCCACCAGCCAGACCCTGAACGTCAACCGCTACCCCTTGGCAGCGATCAATGACGTGGTCATCACCAAAGAGGTCACGGTCACTCTGACCCACGGCTCTTTTAGTGGCGCGCTGGATCAGCTGCCTGACACTTCAGTTCTGAGCATTCAGAGCGTGAGCCAGTCCGGCACGACTTACTCAGCCGGCACTGATTACAACCTCACCGCTGATCAGGTCGATTGGTCGCCATCAGGCGCCGAGCCCGCACCGGGTTCAACCTATGACGTGACCTATCGGTTTCTAACCAGCACCTCGGCCACCAACATTGACCCCGACCTGGGCGCGTTTGACATTGTCGACGCCGTCGCTTCCACCCTTGTGCTGGTGGATTACGACTGGAAGATGCCCCGCGTGGATGTCATCAGCCTCGATCCTGATGGCCTGTTTCACCGCAATAAAGGCGTTTCCACGGCCTTCAATCCGATCGCCCCAACAGTTCCATATAACGAACTGCAGATTGCTGAGTACCTGCAAACCTGGCACTCAACCAACAACCCTGAGGTCACCAACAACGGCCACAAGGTTGTTTCTGTGCGCGAACAGCGCCAGATGAAAAACGCCATTGCTGAGCTTTACGGCATCGTCGCCGAGGAAAAGCTGCAGCGAGATCTGGCGTTCAAAGAGCCCACCGCCAAATACGGCGTTTTTGCTGATCCCCTGCTGGATGGCGACCTGCGCGACGCCGGCATCTCTCAAGATGCTGTGATCGTCAACCAAGAGCTGCAGCTGGCCATCAACGGCGCACCTGTGCGGGCTGCTCAAAACAACGACACCCACGAACTGCTGCCCTATCAGGACGTGACCCTGATCGGTCAGGAGATGTTCACGGGCTTCATGAAGATCAACCCTTACGGGAACTTTGATCCAATCCCCTGTGACATCACCTTGGATCCCGCTGTGGATCTCTGGGTGGTCACCGAAGAGAACACCACGTTTAGCACCCAGTCGTTCACGATTGGCGCTGGCGACCGTTCCCGCTCTTCTACCGCCACGGTGGTTGAGCTGGCCTCTGAGGTCCAGACCAACATCGCGAACCTGCGTCAGACGGTGGTTGATTTCACTATCTCTGGCTTTGACTCTGGCGAGGCGCTGTCTGACATCGCTTTTGATGGTGTCCACCTAGGAAACAACGGGGAAGTGGCAGACCTTGATGGTCTGGTCAACGGCACCTTTACCGTGCCCGCTGACATCCCCGCCGGATCTAAAGAGGTGCAGTTCCTTGGCAACCAAGGCAGCTTCGGCTCCGCGATCTACACCGGCCAAGGCACCCTCGTTCAGCGCGAGTGGAACAGCATCACCACCACCACAACGTGGCGCTGGTGGAGCCCACCGCCCCCGCCGCCGCCGGCACCCCGTCGCTGGGGTTGGGGTGACCCCCTCGCGCAGAGCTTTGTTCTGCCCGAAGGTCGCCACGTTACCGGCATCGATCTGATGTTTGCCGAGAAGGGCTCAGACGACAACGACGTTGTGGTTGACATCGTCTTGGGTGATAACGGTTTCCCGAGCGCCGACTCTGTGACCCGGACCCGGATCAAGGGCAGCGACATCACAACCTCTGGTTACACCCGCGCCACCTTCGATTTCCCGATCTACCTGGACGCCGCTCAAGAGTATTTCGTCGTCTTGATGACGAACGACGACACCCACGCCTGCCGCATCGCAGAGCTGGGCAAATACGACACGGTCGCTCAAGAGTTTGTGACCCAACAGCCCTACACCGTGGGCGTGCTGCTCAGCAGCTCCAACGGCACCACCTGGACTGTTCACAACGACCGGGATCTCACATTCAAGCTCTACGGCGCAGAGTTCACCGCAAATTCCGCCACCATCAACCTGGGCAGCTTGACCGTCAGCAACATGACCGACCTTCTGGTTGCGGCACCTGTTGACATCCCGGCCACCAGCTCGCGCGTTACGTTCCGCTATACCCGGAGCAACGGTGAGCAGTTCTTGCTGGCCCCTGATCAGTCGATCAGACTTGAGGCAGCAGTGAGCGACACCATGCAGGTGCAAGCCATCCTGGAGGGCACCTCTAAGGAGTCGCCCACCCTGCACCCCGGCGTTCTGAGCATCCCTGCGACGCTCGACACCGCCGGCACTTATGTGGGCCGAGAGTTCGACATTACGAACGGCGGCTCCACTCTTCGGATCATCTTCGAGGCGCAGCTCGCGGGCGGCGCTGGTGTCGTGCCTCAGTACGACAACGGAGGGTTCCAATCTATGGCGCTCGGTTCGGCCACCCCTGTGGGTGATGGTTGGGTTGAGTACGTCTTCGAGGACACGGGGATTGTGGCTCTGACCGCTACCCGCGTGAAACTCAACCTCACCGGAACGGCAGCAGGCCGTCCCAAAATCCGCAACATTCGCGCCGTAATGGTTTGAGGTACTAATTCATGACAACCGACACCAGAACAACCAACCAAAACTACGCGCTGCCGTACCCCTCAAACCTTCTGGCCGCTGATGTGGTCAGGCTGCGCGAGGCCCTGCAGGCGATCGACACAGACATGGTGGCCCGTCCTACGGCCACCGCTGTGACGGCTGAAATTGCCACTGCCATCAGCAATCTGGTGGGGGCTAGTTCCGCCGCCTTGGACACGCTCGAAGAGCTTGGACAGGCCTTGGCGGATGACTCCAATTTCGCCTCAACAGTGACAAACAACCTGGCCCTCAAGCTGGATAAAACCGGCGGGCCAGTCTCGGGGGCGGTGACGCTCCCAGCCAACCCCACCTCAGGCACGCTTCAGGCGGCTACTGCTCTTTATGTAGAGCAAGGCGGGAAACCTTGGGCTTCTGTGGATGACACAGCCAGCCCTTATGACGCGACAGCAAACACCCGGCTTTTAGTGGACACCACTAACGGGGCTGTGACGGTCAATCTTCCTGGCTCACCAGCGACTGGCGATTATGTCGAGTTTGTTGATGCAGCCGGTAAATTTGATGCGAACAACCTCACGGTGGGTCGCAACTCTCTAAACATCATGGGCCTTGCTGAGGACATGACTGTTGCCAAACTCAACGCCAGCTTCCGGCTGGTTTATGCAAACGCCACTCAAGGCTGGAGGATTAACTAATGAGCACCCTTTCCCAATTCATGTCAGGTGGTGGCGGCGGCGGCGAAGGCCCCCGCAACGCCTGCAAAATGTGGAACTCTGCTAGCGGCGGAGCCCACAACCAAGTCAGCAGCTACTCAATCAACACCTCCGCGTACACCTGGACAGTCCCTGCGGACTTTGACGTGAGCGTTCCGCTCCGTGTTTATGTCTGGGGCGCAGGCGGTTGCGGCGGTGAATACGCCGGCAGCGGCAACAGCTACGGCGGCGGCGCTGGCGGCCTGGCGATTTCTGAAATCACCACCCTGACCCCTGGCGACACTGTGACCGTGACGATCGGCGCTGGCTGCCGTTCCTACAACGGCCAAGGCGGCACAAGCTCGTTCGGCAGCTTCCTGTCTGCTACTGGCGGTAACGCTGGTTACAACAACAGCAACAACCAAGGCGTCACCACATACGGTGCTGGCGGCATGGGCGTGAACGGCAACATCAGCAACTGGCGCGGCGGCTACGGCGGCTACGGCTCTACCAACTCCAGCTCTGGCCATGGTGGCGGCGGCGGTTCTGCCCCCTCCCCAGACGGTGACAAGCACGGCTTCCAGGGTGGACATGCCACTAGCTACCAAGGCGGTGGCGGTGCATCCATCAACTTCAATGGAACCTACCCCTACACCTC
>MDSW01125131.1_pt1 | contig 13990 bp, 21 predicted proteins | sample 811171 | NCBI WGS metagenome assembly MDSW01 (sample SAMN05326641, study PRJNA326480) | marine metagenome | isolation source: seawater | place: Atlantic Ocean: North West | collected 2012 | reverse complement strand
TGTAATAGAGGAAGCCTTCGATGATTTTTGGGAACATGAGATAGAAAATTTTGATAGTTATGAATCTAGCTCTGAGTTTGGCAATATTGTTGGCTCATTTGAAATATCTTACATAAAAAAAGATGGCAAAGTTGCAAAATTAGGCCTTGTTGCGATAGACCCTCTTACTAGCGATGAGGTAAATTTAGAATTTAAACTAAATAAAATTGAAAACTATTGGAGAATAACCCAAATATCAAATTTAGAGGAATTGCTTAAAAGCAGGATGGACGATGTGGGTGAGCTAATTGACTTTGACTAGTAATTTTGTCAATAGAATTATTAAAAGCACGCTTGCTTGACTTGCCATTAAAAAGCTTTTAAACAACATTTATTGTATAATCTAAAAACACTTTGGAGTAATCTCTATGGATATAACGAAAATATTTAAAGTATTAGTATCTGTCAGCATTTTTGGAGTATTACTTACTATCATGGCCCCTGGCATGGAAACTCCTGAAATGACTGATGATATGTTGAGTGATTTTCCCTGGGCTTTGACGCTTATTGCTTTGGCATGGATGGTTCTTTATGGATTAAGCTTAATTTTACTATTAATCTTTCAAAAATCTGGAAAACTTTTATTTACTGTCGCTGTAATTTCTGGCTTTCTTATGACCATTTTTGCACAAGATTTATATTTAGGCATGGACGATGCTTATATGTTTGGAAATATAGCCTACCACGAGGCCTTTATTTGGGTTGGCGGCGTGCTTGACGGAGCAATTTTGGCAATACTATATTTCACTGAGATAAAAGAGAGGTTTTAATAATATGTGTGATTGTTGTGATTGCTGCGAGTGCTCTTGTTGCTCAAAGTAAAAAATATATAAGAAATTAAAACTTTATTTAGTTTCGGAATCTTTATTCTGCTGATCTATTCTTTTTCTTCTCTCGGCAACAACATCCACAAGGATAGCGACAAAAAGATTTAAAACAATTATTGAAGAAAAAATCACAAAACTAATAAAATACATCCACGACATAGGATAAACGTCGGTTATTGGAAGCATTACTGTTTCCCAGGATGAGAGTGTCATAATTTGTATTAAAGTAATTATTGCTTCACCCAGCTCTTCAAATCTTCCACCTTCTATCGATTCAAAAAGAATTACTCCAGCGACACCATAAATATAAAGCAAAATGAATATTAAAATTAATACATAAATACTTTTTTTCAAGGATTCTATAAGGGCTTCAATAACAAATCTCAACTCTGGAATAAAAGATATAACTCTTAATAACCTTGCCAGCCTTAATAATCGCAATACCATAACTGAGCTTCCTGCTCCAGCTGGGATAAGCGATGAAACGACAATAACAGTATCAAATATATTCCAACCATCTTTAAAGAAATCTAATTTATTCTTTTCTGCAAAGAACCTAATGGATATCTCTAATACGAAGAAAACAGTCACAAAAATATCACTTATAACCAAGAACTGTACAAACCAACCTTCAAATTCATAAGTGCTAATTCCAACAACTAATGACGAGAATAAAATTACTGTTGTAACAGAAATTTGAAACAAAGAATGTTCTTTTATAGAGCTCAGTAACTTATTCATTTTGATAATTGTACTCTTTTTAAAACATATTTTTTATAAGGTTCTTTAAATAGATTATTCTATGGCTATGGAATCGACAATGTTAATCACAATATTATTTATGTCACTCCTTTATTTGGCGATTGGGTATGGAATTAATAAAGATAATGCAAAATATTTAATTGCAGGTTACAACACTATGGAGGCTGAAAGACAGGATAAATTTGATATAGAAGGGTATTTAAATTTTTTTAAACCTTTCTTTAAGAAATTATCTTTATTTCCTCCTATCACATATGGCATGTGTTATTTGGTTTTTGCTGGAGATATAATAATAAACGTATGGAGCTTTTTACAAATAGCTCCTTTTATCTTTTTTATGTTTAGGAGCAGAGGCTATGAGTAAAAAAATTGTAATTGCACAATCAATACTTTGGGCTGCTGCAATTTTAGTTTCTGCATTATCAGATTCTAAAGAGTTTGTTATATTGATGTTAGTATTGCTAGCAACAATGTCTATACTTGGGCTAAAAAAATGAAAAGAATCTTACCACTCTTTATTTTAGTTTTAGCATCGTGCACATCTTTAAATCCATTAAAACAGGATTCTGCCGATTTGACTGATTATGATGGACCGAGTTTCATCGTTTCAAATTATGATGAAAATTTAGATGAAAAATATCAAGAATGTCTCTTGCAAGCTAAGAAAACTACAAGGCCTTTAGATATTGCTTCAAAAGGAGTTGGTGGAACAGTTCTTTTATCTGGAGCTGCAGCAATAGGCACAGGCCTTGCAGGTGCGGTCTCGGCAGTTCCAATCGCAGTTGGTCTTGTTGTAGCAGGCGCTTCCACCATGTATGCAGGCGAAGTTTATAAAAAATATAGGGGCACAATAGAAGTGCAAGAGTGCCTATTAGAGAGTGGATATACAATTGTTATACTTGAATCGGATGATTAATAAGAAGAATATTTTTTTCATGGTCTTATCCATACTTTTCCTAAACAACCTTCAGGCTAATCTAAAATATAATCATCATTCAGGAGAATATGAAAATGCCCACCCCGACTCAAAACTAAAATACAATCATCACACCGGCCAATATACCTATGAACTTCCAAACACTAAGCTAAAATACAATCATCACACTCGCCAATATACCTATGAACTTCCAAACACTAAGCTAAAATACAATCATCATACTGGGGAGTATTCTTATGAACGCCCAGATGCAAGATTGAAATATAATCCTTATAAAAAGATATATTATTTTCCTAAATAGATCCTTGTTTTAAAGTTCGCCATCATAATCTTGATGTTGTAGAATAAATTTTAACTTGAGACAACTAACTAAAATTTTTACTGAGCATCCCAAATCAAACGGTGAGACCTATTTTGAACACCTAAGATGCGCTTCATATTATGGCTTTAAGATGATTGTTTCTGGGGCTGCTGCAATCGTTCATGCAATACTTCCTTTTTTATTTGAAACAGCTGCAAGCGACTGTGCAAAAATGGTAAATGAAGAGGTAGACAGAAGAAAGAATAATTCTTTTTCAGAGTGAAAGATTTTTCTAATAAAGTTGCTTTAATAACTGGAGCTGGCTCAGGAATAGGCAGGGCGCTTGCAACAAACTTAGCTGATCAAGGCTGTAGCCTAGCTTTAGTCGACTGGAACAGTGAATCGCTCGAAGAAACCAAAGAAATAGTAAGAAAAAAAAATATCTCAGTTTCAACTCATGCCATTGATATAAGTGATAAAGAAAAAGTAAATGAGCTCCCAGAAAAAGTTCTTAACATTCATAATCAGATAGATATTGTTATTAATAATGCAGGAGTTTCAGTTATTGGGTCTGTTGACGAGGTTAGTGAAGATGATTGGAACTGGGGGTTAGATATTTTGTTAAATTCTGTTATTCAAATGACAACATTATTTCTTCCTTATCTAGAAAAACGACCCGAGGCCGCTATCGTAAACACATCGTCAATCTTTGGTCTTTTTAGCGTACCAAAGCAATCTATATATAATGTCGGTAAATTTGGTGTAAAGGCATTCACAGAATCTTTATCACTAGAGCTACAAATGTCAGAATCGCCTGTCGAAGCATATTGTGTCTTTCCTGGTCATATAGGAACTAATATTTATAGCTCATCAAGATTTAAAAGTTTTGAGCAAGATGATGCAGGGGCTGCGGTATTTGGGACTAATGCATCTACCATCGAGGAGGCTGGAGTTCAATTTAAACAGAATGCACCGTCAACTCCTGATTATGCAGCAAAGACCATCTTAAAAAATATTAAAAAGAAAAATAAAAGAATATTAATAGGATTTGATGCACATTTTTATGACTTTATGAGCAGACTTTTCCCAAAAAATTTTACAAAGATTATATGGATTCTGCCTTTTTTTAGAGGCTTGTTTAGCTTTAAAAAATCTTCAAAATGATTTCAAAACTAGACCATCTCATTGTTGCTGTAAAAGACCTAGATGAGGCAGAGAGTAACTATAAAAAAATTTTTGGAGTTGAGCCTGTTTGGAGGGGTGAGCATAAAGAGTTAGGGACTGCTAATGTAATTTTCAACTTTAAAAATACCTATTTTGAGCTTTTGGCATCGAATGGTGTTGGACTTGGATCAGATTTTGTTAATACAACCATAGAAGATAGTGGAGAAGGGTTGATTGGCTCTGTTTTAGGGTCAGAAAACATTAAATTAACTTTCGATTCTATTAAAAATAAAGGCCACCTCCTTGGAGATATTTCTGACGGAGAAGGAACAAACCTTAAAAATAACGAAATAAGAAAATGGAAGAATCTTTTCTTACCGCTCGAACTTACAAGAGGGATATTTACATTTATTATTGAGCACACAGAAGGAAATCTTCCTATGCCTAACCGCTTTAATGACGCATCTATCAATAAACTAGACCATGTTGTAATAACCACGAATGATGCAGACGGATTTATAGAAATATACAGAGATATATTTGATATAAGACTGGCCCTTGATAAAGTGATAGAACATTGGAATACAAGAATATTGTTTTTTAGATTAAACGAAACAACTATAGAGGTTGTAGCAAAAGAGCATAATAATAAGAATCCAGATGAGTTATGGGGATTGGCTTGGGAGGTTGAGTCAATTGCCAACACTCGTAAAAGGTTAATTAATGAAGGAGTAGAAATAACAGAGATTAAAGATGGCATTAAGGAGAATACTTTAGTTGCAACAATCAAGTCTCATACCCATGAAGTCCCAACCTTACTAATACAACATATAACAAAATGAAATTATTAGCAGGAATCTTTTTAGTTTCTATGGCAATCCTCTCTAGCTCTCCATTAATAGCACTAATTTTGGGTGCAACCTTTACTTTGATTTTTGGATCGTCAGAAGAATTAATCAAAAAATCAACCGGAACTTTATTACTTCAAACAGGCATAGTAATTATCGGTCTGACTATGTCCGCATCAAATGCAATAGATTTAACTGCTGAGTATTTGCCATACATTTCAATTTTCGTGATTTTTATATTTTTGTTAGGAATATTAATTGGAAGAATTTTAAAAATAGATACAAAGTTATCTATATTATTGGCTTCGGGCACAGCAATTTGTGGAGCTACCGCAATTGCAGCTATTTCACCTTTAATAAAACCCAAGGAGAAAGATTTGCTAACCTCGTTAGCATTAATTTTTATTTTCAATGCAATTGCGCTTGCATTATTCCCAGCTATTGGAAACAGCATGGATATGTCAGATGAAAGCTTTGGCGCATGGATTGCAATGGCTATTCATGATACTAGCTCTGTTATTGGTGCGGCTCTATCATATGGAGGAAATGCAACTGAAATAGCTACGACATTAAAATTAGGAAGAACGTTATGGCTTATACCCTTAATAATAATAATAGGACTTTTATTTAAAAATGATGACAATAAAAAAGCCAAATTACCTTTGTTTGTATTTGTATTTATTTTAGCAGTACTCATAGGAACACAATTAAATTTAAATCAACAAACCATTACAACTTTAGATAACTTAAGTAGATTATTTTTAATTGGTGCTTTGTTTTGTATAGGAGCCCAAATTAGCTCAAAATCACTAAAGGAAGTAAACCTAAAAACTATAGTAGCAGCGTCTGTTTTATGGTTTTTTGCTCTTATATCTTCCTTTTTTATTATTAATTGGCTCAATTAGAAAAAGGAGAAATTATGTTTAGTCATGTAATGGTAGGAACAAACAATATAGAAGAATCAAGAGTGTTTTACGACAAAATATTTGAGGTTCTTGGAGCAAGCCCTGGAAAAATGTATCCAAACCTAACAGGACAAAAAAGATATTTTTATAACTTAAAAGGAACAAGCTTTTGCATAACTGAGCCGATTGATGGACAGCCTGCAACAATTTCAAATGGAGCAACAGTTGGTTTTAATATAGAGAGCATTGGGCAAGGCGATGCTTGGCACAAAGCTGGCATTGAAAATGGAGGCACCTCAATTGAAGATTCTCCCGGTATCCGAGATTATGGAAAATTTAAGATGTACCTAGCTTATTTAAGAGACCCAACAGGCAATAAATTATGTGCGGGGCTTTTGATAAAGTAGAATAATTCTATGAGAAATATTTTTTTAATATTAGGGTTCTTGAGCTTACCCTCTTTATTATATGCAGGCGAAGTAAACTCATGGGACTGTAATAAATTTGATGGAGCAAAAATAATTGGTGATGATGGAGAATTTTTGGGTGTTCTTGGGCCCAGGTGGGTGACGGATTCTATTTTTAATGATTCTTCTTCTTATGCAAGCTCATGGTCACAAAATAGCATCTTTAATACCAGCTCTGATTATGGAAGCTCATATTCAAGCTTGTCAGTTTTTAATGATGGGGCTTCGAGCCCTCCAATGATAATTGGAGATTCTAAATTAATAGGGTATCTATCGATTGGGACTTCATGGAAAAATGATAGATTTTCACCTTATGATATTAAATATACTTGTGATTGGGATTAAAACAAAATAATGGATCAACAACAAACTGGAAGATGCCAATGCGGAGAAATTACTTACTCCCTAAAAAAGGATAGGGTAATTTCAGGGCATCATTGTCACTGCAAAGACTGTCAAAGAACTACTGGATCCGGGAAGGCAACAATTTTATTTATTGCTAAAAAATATGTCGATTTAAATGGAGAGCTAAAATATTTTGAAAGCAAGGGGAGCTCTGGCTCTCATGTTCGAAGAGGCTTTTGTCCCAATTGTGGTTCTGGTGTCTTGAGTTACTCAAAAGAGCTTCCGAGAATATTGTTTGTAAAGGCAGGAACTTTAGATGATTCTACATGGGTGAAAATAGATTCTAATTTTTTTACTAAATCAGCTAATGCTTGGGATAGCGCTGATGAATCTATTAAGTGTTTTGATGGCAATCCTGGATTAATGTCTGGGTTAAAAATGCTTCTTAAGTCATTCTAGATAAAAAAGAAAATACCAAGATCAATCATTAGATAAAGATTAGTTAAAAAGCCAATGGCCCAAAAAATACTTCTTGGGCTTGGATTCTTCATTGTGGCAATCTTGTAATAAAGAATCATATGAATAATTCTTGCGATAGCATAAATCCAAACAATTATTGATAGCTTAAATGACCCATATCCAGAGAGGATGGCAATGAGAGCCATACCAAGCAAAGGAATAATATTTTCTAATGAATTTTGAAAAGTTCTATGAGTTCTAAAAACTATTGAAGAGTGATCAAGAGATGGTTTTAAAATCCCGGGCATATAACCGCCTTCTTGTCTTCTATGCATTCTGACAGCGACCATGGCTTGAATAACCATCGTAGCCAAAATTACCCATAATCCTAAAAGCGAAGATTGGTATGCTTCAAACATTTTTAACCTCTTTAAATTTGATTCGTGTTGCTAATTATAGACATAATGTAGCTATGAAAGTTCTAAAAGAGGAGATTGTTTTTAATTGTTCTGCACAAAGTTTGTGGATTATTCTCTCGGACGTATCAAGATGTGATTGGGTGCCCTCTGTAGAAAAAATAATCACAGAAGGTGACTGCAGAATTTTTGAGATGGATGGCATTGGCTCTGTCACAGAGCGGATATTAATTAATGATGATAAAAATATGATCTTGCAGTATTCAGCAATTAAATCAAAAACGCCTTTAAAGCATCATCTAGCAACAATGGAGATTTCGCCTATCAGTGAAAAAAGTTGCAATTTAAAATGGATTACTGAAATTGATCCTGAAATATTTGCTGAGGCTGTACATCATGGCATGCTAATTTCAATTGATGGCATAAAAAGAGTTTTAGAAGGCCAATGATCAATATATATAAAGTTTTGACTGAAGAGGAGTGGCAATTATCTTGTTCAAAAGGATATGTTAGTACAATTCTTGATGAACAAGATGGCTTTATACATTTTTCTTCGCCAAAGCAACTTGCTTTAACTCTATATTTATATTTTAAAGAACATAACAAAGTGGTTTTATTACAAATTAATAAAAAAAAGATTACTACCAAAATAGTATATGAAGAAACAAAAACAGGTGATCGTAGTAATAAATTTCCTCACCTATATGGTAAATTAGGCATTGATGATATTTCTAAGAGCTGGGATATAGAACGAAACGCATTCGAATTACCAGAAGAAGTATTAAAAGAATCAGAAAACTTTAATTAAACTAACTTACATGACAGAACTTACGATTAATGAAGTATATGCAATTGGAGCCCCAATTGTATTAGCTATGATATTAATTGAGGTGATGCTATCAAGTGCATACAATAAAAATCTTTATAAAAGAGATGATACTTTATGCACCATAGGACTTCTTTTAGGAAACATTTTAATGGTATTTGCTTTAAAAGGATTAACCCTAGCGTTTCATTTTTATTTATTCAAATATAAGTTATTTAATCTTCAAGAGCTCATGCCTGTATGGATTATTTGGATTTTAGCATTTGTACTAATAGATTTAGTTTTTTATATTTATCATCGAATCTCACATAGAGTAAATTTTTTATGGGCCATCCATATGAGCCATCATTCTAGCGAGGAGATGAACTTTGCTGTTTCATTTAGACAAGCTTGGTTTGGGCCAATATCAAAGATTCCTTTCTTTATGATTTTGCCATTACTTGGTTTTGACCCAACAATTATCGCTGTAGCTGGAGTCATAAGCACGCTGTGGGGTATAGTTGGACATACTCAGATAGTTGGGAAGCTTGGCCCTATAGAGTGGATATTTAATACACCCTCACACCATAGAGTTCATCACGGAGCAAACGCTCAATATATAGATAAGAATTATGGCAACCTTTTAATTATATGGGACAGAATGTTTGGTACGTTTGAACCAGAGACAGAGAAGGTCAAATATGGACTTGTAAAAAACGTTGATACTTTTAATCCAACTAAAATTACATTCATGGGATGGCAAGAAATGCTTAGAAATATTAAAAATGCCAGAAGCTTAAATGAGGCTTTATATTATTTCTTTGGGCCTCCTAAAACAAAAAACTAACCATGTATAAATTCATATTTTTATTTTCATTAACAATTACAGTGGCTGCAGATTATCTGGTTATTGATAAAGGCATTTATAAAGCTTGGTATAGCTCTGAATTAGAACAGCCAACCAAAGTCTCGTATCTTGTAGATAACAGACCTAATATAGTTGATAGAGAAGGCATGAATTTTTATGAAGAGGCAAACATTCATACATCTGACAATCATGATTATTACAACAACGAATGGGATAAAGGCCATATGGCGCCTGCTATACATTTCTCTGATTCATTTGAGAATTTAAAAGCCACTTATAGTTATGTGAATTCTGCCCTTCAACATATGAGTCTTAATAGAGGGGCATGGAGAGACCTTGAGTTAGCGGTAAGAGGATGGGCTGAAAGCGAGAAACTATTCGTTGAGAATAATATTTTATTTAAAGATGAAAGTTTTGTATTGAAATCAGGGGCAACAGTGCCCTCTGGATTTGAAAAGAATATTAAATTTATAGAAAGTGGTGAAAGGAAATGCTATTTTTTTCCAAACAAGGAAACTGATAAAAGTTGGTACGAATTTGAGAAAGATTGTATAAAAAAATAAATACAATAAACTTAGTAACTAAAAGTAAAATGCACATTAAACTAAAATATAAATATTTACTATTCTCTAAGGTATTTTTGCTAATTTCTTTAATGATGCCTTCATTTTTGGTATCAGCAAAGGAAATTGTGGTCGAGCCAGGAGGCAATGCCTACGAAAGACTTCAAGAAGCTATGATTCTAATGAATGAGGGAGATGTTCTTTTAATAAAGTCAGGATATTATAAATTTGAGGATGGACTTTCTCTAGATGTAAATGATGTAACTATTCTTGGAGAAGGCATGGATGAAACTATCCTAGATTTTCAAGACCAACAGTCTGGAGCACAAGGATTGCTTGTAACATCTGATGGAGTTACTTTAAAAGATTTTTCTATTTTAGATGCAAAAGGCGATGCGTTAAAAGTTATAGGCGCTAAAGGCATTAACATGATTAATCTGAAAACTGAATGGACAGGAGGACCCAAAAGCAGCAATGGAGCATATGGTTTTTATCCAGTTGAATCAGAAGACGTTTTAATAGATGGATGCGTAGCAATTGGTGCTTCGGATGCAGGAATATACGTAGGCCAATCCAAAAATATAATTGTTAGAAATAGTATTGCTCAATACAATGTTGCTGGAATTGAGATTGAAAATTCTTATTATGCAGATGTATATAATAATCTTGCATCGCACAATACTGGAGGAATTCTTATTTTTGATTTGCCAGATCTACCTCAACAAGGCGGACATCACATAAGAGTTTTTAAAAATAAGTCTATAGATAATGACACAGACAATTTTGCGCCTGAGGGAAATATTGTTGGCGAAGTGCCCAGAGGCACCGGAATAATTATTATGGCAAACTCAGATGTTGAAGTATTTGATAATCTGATGAGCGGAAATGGAACAGTTAATTTATCTATTGTGTCATATTCAGACGAAACCGATGATCCTAACTATTATCCGCACCCAAGACGAATTCAAATTCATAATAATACTTATGGACCTAGTGGTTTTGACCCAGACATTCAAACAGGCGAGTTAGCAAAAATGCTTTTTGAAATAAGCAATGGAAATATGCCAGATATATTTTGGGATGGGGTAGCTCCAATGTCGCAAATGATTTTTGGGCAACCTGATGATGAAAAACTAATACTAAATGAAAATAGTGAAACAACATTTTTAACAATTAGTGCAATCAAATATATGCTTGGATTTTCTAACCCTATCAGAACAGATAAAGAAGAATTTAAGGGGGCAATTAATCCGCTGGAGCCAATTAATATAGACGGCATATAAGGATTATGAAAAAAGTATTTCATTTTGTAACTGTGCTTTTTTTATGCACCAAGATATATGGAGTGGATGAAAGACTAATTGTTGCTGATAGTTTTCCAAATAAGCTTTCTGATTTTAATTTCTTTATGGATGATTCTGCTCAGATTCCCAGTGAAAACGTTATACCGTACGAGCTAATCTCAACGCTATTTTCAGATTACTCATATAAACAAAGATGGGTTTATGTTCCTAATAATAAGAAAGCGAAATATCAAGAGGATTGGGTTTTTGATTTTCCTACAGGATCGGCTTTAATAAAAACTTTTTATTACCCTTTAGATGAAAGAGATCTGTCTGCTGGAAAAAAACTTCTTGAAACAAGACTTTTATTGAGAAAAAAAGATGGATGGGAGGCTGTTTCTTATGCATGGAATGAGGAACAAAATGAAGCATATAAAAAAGTCGCAGGCAAAACTATAAATGTTGCATGGACAGATTTTACTGGAGACCAAAGAGAAGTAAGGTACAGAGTACCTAACGTTAACCAATGCAAAGAATGCCATGCTGCTGATGACAAAATCTCCCCTATAGGACCTAAGGCAAGAAATATAAACAAAGAGCTAGAATTTCAAGAAGGAAATTTTAATCAACTTGCATACTGGATGAATCGAGAAATCATTGATGACTACCCCCTGGAATTAAACTCTCCTGTAGATTGGACTGATGAAACTAAAGATATTAATGACAGAGTAAGGTCTTATCTAGATGTTAATTGTGGACATTGTCACTCTCCTAGTGGAAACGCAAATTCTACAGGCTTATATCTACATCTAAATGAAACTAGAGATATTCATTTAGGAGTGTTTAAAAAACCAGTAGCAACTGGAAGAGGCAGTGGAGGCTTAAAGTATTCTATAGTCCCTGGCAAGCCAGATGAGTCTATTTTGCTTCATAGAATGATTTCAATGGATCCTGGAATCATGATGCCAGAATCTGGACGGGCTCTTACCCATGAGGAAGCTGTTGAAATGGTAAGAGAGTGGATATATGGCCTCTAATTTATTAAAGGCATTAACATTAATCGTTTTCACAAATTTTATTTTTACTGAAGAACACAATATGCTTGGTTACTGGTTGACATCTGGCTCGATTGTTAAGATTGAAGAGTGTGATGGCATGTTATGTGGAAAAATAGAACATGTGTTTGTTGAAGAAGGTATTGATCCAAAATCTGTTCTTGATTCAAATAATAAAGATGATTCTTTAAAGAGCAGACCATTGATAGGAGTTAATCTTTTTGTAAACTTTCCTTACTCAGACCCTAACACTATGAAGCTTAAGAATGGCAAGATTTATGATCCAGGTAGAGGCAAAATTTTTAAATCTAATTTATATGTGCTTGAGAGTGGAAATCTAAAAGTTGAAGGTTGTTTATTGGGAATATGTGGACATGAAGAGTGGCAACCATTAAAGGTTATTATCAATAAGGATGGAACTAGATCAGCAGAACTATTAGATTGATTTATCTTAACTCTTCAATAGAAAGAAGGTTTACATCGTCAACTATTCCAATAAATGCTTTAGCAGATCTCTTCATCCCTTCTGAAGGAACAAGCTCTGGTATATCAAATGTTGTGTGATAGATAACGTGATCAATTATATGAAAGCCAGGCGCTTTATCTGTTAGCTTTGGCTTGTCTGTCATATGGTTATAAATTGATACCCCATTTTCTTTAAGCCTTTTCTTAAATATTCTCTCAAGTTTATTGCTGCCCATTACGTTCCATCTGAAGGAGCCTATAGCATTAGAAACCATAATATCCTCATTAAACCAATAAAGTTGAGATTGGCTTGGATGTTCAAGCGTGAGAACAAGTGCTACATTATCCCAATCATAATATTCTTCAACCTGGCGAACACTATATTCTCCATGATGATGATCAGGATATAGAAAAAATGTTATGGATCTTGGTCTTTCAGACTTCTTAAGCTTTGAATAGTATTCCGCCATTTCTAGACCTACTGCAATACCGCTAGCATTATCCATTGCGCCCTGAAAATAGCCATCAGTATGAGCGCCTAAGAAAATTTCCTCCTTAGACATGCCATCTAATTTGGCTAACATGTAGGTAGTTTTAAGGTTTTCAATGACATCGATTTTTAAATTAAAATCTACGAAAATCTTTTCTTTAAGCATTCTATCTCTAAGCAAAAAACCCTCATCCTGACTGATGGTTATAATTGGAGCGTTATATGATGTTGTTGGTTTTCCGCTCGTTCCATGAAATGCGCCACCTGCAAACATACCATCACCAGGGACACCCATAATATTAATTATTAGAGATGCTCCTTTTTCAGAAGCTCTTTCATTTGCATAAAACAGCTCAGCCCTATTACTTGCAGAATGGCTTCTACCTCCTGGTACAAAAAAACTATAAATTACTACAGCCTTTCCTTTTATATCTTTTCCCATAAAATCAGCTTCAGACCCTAAGCCAACCCAAATGAGCTCTGTTTTAATAGTGCTATTAAGATGTTTAATATTTTCACCAGTTGGGAATGCAGAGACAATAGAATGAAACTCATTATTAAACTCGTAACCTAAAGACCATTCGGTTGGACGCCATTCTTTTTTTATATAAACATCTTTTTTTTCAATACTAAAACCTAAATCTAACAATTTATTTTCAATATAATCCATAGTTTTTTTATCTTCAGGACTTCCAGGAAGTCTCCCCCAGTATGGAGTTCGCTCTTTGCTTTCTAGAGCGATATTTGAAATATCTATAACTATATTTTTCATTCTTTGAGGGTTTACTGATTCATATTCTCCTGTTTCCCATACTGGATAGGAAGAATCATCTGGTATTAAGCTGTAAGAATCTCTCGGCAGCCCTTTGCCATACGTTTTATTAGATTCATCTGAAAATAATGGCGTTGCAATAAGAAATATAAATATAAATATAAAGATATAATTTTGCATATTTTATTCTAGCACTCTGAGAAATATACTAATATAAAC
>MDSW01106086.1_pt1 | contig 13990 bp, 14 predicted proteins | sample 811171 | NCBI WGS metagenome assembly MDSW01 (sample SAMN05326641, study PRJNA326480) | marine metagenome | isolation source: seawater | place: Atlantic Ocean: North West | collected 2012 | reverse complement strand
GACGAAAGGGATACCAAAAAAAATCGACCAAATATTGGAATTTGAAGAGGCGATAGAAAATGGCATCGAAGAGGCACTTTCTTATGCTAACACAAAAGATTTTCTAAACGATGACCGAATCGAGGCCTTGGTGAAAACTGCAATTAATAAGATCTGTAATAGAGAAATACACAGAAAACCTCTAACTACCATTTTTATTAATAGGCTTCAATGAATTCAATTTAGGGCTAAAATTTTATTTCCTCTATTTTTTCACTGTGGAAAAGGCGTCAGTAAAAAAGGTGGGATATGATCTCCCATACCAATTACTCTATCAATATTTTCGTCTTTTGTTTCGTTTTTTGAAGTCGAGTTTTTATATGTGCCATGTTCCTGATTCTGGACACTTTTTACTTTTTTGCCTGACGCTTTCTCTTTAATACTAGGATTTGTTAGTTCTATACTTTGAGGACTAGCACTTTTTAAGTTCACCCTATTTATCTTAGTACCAATTAATAATTCTATTTTTTCTAGAAGTTTTAGTTCGGAAAATAAACAAATGGTTATTGCAGTACCTTTTCTCCCTGCTCGCCCTGTCCTGCCTATTCTATGAACGTAATCTTCGGGGTGCAATGGGATATCAAAGTTAAAAACGTGACTTACAGAGGGTATGTCTAGGCCTCGGGCTGCCACATCTGAAGCTACCAAAAATTTGAGTTTTTCTTCTGAAAAAGATTTTAATATGCTGGTTCTATTTTTTTGATCTAAATCTCCATGAATTGCATTTGCATCAAACCCGTATTTTACTAACGAACCCTTTAATAAATCCACATCTCTTTTTTTATTACAGAAAATAATACCGTTTTTAATCTCTTGCATATCTTTTTCTAAAAAACTGCGTAGAACAGATCGTTTTTCCCGACTTGAGTCTTGTTTTATTCTTGGTTTAAAAATTGCCACTATTTGATGAATTGTTTTAGATGCAGACGCCTGTTTTGAAATTTCGATAAGCTCGGGTGCTTGCAGAAATTCTTTAGTTATTCGTTCTATTTCAGGTGCCATTGTAGCCGAGAAAAATAATGTTTGTCTGGTAAACGGTGTCAACCGAAAAATACGTTCAATGTCAGGTATGAAACCCATGTCGAGCATTCTATCTGCTTCATCTACCACCATTATTTGCACACCGGTTAACATTAATTTACCTCTTTCAAAATGATCTAGTAACCTTCCAGGAGTGGCTATAAGAATGTCGACACCTCTGTCGATAAGTTTTTCTTGGTCTCCAAAACTCACTCCACCTATCAGTAAGGCCTTGGAAATTTTTGTATATTTAGCGTGAGTATCAAATTCTTTGGCTACTTGCGCTGCTAACTCTCGTGTGGGACAAATTACTAAACATCTAGGCATTCGGGCCTTAGCTCGACCTTTTAAAAGCAGGGACACGATTGGAAGAGCAAACGATGCAGTTTTGCCAGTTCCGGTTTGGGCGATTCCTAAAATATCTCGACCTTCCAAAACCTTTGGTATCGCCTGAACTTGAATTGGCGTTGGTACTTGATAACCTGCCGAAGTTATCGTCTTTAATACCTTAGGGTTTAACTTGAGATCGTCGAATGAAACCATTTTTCTGATCTCTTCTTTACTTTCTTTCCAATAATCTACCAATCTAATTATACCGTTGTACTTTATCCAATTCTCTTTTGATGGTCAACGTAATCAAAATACTATATACACGATTTCTATAGTGGTATAGAGGATTATGAAGTGATAGTTTCGAGAGTTTGTTAATGGAAAACAAATCTAAGGCATATAAAGGACTGACGATCCTAAATGTGCTTTCGGTTAAGCATTGGACTGATAAGACTTTTTCTTTTTCTACCAATCGACCAAATGGACTCAGATTTAGGTCAGGTGAGTTCGTAATGATTGGTTTAACTGATGTAAATGGGCCACTACTCAGGGCATATTCAATTGCCTCCCCCGGTTGGGATGAAAAGTTAGAATTTTACTCCATCAAAGTAAAAGACGGCCCGTTAACCTCTAAGCTGCAGAATCTTAAGATTGGTGATGAGATACTAGTGAGACCTAAACCTGTTGGTACTTTGGTTCTTGATGCTTTGTTACCTGGTAGGCGGTTAGTTTTGTTTTCAACAGGAACTGGCATTGCGCCTTTTGCTAGTATAATTAGAGACCCAGAGGCCTATGAAAAATTTGAGAAAATTATATTAACCCACACCTGTCGGAATACTGATGAATTACAATATGGACAATCTCTATTTAAAGAAATTACAAATGACGCTTTACTATCTGAGATTACCTGCGATAAATTATCATTAATTTCAACTACAACTAGAGATCAAAGCACATATCAAGGGCGCATGACAGATTGGCTGAAAGATAGCAGATTCGGTGATATGACTGGCTCGGCTCTAAACGGTGAATTTGATCGCGTTATGATTTGTGGGAGTATGGGAATGCTTAAATCGCATAAACTAATTTGTGAAAGTTTAGGAATGTTGGAAGGGTCAAATTCGGAACCTGGACATTTTGTAATTGAAAAAGCCTTCGTTGATTGATTACATCATTATGAAACTTTAATGTCCTTTTTGTCGAGCATTTCTATATTTGGATAATCTCTACTTACCCTATCTAAATCCCATTGCAGTCGGATCAGAAAAACAGGATCTTCCTCGTGATCAAGAGCTATTTGATCAAGGTTTTGCTTAACAAAATTGTCTATTTCAATTTTACAACCATTTAGCCAACGAGCAGAGATAAAACTAGTATTTTCAAAACTAACGGGTAAGCCATATTCTTCTTTTATCCGACTTTCGAGCACATCAAATTGCAAAGCTCCTACAACACCCACCATCCATCTAGCGCCCATAGAAGGTTTAAATAATTTTGTCAATCCTTCCTCCGCAAACTGAGTCAAAGCTTTTTGAAGATGCTTGGACTTCATGGGGTCACGAGAAGTTACAGTTTTTAAGAGCTCTGGAGCAAAACTGGGAAGATCTGTAAATTGAAATATTTCACCCTCGGTAAAAGTATCACCAAGGCGAATCTGACCATGGTTCGGAATTCCAATAATATCTCCTGACCAAGCATCCTCTGCTAATTCTCGATCTTTCGCCATAAACATTACCGGATTACTAACGCTAATGAACTTGTCGGTTCTCACATGCTTTAATTTCATTCCTCTTCTAAAATGACCTGAACATAGTCTCATAAATGCAACCCGATCGCGGTGTTTCTTATCCATATTTGCGTGAACCTTAAATACAAAACCAGACACTTTTTCTTCGGCGGGTCTTACGACTCTGGTTTTAGCCTTCCTTTCTTGTGGTGGCGGAGCATATTTCGAAATACCATCTAGCAAATCCTTGACGCCGAATGAATTAAGAGCAGATCCAAACCAGATCGGACTCAAATAACCCTTGAGAAAGTTATCGGAATCAAATTTAGGAAGCAGCTCTTTTACCATTTCAATTTCTTGTTGTAACTTTTCGAACAAGGCCTGAGGCACAATTTGATTTATTTTTGGGTCGTCCAATCCTTCAATTTTTGAGGTTCTTGCAACTATATTTTTTTCGGCTCGGTCTATTAGGTTGATTTGATTGCTTATAGTGTCTATACATCCGACAAAACTGGCACCAGTACCGACGGGCCAATTGAATGGAGTGACATCAATCGTTAACGCTTCCTGAATTTCATCAATTATTTCGAAATAGTCTCTGCTTTCTCTATCCATTTTATTACAAAATGTAATAATTGGGATTTCACGTAATCGACATATTTCAAATAACTTTTTAGTTTGACTTTCAATTCCTTTTGCGCCGTCTATAACCATTATTGCCGAGTCTACTGCGGTAAGAGCACGATATGTGTCTTCAGAGAAATCATTGTGGCCCGGGGTATCAATTAGGTTTATCCAGATATCTTTGTAAGGGAACGACATGGTTGAGGTTGAGACTGATATTCCACGGTCTTTTTCCAATTGCATAAAGTCAGATCTTGCCCTTCTTGCGTCCCCTTTTGCCCTGACCTGTCCAGCAAGCTGAATTGCACCGCCATAAAGAAGAAATTTTTCCGTAAGGGTTGTCTTGCCAGCGTCAGGATGCGATATTATTGCGAATGTGCGGCGCTTATTAATAATTTCTTGCATTAATGAAAAACTTTAAGGAGGTGTTTGTTGAGTCGCTTGTTTGTTTAGTGAGATTTATAGTTCACGCTCTATCTCGAGTCTACTAAGATAGTTAATGGCTTTTTTCTTCCAGAGTCACTCGGCTTTCTACGCGTCTAGTTTGAAAAAATCAAAAATAATTTTATTGCCTATACTCAGGAAATTGGGTTAGATGTGATCGATTTCATCATTTGGTAGAACAGTTTTGATACAAGACCGGAAAAATAGCTTGTCCCTTATTGATATTAATAGGAGATACGAGTCCAAACCTGCTTTAAAGAATCTGAATTTAAAATTATCAGCGGGCCAGGTAACCTGTCTTCTAGGTCCGTCGGGTTGTGGAAAATCAACGGCTCTAAGGATAGTGGCCGGTGTAGAAAAGCAGGACTCAGGAAAGGTATTATTATCTGGTAGACTGGTGTCTGATGCTAAAACAATACACATGCCCCCGGAAAAACGGGAAATCGGTCTAATGTTTCAAGACTTTGCTCTTTTCCCACACTTAACAGTATTAGAGAATGCAAGCTTTGGTTTAAAGGGTAATGGTGATAAATTGTTTCACCAAAAGAGAGCCTTAGACTTGTTAGATAAGGTTGGTTTAAGAGATAGTGGAACGAAATATCCGCATATGTTATCTGGAGGTGAGCAACAACGAGTTGCGTTAGTTCGGGCCGTTGCGCCAAAGCCTAAGTTGATGTTGATGGATGAGCCATTTTCAGGGTTGGATAATCGTTTAAGGGATGGAATTCGAGACCAAACTTTGACTTTACTAAAGGAAGAGGACACCGCTGTACTTTTGGTAACCCATGAACCGGACGAGGCCATGAGAATGGCAGACAATATAGCTCTAATGCGAGATGGTTTTATAGTTCAGGAAGGGGCGCCTTACAACATATATAATAAACCCGTAGATGCACTAGTTGCCTCCTTTTTTTCAGACGTGAACGTCATTACAGGCAGGGTGCAAAAAGCCCAAATAGACACCTCTTTTGGACTTTTTATCACGCCGGGAATACCCGATGGAACTTCTGTTGAGATTTTGATTAGACCTCAGCACCTGAAGATTGACTTTGATCGGAAAGGGCGTGGTCCAAATCCAACTTCTGAGGATGGGGTGCCGGCAAGAGGAATCGTGTATAGGGCTAGATTCATGGGAAAGGAAAGTCTTATTGAATTAAAAATGGAGTCTAACGACTCTATTCTGCGTGCAACTATACCAGGAGTGTTTTTACCTGAAGTGGGAACCCCCTTGTGGTTGTCCATGCGAAGAGATAGATGCTTCGTTTTTAAAAACACAAAGTAAATATAAAAAGAAAATGATATAAAAAAAACTTACAACGGAGTATATTTTTGTGTAGGGTACAGACTGTTAAGTAGTTAAGAATGAAGTGATAGTTGCTACTTAAGAGCTAAAAATAAAAAATACGGAGAATATCATGCTAAACAATATCGGTTTGCCAGGTATATTATTAATAGCCATTGTGGTGTTAGTACTTTTTGGTCGTGGGAAAATATCATCTTTAATGGGTGAGGTTGGTAAAGGAATAACTAGTTTTAAAAAAGGTATGAGTGACGAAAAAAATGAAATCGAAAATGTGGAAAAAGAAATTAAAATTGATCCGCGCGATGTAACCCCGAAAAAGGATGAAGTTTAAGTAAAAGCTACCCAAAGGTTATTTAAAAATGTTTGATTTAGGCTGGATGGAACTGACAGTGATTGCCGTAACTGCATTGATAGTGGTGGGACCAAAGGATTTGCCAGGCATGTTTAAGAAAGTTGGTTATTTTGCTGGCAGAGTGCGTAGTATGGCGAGAGAGTTCCAAAGGGCAATGGAGAATGCTGCTGATGAAACGGGACTAAAAGAAACTGCTAGAATGGTCAATAACCTCTCTTCCGTGCAGAGTCCGCAAGGAATGGCGAAATCTATCTTGAAAGATACTACCGATGAGGTACAAAAGGCATCAGCAGATTCAGAATTAAAGGGCAAACCGGATAATGAACTGAAGAAAAGCCGAACGCAGAATGCGAAATATCGAAAAAAACATTCTAATGCTGATGAAAAAAAAGTTAGCGAGTGATCAGTTTGAATTGTTGGACAATCATAAAAGCCTAACTTTGGTCAGTTTTTCTTAATAAAATCAGGAAGAAAACGAATGAATAAAAAGTTAGAGGAAGAACCTGAAGGGGTGGCCGCGCCGCTAATGGAGCATCTAACCGAGCTAAGGACGCGATTGCTTAATTCAGTTTTATCTTTCGTTGTTTGTATGATCTTGTGTTTTCCTGTGGCTGACCGAATTTTCAATTTTCTAGCTCAACCTATCGTAAGAATGTTACAAGAGAATGGACAAAAACCCGACTTAATCTTTACCGGATTACAGCAAGGTTTTATGGTAAACATTCAAATTTCTTTGTTTGGCGGTTTTATGATTTCTTTTCCTATAATTGGGTACCAGTTATGGAAATTTGTTGCACCAGGACTTTACAAAAGTGAGAAGGGTGCATTTCTTCCATTTTTAATTGCTTCGCCTGTCCTATTTTTACTTGGTGCATCTTTTGCATTTTATATCGTAATGCCACTGGCATTTGACTTCTTTTTGAGTTTTCAGCAGCAACAGGACCCAGATGTGGTCTCTTTGGTAGGTATTACATATCTTGGTACCATCAACGAGTATCTTGGTTTAACAATGAAGTTTATAATAGCATTTGGTCTTTGCTTCCAATTGCCTGTTTTGTTGACATTGATGGGCAAAGCTGGCCTTGTTTCGTCGGAGGGACTCGGTACAGTTAGAAAATATGCAGTGGTTGGGATTTTGATCCTGGCAGCTATTGTGACACCGCCCGACGTTATAACTCAAGTAATTTTGTTTTCTGTTGTCTACGCTTTATATGAAGTTTCTATTTTTATGGTAAAGATTGTTGAAAAAGAAAGATCTAAGAAAGAGATATGACGTTTAAATTCCTACACATTTGCTGTTTCTGAGCCAATATGTCACAAAGTGAGATATTAAAGCGTATTGCAGAGGCCATTGAAAAAATGAGCCCCATCGATCCACAACCGCCAAATTTTGACGAGGGCAACTATTTTGTTTGGTCTTCAAACCCTGACCGTTTAAACTTTACAAAAGATGTTAAGGTTTTAGACGTTAAATACCTATTCGGTATAGAGGATTTAAAAAATATTTTAATAGAGAATACTAGACAGTTTGCTGAAGGCTATTCAGCTAATAATGCACTGTTGTGGGGCGCGCGTGGTATGGGCAAATCATCATTAGTTGTTTCTGTCTCCGCATTGTTTCCAGAAAAAAAATTAAAACTAATTGAAATAAGTAGAGAAGATTTAGGGGGTCTCAGCAAACTGATTTCTTTAATAAAGCCGTCTTCATACAGGTTTATTATTTTCTGTGATGACCTGTCATTTGGAACTGATGAGTCTGAATATAAAACTCTAAAGGCATTGTTAGACGGAGGGCTCCAAAGTCGTCCAGAGAATATAATTTTTTATGCAACCTCTAATCGTAGACATCTTATCCCAAGAGACATGATCGAAAACGAATCTTCGAGCGCGATTAACCCATCTGAGGCCATTGAAGAAAAAATATCCCTCTCAGATAGGTTTGGGTTGTGGCTGGGTTTCCACAAATGCAGTCAGCAGGATTATTTCAATATGGTTAAAAACTATAAAGAATGTTTAAAACTAAGCATTGACGATGACGTTTTATTCACAAAGGCAATAGAATGGCAACAGGCTCGTGGTTCTAGGTCGGGACGGGTCGCTTGGCAATTTGTTTCTGACCTAGCAGGCCGAAGTGGCGTTAATATATCGAAAGTTTTATATAAAAGTTTACAGTAAAACGCTATCGTATCATTTCTTCTGGATTGATACTTTTCATACCCCTTCTAACTTCAAAGTGCAGGAGCCCGAAGCTTTGATCAGAGGATTGAATGACTTCACCAATTTTCTGGCCTTGATTAACATTATCACCTTTTTCTATAATTAAATTAGTTAAACCTCCGTATATAGTTATCATTTCATCTGAATGCTTGATGAGTATAATTTTCCCTTCACCTCCTGAGATTTCTGAAATTAAAACTACCTTTCCGTTAGCAACAGCAACAACGGCCGCCAGAGCCTTTGTTTGATAATCTATACCGTTATTATTATTCGTTCCTTGTCCTTGAGAATATCTACCAACTATTTCCCCCGTTACCGGTGAAATAAACGGTCTCACAGACACAATAGAATTATTTGTAGTTATTTGTTTTTTAACCTTATTTTGAGTTTGTACGTCTGTTTCAGAACTTTGGACAGTTTCTATAGTAACGGGTTCAGACTTTTCATTTGAAAGCTCTTGGGGTTTAGCGGAAGCCGCGGTTTTATCATCAGTGTTAATTTTAGTAGCTGCTGGAATAATTATTTCACGTCCAGCTTTGACGTCGAGGGTGGCACCCAGTCCATTCCATATTGCCAATGAATTTACTGACACATTATACAATCGTGCTATTGAATAAACAGTTTCACCCGCTTTAATTCGGTGTCTCAAAGGGTTGTTTTCTGGACTAATTTTGTTTTTTTTGATCTTCCTATCTTTTGCAGTGATCTCTGACTCTGTTATATTGGACCAACCTTCTGAAACTTGGACTTGATCCCCACTTACCATTTCATGAAGCGCTAGAACTTCTTTTTCTCTTGGACGATAGTTAGGTATCAACCCGTTGTACAAAGCAAACTTTTCTCCAGAAATATTCAGACGCTCGGCTATTTCAGCAATTGTTTCTTGTCCATTGGCAACTATAATTTGATAGGTTTCATAAGTTATAATACCTCTCTCGTCTGGCTCTGGGCGGTTTAGTGTTTGCAGTGGGCTTTGAGTTAAAAGCTCTTGATTTCTTAGGTTACTGTTATCAGTTCTGTTGCACGATACGAGAAGCCAGATGATTATGTTAGCAAACATCACCAAAGAGTATATCCGTCGTCTTGTCATTATTTCAAATCCATTTTTGTTTTATCATGATGATCGAGCTCTTTTTCGGTCAAAGGTAAGAAACGAGTCTTAACGATTTCTTCATAATGCCGGTTTTTGTCTTTCGTTGATACCTTAATGATTGTTTGCACCTGTTCACTTGTTCCTATTGGCGCTACTAAAACCCCATCATTTTTTAGCTGATTTAACAGTGTTTTTGGAACATCCTCGATCGCAGCGGTCACTATTATTCTGTCAAATGGTGCCTGTTCCTCTAACCCTCTGACTCCATTACCGTTAATTAGAGTTACGTTATTAATTTTTAATTGACCCAAGATTTTTTTTGCCGATTTGTGAAGTGGAGTTTGTAGCTCTACAGAATACACCCGACGACCGAGGTATGCAAGAATTGCTGTTTGATAGCCTGATCCAGTGCCAATTTCAAGTATCTTACACCTCTTGGTAATATCAAGTGCTTCCGTCATCAAGCCTACGATAGTAGGTTTTGTAATTGTTTGACTACAATCAATAGGAAGAGCTATATCGTCATAAGCGTATTTTTTAAAGTTTTTACTAATAAAAGCTTCTCTAGGAATTTTTTCCATCGTTTCCAACAAACGGTGGTTTATTATGCCTACAGTCCTTAGATTTAACACAAATTCGAGTTTTTTTATACTAATAGTCATCGCTAATATTGCGGTCTAACAAGGTAATAGTCTTATGATCGGTAAAGTCGGCTTTTAAAGGAGTAATACTTATTTTCCCATGTTTTATTGCATAAAGGTCACTGTCTTCTTCTACGGATTCTTTATTGGGACGATGATTCACCCAAAGGAAAACGCGACCGTTTGGAGCCTTGGTCTTGTCCATAGAAAAGGAACCAGGAAATCTTGTCCCCTTACAACAAACTTTAACTCCTAAAACTTCAGACCCTCTTACTGCAGGAAAATTAACGTTATAAAAGATCTTATATTGTTCTCGGTTCCAAAAACTATTTTCACAGATTTGAGAACAAATTCTTGCTCCGTGAGCTCTTGCTGCCTCAAAAGGGTCCTTTGTTTTTAGTGAATGTTTTGAGTAGCACTGGCTTAGGGCAATCGAATTTATATTTTGCAATGCTCCTTCCAAAGCAGCTCCTACAGTTCCAGAATAAAGAATATCATCAGCAAGGTTGTGACCTTTGTTAACTCCTGAAATTATTAGGTCAGGGGGTGCATCTTTCATCACATAATGGACTCCTGCCAAAACGCAATCGGCAGGTGATCCCTCTACTGAAAAGCGGTTGGCTGATACCTCTGTTATAAGGGTCGGTCTCACGTAGGAAATACAATGGCCAACACCTGACTGCTCTAGGGCAGGAGCTACGGTAACGACCTTTTGAGGGTCCTTTGCAATACTTAAAGCAATTTCTTCTGCAACTTTTAAACCAGGAGCCATAATCCCATCGTCATTAGTGACAAGAATGCGCATGCTCACTCAAGTAGTCCTTGACTAGAAATTTTGTTTGCGCCTCCTAAATATGGCTTTAGTACTTTTGGTACCGTAATCGACCCGTCCTCTTGCTGGTAGTTTTCCATAACAGCTATTAAACATCTGCCGACTGCTAGTCCAGAGCCATTTAGGGTGTGCACGAACTCTGGTTTTGTTTCTCTAGACGGGCGGTATCGTGCATTCATCCTTCTCGCTTGAAAATCACCACAAACTGAGCAGGAAGAAATTTCTCTATATCTGTTTTGACCTGGCAGCCAAACTTCAATATCGTTGGTTCTTTTTGCACTGAAGCCAGTGTCTCCAGAGCAAAGTAACATGGTTCTGTAAGGAAGCTCCAATAACTCTAAAATGCTTTGTGCACAGCTGGTCATTCTGCCTAATTCAGCCATGCTATCCTCGGGTCGCACTATGGAGATCATCTCAACTTTTTCAAACTGATGTTGCCGAAGCATCCCAGATGTGTCTTTCCCAGCGCTTCCAGCTTCCGATCTAAAACATTGGCTGTGGCAAGTTAAACGCTTTGGAAGTTCGTTGTGATCAAGTATCTTGTTTGCGAAAAGATTTGTAACAGAGACTTCGGAAGTAGGTATCAGCCATTTATCATCACTAGTGCCGTAGCTGTCGGCAGAAAATTTTGGAAGTTGGCCAGTACCTACCATAGCTTCCGCTTTTACTATGACTGGGGTCCATATCTCGGTTAACCCATGATTGTTAATGTGAGTTTGCAGCATAAATTGAGCTAATGCACGATGTAAAGTAGCCATACTTCCCTCTAGCACAACAAACCTACTACCAGAAATATTTGCCGCATCGACAAAATTCAAACCAACTGCGCCCGAGATCATAAAGTGTTCTTTCGGAGTAAAAGTAAAGGTTCGTGGAGTCCCCCATTTATTTATTTCTATATTATCTTCGTCATTTCTACCATCTGGCACCCCCGGGTCTATCAAATTTGGTACCTGAAGTAGAAAAGACTTTAATACCTCATCTGCAGTTTTTGCATCGTTCTCTAATTGAGTGATATCTTGTTTCTTCCTAGATACTATTGCCTTCAATTTGGTAAATTTGAGATCGTCTTTATCAAATTTTGCTTTCTGAATTTGTGCGGAGGCGGCATTTCTTTCAGCCTGAGCCTGCTCCAAATCTAGAATCTTGGCTCGTCTTGAAGCATCTAACTGAAGAATCTTTTCTGCATAAGCTAAATCTGTGCGACGTTTTAATTCTTCATCAAATTTTTTTGGGTTTTCCCTTATTTTTCGAATATCGTGCATTTATTTCTCTGTTACTAATTTATTTAAATATTTAATTTTTCTCGGAAGTAAATTAGTCTTCAGCTCCTTTAACATATCTTACCAAAAAAAAGAATGGGCTATTATTTAGTTACGACAACGAATTGATAAAGTTGACGATTAAATCGCTAGCTTCCCTTAAGTTAGTCTCGTTTGTTGCATAGGATATTCGAAAGCTAAAATCTAATCCAAATGCGCTGCCAGGCACAACCGCTACCCCTGTTTGATTCAAAAGTTCTGTAACAAAAGTAGTATCAGATGATATTATTACGCCTTCTTTTGTTTTTCTTCCAATCAAATCAGTTATAAGAGGCATCAGATAAAAAGCACCCGAAGGTTTTAATATTTTTAGCTTATTTGTTTTGCTTAAGGACTCTAAAAGTAAATTTCGTCTCTGTTCAAAAATACTTTTGTTTTTGTAAATACAATTTTGTGAGCCAGTAAGTGCTTCGCGTGCCGCTTCTTGGCTGACTGAACAAGCGCTTGAGGTACTTTGACTTTGAATAGTCTTCATTGCACTAATCAAGGTGCTGTTTCCTGCACCATATCCGATCCGCCAACCAGTCATAGCATAGGCTTTTGAAACCCCATTTACGATTAGAGTTCTATTCTTCAACTCTGGAGATACCTGTACAATGTTTGTAAGAGTATATTTCTCATATATCAGATGCTCGTATATTTCATCTGAGAGTACATTAACATTGGTAAATTTTTTGAGTACACTGGAGAGCTTCAAAAGCTCTTCTTTTGAGTATACTGCTCCCGTAGGATTTGATGGAGAATTAATTATCAACCATTTGGTTTTGTACGATAAATTTTTCTCTAAGTCTTCTTTGGTGACTTTGAATCCATTTTCGAATTTGGTTTGAATTATCTTTGGAATGCCTCCAGATATTTTTGTAATGTCGGGGTAACTTACCCAGTATGGCGCTATTATAGCCACTTCGTCTCCTTCATTAATAGTTGCTAGCAAAGCATTAAAAATTACTTGCTTCCCTCCAGAGCTTATTATTACCTCGTTAGTCGAATAGCAGAGATCATTTTCTAATTGAAATTTTTTTATAACTGCCTCTTTAAGACGCTGGTTTCCATCGCTGGCGGTATATTTAGTTTTCCCTTCATTAATTGCTTTGATGGCGGCTGTTTTTATATTTTTGGGGGTATCAAAATCTGGTTCGCCAACCGACAAACCTATAATCTTTTTTCCGCTATTTAACCTTTCGATTACTTTATTTTGTACTGATGAAGTTGCGGATAGACCCACGTTTGAAAGGCGTAATGATAAAAAATCCATTTGATGGCCTCTTGCTCCTTTACTTTTGGGCTTATTTTAGAGAAATTATAAGACAAATTAAAGGTAAGGATTTGATGTATGAAAAACAAGACTGACTTCGGGCACGTCTTTGAGCCTGACCCCTACTATAATGATGCTTCAGCTACCTTTGGAGACAGGCTGGTTGCTGCACGTTCGGAAGCAGGTCTCTCCCAAAAACTTTTAGCCAGTAAATTAGGTGTTAAAGTACAAACGGTTAAAGCGTGGGAGGAAGACAAGAATGAACCAAGGGCCAACAAGTTGCAAATGGTCTCAGCTCTCTTGAACGTTTCGATGGTATGGCTGATGTCTGGCTTGGGAAATGGGATAGATCCACCAAAAAATAATACTATTATTAAAGAAAATTTTTTACATGACGTTTTATCTGAACTCAAGGTTGTTCGATTGGATATAGAGCGGTTGAAAAAAAATACAGAGAGTATGGAACGACGAATCATTAAAAAAATAATGGCTAAGACTTCCTAGTTAATACCAGATAAACTTTCGTAAGGAGAAGTTGCATAAGGAGCTGTAGATGTCTGATCATTTGATTAGGTTAAAAAAGTTAAATATGCTGAGCTGTCGTAGAGGTATGAAGGAGCTTGATCTGATTCTTAGTCAATTTGCAGATGAGCATTTGCCAAACCTTAACCCGAGCGAGTTGGATCAGTATGAGAAATTACTTGAGGAGGATGACCCACTACTGCTCTCGTGGTTTATGAGCCAGAGTGCGGCACCTGACAAATATAAAAATATTTTAAAAAAGATTTCTAT
>MDSW01087540.1_pt1 | contig 13992 bp, 15 predicted proteins | sample 811171 | NCBI WGS metagenome assembly MDSW01 (sample SAMN05326641, study PRJNA326480) | marine metagenome | isolation source: seawater | place: Atlantic Ocean: North West | collected 2012 | reverse complement strand
GTAGCTCAATTGGATAGAGCGCATGACTACGGATCATGAGGTTAGGAGTTCGACTCTTCTCGGGCGCGCCATAATCAATTTATTAAAGTTATTTTATTTACTTATTGGTTTATTTTAATGTATTTAAGAATTTAGATTAAAATGCTTAAAAATTATTCATCCAAAGATATTATTAATGATAAAGATATTCAAAAAAATTTTTTAAATGCAGAAATTAAAGAATTAAAATTAAACTGTAATATTTATAAAGGAAATTTTTATTTAGATTCATTTAATTATTTTGTTGTTAATGAAAAATATAACACATTCAACAGTTTATTTACAAGAGATGTAAATCATAATAATGAACATTTTTATTCGGTAGATTTTTTTAATAATTTTAAAAATAATATTGAAGATTTTAAAGAATTTAAAAATGTTTTTATTTTAGGTTCTAATGCAGCTAATAATTATTACTCAAATTTAATACAATTTCTTCCAAGAATTTTTTTTGCAAATAATAATAATTTACAAATTGCTATACATAGAAATTCATCAATCAAGTTTAGAGAATTTATAAAATTAATTCTCAATAAAAAAAATATTAATTTTTCTTTCGTATATTTAGATGACGGTTTTTATAAGTTTATTAATTCTACTATACCACAATTTTTTAATTTAAATGTATCAATAAAAATACTAAAAAATTTACTAATCCCAAAAAATATTAAAAATGAAGATAAAAAAATATATGTAACTCGTGAAGACTCAGCTTACAGAAAAATTATTAATGAAGCTGATATTATTCCAATTTTGAGATCTAAAGGATATAAGGTAATTAATCCTCAATTATATAGTTTAGATGAGCAAATACGAATATTTTCTCAAGCTAATATTATAGTTGCTCCTCATGGTTCAAATCTTGCAAACATTATATTTTGTAAACCTGGAACAAAAATTTATGAAATTGGTCCTGAGTTTAAAAAAGGATATGAAAATTTTTTTGAGAGTAGGTACAAAACTCTAGCTGAAATTTCTAATCTCAAATATTTTCGCTTTTTAAGCGATACAGTACAAGTTGAAAATCATTCAGATTTAGCAACAAAATATATTGATAAAAAAATATTATCTAACAGCAATTATTATAAAAACTTAATCGTTAAAGTTAAGGATATCGAAGCTATAGAATAACTAGCAACTATTAAGAAAATGTGGAAAAATAGAAACAAAATTAGAGTTTATTTTATTGCAAATAAATAATAAGTTTGTCTCATAATATTTTGCAAAATATTTAGCAAAAAAAGTTTTGCTACTATCCATCTCAATTACTTTATAATTTTCAAAATTTTTTTCATTTATAATTCTTTTGATTAATTCATCTAATTCTAAAATATCATCAATTAAAAAATTCTCTTTTGCTTGAGTGCTTGAGTATATTAATGCTCCAATTTCATTTTTAATAAAATTGACCTCAATTTTTCTACTGTTTGAAACTTTTATTAAAAAATCATTGTATATTTCTTTAACTATTTTTTGTAAGTGGTCTAATTCATAATTTTTAGGTTTTCTAAAAGGATTAAACAAATCTTTTGAATTGCCTGCATTTTGATCAAAAATATAGATCCCATTCTCCGTTTCAATTTTTTGACCAAGTATTCCAGTTGAAATCGATTTTGGCTTATCATAGTAATACCAACTAGGACCGCTTACACCTATACTTCCAATAATACTTCCATAATTTGCGTATATTTTATCTCCTGAAGTGGCTACCCAATAACCACCTGATGCTAAAATTTCACTACTATGAAAATAAATATCTATATTATTTCGTTTTTTAAAATTATTAATAATTTTTTCTAAGGATGCAGATGCGCTTACTGTACCACCAGGTGAGTTAATTTTTATTATTAAAGCATTAGGATTTATTTCCTCTAATGTTGACAAGTATCTTTTAACTGAATTAGGATCAATAAATTCATAAATATCTCCGACAAATGATTTATTAATATTGCTAATTATAGGTCCATTTAGTTCTAAGATAGCTATTATATTATTTGACCCTATTTCTCCTTTACTAAATTGATAACCAGGTTTTTCATTTGAAAATAAATAAAACATTAAATTAATAATTATTAGGAATATCGTTACAGCAGTTAGAAAACCAAGAGTTCTTAAAAAAACGTTAATAAAAGTCACATTTGAGAAATAGCATAATTTTTGAAAATATAAAAAATTCTTTATTTCTCTCTTGAATCAATTTTATTAATGCTTAAATGATTAGCACTCTAATAGTTAGAGTGCTAAATAAAAAATGTTATATATCAATAACTTAATAAATGAGGAAATATGAAATTTAGACCGCTACATGACAGAGTCTTAGTAAGAAGAGTAGATTCTGACACTAAAACAGCCGGTGGGATAATAATTCCAGATACTGCTCAAGAGAAACCTATGGAAGGTGAAGTGCTTGAAGTTGGTTCTGGCGCTAGAGACGAAACGGGTAAACTTGTGCCTTTAGACGTCAAAAAGGGAGATAAAATACTTTTTGGCAAATGGTCAGGTACAGAGGTTAAAATGAACGGAGAAGATTATTTAATTATGAAAGAGTCTGACATAATGGGAATAATTACTTCAGGAAAAAAGAAATAATAATAATTTAAGAGAGGATATAAAATGTCTGCAAAAAATATTTTTTTCGGATCTGATGCTAGGTCAAAAATGTTAACAGGAGTTAATAAACTAGCTGATGCCGTGAAAGTAACACTTGGTCCCAAAGGTAGAAATGTCGTTATGGACAAATCTTTTGGGGCTCCTAGAATTACTAAAGATGGCGTAAGTGTAGCTAAAGAAATTGAGCTTAAAGATAAGTTTGAAAATATGGGTGCACAAATGGTTAGAGATGTTGCAAGTAAAACGAATGATATTGCTGGAGATGGAACAACAACAGCAACTGTTTTAACTCAAGCAATTGCAACAGAAGGTATGAAAGCAGTTGCCGCTGGTATGAATCCTATGGATCTAAAAAGAGGAGTTGATTTGGCAGTTGACTCAGTTGTAAATGAAATAAAGAAAAAATCTAAAGTCATTAAAACTGATAAAGAAGTTGCGCAAGTAGGTACTATTGCTTCAAATGGTGACTCCGAAGTTGGAAAAATGATTTCAAGTGCTATGCAAAAAGTTGGAAAAGAGGGCGTTATTACTGTTGAGGAGGCCAAAAGTTTGGATACTGAACTTGATGTTGTTGAAGGTATGATGTTTGACAGAGGTTATTTATCTCCTTATTTTGTAACAAATGCTGAGAAGATGATAACTGAACTTGGAGATTGTCATGTTTTACTTCATGAAAAGAAATTATCAAGTTTACAACCAATGTTACCATTACTTGAATCTATTGTTCAGTCTACAAAACCACTTTTAATTATAGCTGAAGACATTGAGGGAGAGGCATTAGCAACTCTTGTAGTGAATAAACTTAGAGGTGGATTAAAAATAGCCGCTGTCAAAGCTCCAGGTTTTGGAGATAGAAGAAAGGCTATGCTTGAGGATATTGCTATATTAACTGGTGGACAAGTTATTAGTGAAGACTTAGGTATTAAGCTAGAAAATGTAACTCTTGAAATGCTGGGTACTGCAAAACGTGTTGTTGTTGATAAAGAAAATACAACTATAGTTCAAGGAGCTGGTAAAAAGAAAGATATAGAAGGAAGGTGTAATCAAATTAGAGCACAAATAGAAGAAACTACATCTGATTATGATCGTGAAAAACTTCAAGAAAGATTAGCAAAGTTAGCAGGGGGTGTTGCAGTTATAAGAGTAGGTGGTGCAACCGAAGTTGAGGTTAAAGAAAAAAAAGATAGAGTTGAAGATGCAATGCATGCAACACGAGCTGCAGTGGAAGAAGGTATTGTTCCAGGTGGCGGTTCTGCATTAGCTTATGCTACAAAGGCTCTGAACTCAGTTAAAACTGCTAATGATGATCAAAAAATTGGAGTTGATATTGTAAGAAGAGCACTTTTCAATCCTTTAAGACAAATTGCAGAAAATGCAGGTGTCGATGGTGCTGTTGTAGCTGGAAAAATAAGAGAGAGTAAAGACCATAACATTGGTTATGATGCTCAAATGGATAGATATACTAACATGGTAAGTGCAGGTATTATAGATCCTACAAAAGTTGTTAGAACAGCTCTACAAGATGCAGCTTCAGTAGCTGGTTTGTTAATTACTACAGAAGCTATGGTAGCTGATGCACCTGAAGATAAACCTGCTCCAGCAATGCCAGACATGGGCGGCGGCATGGGCGGCATGGGCGGCATGGGCGGCATGATGTAATCTAAATTAATATTACTAATAAGGGTAAGTAAAGGCAATTTTACTTGCCCTTTTTTTTTAAATTAATTTATCGATTTTATCTGTAATTTTTGGACTATCAGGTTTTGTCATCGACGACCAAGTGTCAACTAATTCACCATTTCTGTTAAATAAATATTTAAAAAAATTCCATTTAGGTGATTTATTATACTCTTCTTTTATCCATGCATATATAGGATGGATATTATTACCATTAACATCCATAGGAGATGACGTAACAAAACCCACACCATAATTAACGAGACAAATTTTTTTTATATCATCAGTATCACTATACTCTTGTGAAAATGAATTGCTAGTAGTTGCAATTATTGTCAGGTCACTATCTTTATATTCTAAAAACAAGTTTTGGAGGTTTGCATATTGAGGTGTGAAGCCACACCTTGATGCCGTATTTACAATTAGAATTGGTTTACCAGTAAATTTTTCAAGATTAACCTTATTTCCATCAATGTCTTCAAAAGAAAATTTATAGAGATTTAACTTTTCAACTGCGGATATAGTGTTGTTAAACAAAAACATAATTAAAAAAACAAGTAAAAATTTAATTTTCATGTTAGTGTAGTTTAAATATATTACTTATGGAATCATTCAATAGCTTCAAATATCTTTTTTTGGATGTCTGGAATAATGGAGTATTTGGTATAAATGCTACAGACATAATAATCAGCTTAATAATTTTCTTACTTTTTTATTTACTAAGAAGGCTAATTGCCAGATTTATTATAAGTAGATTAACAAAGTTAGTAACAAAAACAACCACTCAAATTGATGATGCGGTTATTCAAGTACTTGATGGCCCACTAAAATTTTTTCCTGTAGTTATTGGGTTTTTTATTGCATCTTCATATTTGGATTTATCTGAACAAAAACAGGATTTTTTTGATTTAATAAACAGATCTCTAATTACAATTTTTATTTTTTGGTTACTCCATCAATTGATTATACCTTTTTCTTTTGTAATAAAAAATTTTGAGTCAAAATTATCTAAACCCTTAGTTGATTGGACATTGAAGGGTCTTAAGATTTTAGTAATAGTTCTTGGTATAGTTGCAATTTTAGAACTTTGGGGAATAAGAGTAGGTCCAGTAATAGCAGGATTAGGATTGTTTGGAGTCGCAGTTGCATTAGGAGCTCAAGATTTATTTAAAAATTTAATAAGTGGCATTATGATTTTAATGGAAAAAAGATTTACAGTTGGGGATGTTATTCTTGTATCTGGAGAGGTTGAGGGTGTCGTTGAACAAATTGGTTTTAGATCAACGCTTGTAAGAAGATTTGACTCTACACCAGTAATGGTTCCAAATTATAAATTTGCAGAACAATCTGTTACCAATTATACAAGAAGACATCATAGAAGAATTAGATGGCTTATAGGTTTAGAATATAGAACAACAATCGATCAACTAAGTAACATTAGAAATGACATTTATAATTTAATTCAAAATAATGATGATTTTGCTAAAAATGAAAATGCAAGCTTTTATGTTAGAATTGATAGTTTTTCTGACAGCTCAATTGATATGTTAGTTCAAACATTTACTACCTCAAATGATTGGGGAGAATATTTAAAATCAAAAGAAAATCTTGCTGTAAAAATCATTGAAATTGTTGAAAAAAATCATGCAGGTTTTGCATTTCCTAGCCAATCACTTTATTTGGAAAAGTTTCCTGAAGATAAACCAGAAATTTTTAATCCTAAATCTAAAAAAGTATGAGTGAGAGTAATAAGGTAATTTCAGGTTCTTTATTTATTTTAGCAAGTATTGCGGTTGCATTTATTCTTAATTTTTCTCAGCCTATCATGATCCCTTTTGTACTTGCATTACTATTAAGAATTTTAATTGACCCAATTATTGATTTTCAAACAATTAATTTGCGTATTCATCGATTTATAGCAGTATTTGTAAGTATTTGCCTTATTGTTCTTTTATTTTCAATAATTGTGCCTTTTATTGTATCATCTGTAGCAACTTTTCTTGAGTCTGCAGATGATTATAATCAAAAGGTAATTATTTTAATTGAAGCAATATTAATAAAACTTCAAGAATTTGATGTTAATATTGATAGAGCTACGATCAGAAATACTATTTTAGATTTACCAATAACAAATTGGGCCACAACTATATTGAGCAATAGTGCAAATTTTATTTCTAAATTTTTACTTGTTGTAATAATTACACTTTTTTTATTATTAGGTACACCACCAAAAAATACTTCTGAAGAGTGGAATGACATAATACGCTTAGTAAAAAAATATATATTTACAAAATTCTTAACCTCAGCATTTACTGGTATGGCAGCTGGTATTATTTATTGGTTTCTTGGGTTAGAATTGGCATTTATATTTGGAACATTAACTTTTATTCTCAATTTTATTCCTGTGATAGGATCTATAGTTGCAGTTTTACTTCCATTGCCTATAGCTTTTTTACAATACAATGATCCAACTTTAGTAATACTAATAATAATATTACCCACAATTGTTCATCAGATTGTTGGTAATATTCTAGAACCAAAAATATTTGGAGAGAGTTTTGGACTACACCCAATAACAATTATTTTATCACTAATTTTTTGGGGAATGATTTGGGGTTTTATAGGTGTTTTACTCGCTGCACCGTTAACAGCAATTATAAGAATTACATTTGAAAGATTTGATACGACTAAACAAATTGCAAGATTATTAGAGGGTAAAATACATATTAAAGATGATTAACCTAATATTTTTTTACAAATATCATAGCTAAAACCTGCTCTAGCTAATTTTGCAAGTCTTTTCTCGTAATTTTCATTTTTATCCAGTAATTTTTTTTTTCTCGCAAAAATTTCAGCAGATCTTAATTCCCAATCATTATTATTTTTTTCAAAATCACCTATAATTTCTTGAATTTCTAATTTGTTAATTCCCTTCATTTTTAAGTAATTAATTATAAAGTTTTTTGATTTTCCAGCTCTAGATAAAGAGGATATTTTTAATTTTGCAAATCTTTCATCATCAATAAGATTATTTTTTTCTAATTTAAAAATAATATTATCTAAAATATCAATTAATCTTTTTTTCTCGATACCAGTTATATTTAACTTAAATATCTTTCTTTTTAAAACATTTGATAAATTTTTTTTTGATGAGTCATACTTGCTCAGATAGTCAACTGCATATTTTAAAATTTTTTGTTCGTTCACTAAATTAATATACAAATAAAATATATATATTAAAAGAAAATACATAATATGTTTAAATATAATTATTTGTGTTTTTTAACTTTAGTAAAAAAAGAAGTATTCCGTTTTTTAAAAGTTGGAATACAGACAATTATAGGACCTGCTATAAGTTCTCTGCTATTTTTGGCGGTATTTAGTTTAGCTTTAGGAAGATCAATTGACTCAATAAATGGTATTGACCTCCCATATTTTATTGCACCAGGTTTAATAATGATGACTATGTTGCAAAACTCTTTTGCTAATTCAGCATCAAGTATTGGCCAATCAAAATTTCAAGGAAACATCGTTGACGTTTTGATGGCGCCACTTAATAATATTGAATTAACACTTGGATACATAATTGGTTCAGTTTTTCGAGGTATAATTTGTGGTATTGTTACTGCTTTAGGTGTAATAATTTTTGTTCCACTTCAAATACATTCATATTCTGCACTTATATTTTTTTCATTAATGGGTTGTATTATGATGGGTTCTTTAGGAACTATTGTAGGAATTTGGGCAGATAAATGGGATCAACAACAAGGAATAACAAACTTCATTGTGCTTCCACTTACTTTTTTATCAGGAACTTTTTACTCAATTTCAAGACTTCCAAATTTTTGGCAAAAGATTTCATCTTTTAATCCTTTTTTTTATAATATTGATGGTTTTAGATATGCTTTTACTGGCGTCTCAGATAGCTCTCTTTTATATGGAATTATATTCTTAATAATTATTAATATCATATTAATTTTATTCTGTTATTTAATGTTTAATAAAGGATATAAGATAAAATTTTGACTATGAAAAAAAAATACAAATCATATGTTATGCCTACATATGGTACTAAAAAACTTGAGTTTTCAAAGGGTAAAGGTTGTTACCTATATAATAACTTCAATGATAAATTTTTAGATTTTGCTAGTGGAATTGCTGTTAATTCATTGGGTCACTGTCATCCAAAACTTATTAATGCGCTTATTAAACAATCAAGAACATTATGGCATGTATCAAATTTATATATAATTAAAAAACAGGAAAAATTTGCAGAATTGTTATGTAAAAAATCATTCGCTGAAAAAGTTTTCTTCACAAATTCTGGAGCTGAATCAATTGAGTGTGGAATAAAAATAATAAGAGGGTATCACTCTTTTCATAAAACAGGAAAGAAAGAAATAATCACTTTTGAGGGTGCATTTCATGGGAGAACCTTTGGTGCTTTATCAGCACAAAAAAATAAAAAGTATTCAAGTGGATTTGAGCCATTAATAGCAGGTTTTAAAAAAGTTGAATTTAATAACTTGAAAAAGTTAAAAAAAGCAATCAATAATAAAACAGCTGGAATAATTATTGAACCCATTCAAGGTGAAGGTGGTGTAAGGCCAGCAGATTTAAATTTTTTAAAATCAATAAGAGAAATTTGTACTCAAAAAAATATTTTACTTTTTTTAGACGAGGTACAATGTGGTTTTGGAAGATCAGGAAAAATGTTTTCATATGAATGGGCTAAAATAAAACCAGACTTGATGGCAGTTGCTAAAGGAATTGGATCTGGTTTTCCATTGGGAGCTTGCTTATCTACTAATAAAGCTTGCGTGTTTATGACTAAAGGAAGTCATGGCTCAACTTATGGTGGTAATCCACTTGCTATGAGCGTTGGACTTGAAGTGCTGAAAATAATTTCGCAAAAAAATTTTTTAAAAAGAGTTGATAAGGTATCAAGATATTTTTGGAAAAAATTAAAAGAACTAGAAAATCAATATATTGAAATTGATGAAATTAGAGGAGCAGGTTTATTATTAGGAATTAAACTAAAATCGAATAATTTAGAATTTTCAGAAAAACTTAAAAAAAACAAACTACTAAATGTTCCTGCGGCAGATAATATTGTTAGATTAGCCCCACCATTAATAGTCTCAAACAAAGAGATTGATGAATCAATAGCAATAATTAAAAAGGTTTTGAAAAAATATAATGATTAAACATTTTATAGATATAGAGAATTTTAATAAAAAAGAGCTGGATGAAATAATTTCTATTGCAAAAAAAATAAAAAAAAATCCAAATAAATTTTTATCCAAATGTAAAAATAAAACTTTAGGCTTAATTTTTGAAAAGCAATCATTAAGAACAAGATTAAGTTTTAATGTTGGAATGCAAAAATTAGGTGGAAATGTAATTGAGCTCAATAATTTGGATATAGGGTTTGATAATAAAAGAGAAAAAGATGAGGATGTTCTAAATGTTTTAGCACAGTTTGTAGATTGTTTAATGATTAGAAATAACAATCATAAAAAACTTGAAGACTTATCAAAAAAAAATGTAATCCCAATAATAAATGGTCTCACCGAACATAGCCATCCCTGTCAAATTCTCGGAGATTTTTTAACAATTCAAGAAAGATTTAAAAAAGATGATGATTTAAAAATAACTTGGATAGGTGATTTTAATAATGTTTTAATTTCACTTTTACATTTACAAAATATTTATTTATTTAAATTAGATGTAGTTATCCCATCAAAAATTTTAAAATCTAATCTTAAAGAATTAAAAATTTATAAAAATAAAAAACTAAACATACTTTCTGACCCGATTACTGGATCAAAAGATTCAAATTGTATTATGACTGATGTTTGGCTATCTATGGGTGAAAAAAATAGAAATAAATTAAAATATTTTAAAAATTTTACAGTTAATAAAAAAATAATAAACAACGCTAAAGAAAATGTTGTGTTTATGCATTGTTTACCAGCAAAAAGAGGTCAGGAGGTAACATCTGAAGTTTTAGATGGAGACAACTCCATCGTTTTACAACAAGCAAAAAATAGAATGTTTATACAGCAAGCAATTTTAATATATGTTTTTAAAAAATAAAATTATAGCTATATTTATATTTATCTCAATTTTATCTTGTCAACCTGTTGAGATAATTAAACCATTTGAAGTAGATATTTCAAAATTAGAAAAAATATCAATAAATGCAAAAGAAATTTTGTTGAAAGTATCATACAATTCTATTTTTTCTGAAGAAAATATTGAAGAGCTTACAAAATTTTCACCTCTTGATTTAATAGTAGACTGGAATAATAAAAACATAAATAATTTTGGAAATGAGAACAAGTTTTTAATTAATATAATTGATGCTTCAATTACTAAAAAAGAAATAGAAAATATTGATGCCAAAAAATATGAGGAAAAAACAATATTTTTATATGAAATATTTTATTTAGTGGAATATGAACTTTACGATAGCAGTGATTTTCTAATTTCTACTGTTACAGTTGAAAGTTCTAGATCTACAACTTCACAAAAATATATTTCTCTTAATGAAACTGAAATTATAATAAACAATTTAATTTTAAATTCTTTAAATGATTTTATTGCTGAAACTAAAACTTTGTTAAAGATGTATATGGGCGAATATATTCAATAACTAATTTTTCCAAAAATTAATGGATAGCATAACCAACACAGTAAAGATTTCTAACCTACCTATAATCATTGTGACAGCTAAAATCCATTTAGCACCAGAATTTATTGAGGAGTAACTTCCTGAGGGGCCTATTATTTCGCCCAAACCAGGTCCAACATTTGAAATGGCAGAGGCAGCTGCTGAAAAAGCAGTTAAAAAATCGATATTAAAGAAACTTAGACAAATTGCAGAAAAAAGGAACAAGAAAATATACATAAAGAAAAAACCCATAACAGAGTTGTAAGTATTTTCATTTACAGTTTTACCATTAAAACGCATTACTAAAACTGCATGAGGTTTAGTTAATTTTTTTATTTGAGTTATCGCCCCTCTAAATAGAATTTGTAATCTAAATATTTTAATTCCACCTGTTGTTGACCCCGCACAGCCACCTATAAACATAATTATAAGCATTATTACAGTTCCAAAACTCCCCCAATTTGAAAAATTAGTTGTTGTATAACCAGTCCCAGTTAAAATTGAAGTCACATTGAAAATAGCATTCCTAAAAGAAAAATTTAATTCTAGTGACAAATTTTTATTTAACCATATTGTCGTAAAAATAATAACTACTAATAGAATTAAAAAAAATAGTTTAATTTGGTCATCTTTAATTAAAGAGTTTTTTTGTTTATGAATTAATTGAAGATATAAAACAAATGGTAAGCTGCCAATAAGCATAAAAAAAATACTTACTATTTCGATTTTAAAAGAGTTGAAATATCCAATGGATTCATTGTAATTAGAGAAGCCACCTGTTGAAATGGTTGTTAAGGAATGAATTATTGAGTCAAATCCCGACATACCAAAGATATAATAAAGTAGTCCACAAATAACTGATAATAAAATATAAAGTAGAAAAAGTTCTAATACAAATTTATTGACTTTAGGAATAGTTTTTTCATATGGATCATCATGTTCCATATGTAAAAGCTGCATTCCTCCAATTTGAAGTGTAGGTAAAATAGCCATCGCTAGAACTATTATTCCTATTCCTCCAAACCATTGTAATAAAGATCTCCAAATAAGAATTCCTTCAGATAAATTTTCTAAATTATATATCACTGTTGCACCAGTAGTTGTGATACCACTTACTGACTCAAAAAAAGCATCAGTGTATGTTAAAGATGCTGAAGAATATACGAATGGTATGGCTCCAAAAAAAGAAATTAAAATCCACGAAGAAATTGTTAATACAAAGGCTTGTCTTATACCTATCTTTACATCTTTTTTTCTAAATGAAAAAAATAAAATTATTCCAATAAAAAAAGTTATTAGGCTAGAATAGAGAAATTGTACCCAATCTTGATTATTATAAAAAAGATCAAAAAACATTGGAATCATCATTGCCGATGCTTCAATACATAATAGAAAACCAATTATGTTGAGTATTGACCTAAAGTCTCTCATTATTTTATAAACTTAATTTAACTTATTTTTCTCAAATGGATTATCCAGAGAAAACTGCGGTATCAAAACATTAAATTTATCACCATTATCATTTTGCATTTCGTAAGCTCCCTCCATGAAACCAGATGAAGTAGTTAAAGGTGTGCCACTTGTATATTCAAATTTTTCACCAGGATTTAGAATTGGCTGTTCTCCAACAACGCCTTTACCACGAACTTCTTGAAGTGTACCGTTCGCATCTGTTATTTTCCAATACCTATTTACTAGCTTAACTTTCTCATTACCCTGGTTGTCTATAGTAACTCTATAAGCCCAAACAAAATGTAAATCATCAGGCTCTGATTGATCTTCTAGATAATAAGGTTTGACTGTAATATTAATTTTTTTTGTAGTTTTTGAATACATAAAAAAAAGATCATTATACCAAAAAATATATAAAAAAAAGTTAATTTGTTTTTTTTATTTCAACTCTTCTATTTATGGGTTGTTCAGTATCATCCGGAGTTAAAATTGCTAGAAATTCCTCACCCATACCCATAATTTTAATTTTGGTTTCATCAACTCCATTTGCAATTAATATTTTTTTTACTACCTCTGCTCTTTTGATAGATAATGATAAATTATAATTTTTTGAACCTTTTGTATCTGTATGTCCCAAAACTAAGAATTCATTTATATTTTCTAAATTTTTTTTTAAAAATAATTTAATTTTATCTTTACTAACATTAGATAAATTTGACTTATCAAAATCAAAATATACTATTTGCATTAATTTATCATTTTTATTTTTTGTTACTATTGTAGCATCAACATTTGATGATTCTTTTTTATTTGTACTCAACGTTTTTTTATTTTTATTTTTTTGTAAATTTTCATAAATTAAATGCATTGATTTTAAAAAATCTTCTTTACATTTATTAATATCCCAAATTTGCCAATTTTCCTCTTGTTGTTCACCCCAACAATCTAGAGACACAATTGCTTTAGCTAAATTATAAGGGTCACTAATTTTTGCATCATCATAAATAGTCATCAAATTTTTATGAGCAATATTTATATCTTTTATTTTTTCTTTTGGTAAATTCCAATAACTAATTTTTTCGGGATAAATATTTTCAATTTTCATACTCAAAAGTGCTTTTTCAGAATATAACTTTGCTGAGTTCCAATCGTGCATTTTTTCAGCTTCAAATATTGCTTTATTTTTATACTCATAATGTAAATAATTTTGAAAATTTAATTCTTTATTACCTTGAATTTTTGAGAGTTCCTTATAGCTTGTTGAGCAACTAATAAGAGATAATCCAGCCATAATTAGTAATAAAGTCTTATACATATTGAACTTTTTAATAGTTATGTAAATTGTCCAAACTAAGACCAAAAATGGGTAAAATTAAGTTCCACCATTTTTTTGATTTGTGAAGTATTTTATTATTGCGCACCAATTAAACTTTAAATAGAGAAAAGACATATTTATTTAAGGAGTTTTTAATGATTAAACATTCTACGTCAGTGGATCAATCGGACAGAAAGGTTCCCTATAATTTGAGACAAAGTGG
>MDSW01001819.1_pt1 | contig 13992 bp, 14 predicted proteins | sample 811171 | NCBI WGS metagenome assembly MDSW01 (sample SAMN05326641, study PRJNA326480) | marine metagenome | isolation source: seawater | place: Atlantic Ocean: North West | collected 2012 | reverse complement strand
CGAAAATACAAAACCAAAAAAAGACAAGAATGTCTTATTTGCCACAGCAAGTAAATCCTCTATAACATACTGGGCAAAACTTGATCTGGAGGACGGTGTCCGTCTTGAAATGCTTTTATGTTTATAATTACCTTTTCTCCCATCTCTACTCTGCTTTCGTGAGTTGCGGAACCCATATGTGGCAGCAAAAGGACGTTTTTTAAATCTTTTAGTCGTGGGTTAATATCGTTTGGGTTTTTATAAACATCTAGGCCTGCCCCTCCGAGTTGGTTTGTTCGTAAAAGTCTGGTTAAAGCACTCTCATCAATTATTTCTCCCCTTGCTGTATTAATTATATATGCGGAGCTGCCTAATAAATTAAGGCGCCGAGCGTTCATCAAATGAAAAGTAGACGGAGTATGTGGTACATGAATGGTCAGAATGTCGATATTTCTTAGCATTTCATCTAAATTATCCCAGTATTTTGCATTTACACGTTTTTCGTTATCAAAATGTAAACGCCTTCTATTGTGATAATGTATTTTTAGACCAAATGACTGAGCTCGCGTCGCTACTGCGAATCCGATTCGGCCCATTCCCAAAATGCCAAGCTTTTTCCCGGCGATTCGTGAGCCTAGTAAATTAGTTGGCGACCAGCCCCGCCATTCTCCATTTGCTAATAGACTTGAACCTTCAGCCATACGTCGAGGCACGCCAAGTATAAGTGCCATTGTCATATCTGCTGTGTCGTTTGATAAAACATCTGGAGTATTACTAACCAATATCTCTTTTTTTAGAGCGGTTTTTATATCAATATGGTCGAAGCCTGCACCATAGTTTGCTATTAATTTGAGCTTTTGGTTAGCTTGAGAAAGCAGCTCACTGTTTAATTGATCTCCTAATGTTGGAACCAATACGTTAGCTTCTCGAAGGCAACGAATTAATTCTGATTTTGGAATTGGTTGCGAGTTTTCATTCAATTTAACATCGAAAAGTTCCCTCATCCTATCTTCGATTGGCTCTGGCAACTTCCGAGTCACAATTACTTTTAGAGGTTTAATTTTCATTTTTGTCATTAGTCTGTTAAAAGCTTTGTGATCACTCTAACGAAACCCCTTTATACATTTCAATCTAAAAACAAAATGATTAAACTAATTCTCCAGAATAAACGAGTAAATTTTTTGGGAAATATTTGTATAATCCTGTCTGTACTTACATGTTTACTGTTCGGTAGTGCTTATTCTCAGACATCGAGATCAAGTTTCGGCGATGTAACTGGTTTACCAATACCAAGGTTTGTATCCACCAAATCAGATAGGGTAAATGTTAGGATTGGACCTGGCAGAGACTACTCAATAAATTGGGTATACCGCCGTAAGGGGCTGCCTCTAAAAGTGATTGCTGAATACGACAACTGGCGAAAGGTCGAAGATTTTGAGGGAGAAGGGGGTTGGGTGCACTCTAGGCTTATATCTGGGAATAGATTCATAATTTTTCTATCGGAAACTTCAAATTTAAAAAGAAAAGCTAACGAGAAATCACCAAATTTAGCGATAATTGAACGAGGAGTAATAGCGAAGCTTTTAAATACAAGCCCCAATTGGTGTAAGGTTTCAGTAAATGGTTTTAGTGGTTGGGTTTTAAGAAGTAGGGTTTGGGGTGTAGAGGAAAATAATTTGTGAAAAATTTACTTTCTAGTCTGGTTGTAAAATGTATCCCTGACCGCGGATAGTTTTTAAATAGCGAGGTACCTTTGGGTCTGTTTCAAGTTTTGTGCGTAATCGTTTTATCTGCACGTCAATTGTTCTAAGTTTATTCTGAGATTCTTCAGAATTATTTGGCTTTACAGAAATGCTACGAATAAGGTCGTCTCTACTTACTACAGAATTTAACCTGCTTGATAATAAGTGAAGAAGTTTAATTTCAGCGGTGGTCAAATGAATCCTTTTGTCTCCTTTCCATAGTTCCCAACGAGAGGTATCATATGCCAGCTCGCCAATCCAAATTTTTTGAGAGGAGTTTTTATCACTTCTAATTGCACTTCTTTTCAATATCGCTTCTACTCTAAGAAGCAATTCTCTCGGTTCAAAAGGTTTTGGTAGATAGTCATCTGCACCCGATTCCAAACCTATAATCCTCTCACTAGTCTCTACTCGAGCTGATAGAAGCAAAACAGGAGCAACTTGTGTTTGTGACAAATATTTCGTTAGTGAAAGCCCATCCTCACCAGGCATCATAACGTCTACTACTGCTAAGTCAAAAACAATAATTTCTATAAGCTTTCTGGCTTCTTTTGAATTTGCAGCAGTGGATACTCTATAATTTTTATCAGACAAAAATCGTTCTAAAAGGGTCAGAATTCGTTCATCATCATCAACTATAAGGAGGTGCTTTCTCTTCATTATTACTTTCTATTTTTACCCAAATTATAAAGTTTTTTTCGGTAATGTTAGTATATCTGATGTAATTGAACAATGTTGCTTTTCTTAATTTGTGATGATATCCAAGACTCTCGGTACAAACGATGGTTGTGTCCAAGGATATATCGCAGTTGGGAATTTTTTAAAATGTGAGGAGGTAAATTATGGAAACCCCTTATGATGACCGTGAGGGCTCAATTTGGCTGGATGGTAATATGATATCTTGGAAAGATGCAAAGGTACATGTCCTGACCCATGCCCTTCACTATGGTTCTTCAGTTTTTGAAGGTGAAAGAGCTTATGGAGGAAAAATTTTTGAGAGTGAAAAACATTCCATAAGACTAATTGAATCTGGAAAGTATTTGGATATGCCTGTGCCTTACCGAGTGGACCAAATAGAACTAGCTAAGCACGAAGTACTAAGACGTGCCAGTGCTGAAGATTTATACATTAGAGCGATAGCTTGGAGAGGCTCAGGCCTAGATATGGGGGTAGCTTCAGCCCGAAACAAAGTGCACTTGGCAATTGCAGCCTGGGAATGGGGAGCCTATTATGGTGATGCAAAGATGAAGGGAGCCAAGTTAGATATATCCAAATGGAAAAGACCAAGTCCAGAGACAATTCCTTCCTTCGCTAAAGCTTCTGGGCTTTACATGATTTGTACGGTTTCTAAGCACGAAGCTGAGGCTAAAGGATGCTCAGATGCCTTAATGATGGACTACAGGGGTTATGTGGCAGAGGCTACCGGTGCCAATGTCTTTTTCGTAAAAGACGGGGTGGTTCATACTCCTTTGCCAGATTGCTTTTTAGATGGCATAACAAGGCAAACAGTTCTGAACTTGTTGCGCCAAAGGGGTATCAAAATTGAAGAGAGGCATATAGAATTGAGTGAGTTAGAAAGTTTCCAAGAGTGTTGGCTCACTGGTACAGCGGCAGAGGTTACACCTGTTGGAGTAATTGGTGATTACAATTTTGAAGTGGGTTTATTAACTAAAGAAATAGCATTAAGCTATGACAAGCTGGTTAGGTTATAGAGTAAAAAATATTCACATTTTGTAGTTTGTTGGAGTTAAGTTGACGCGGCAAAAAATAATAATTGATACAGACCCAGGGCAGGATGACGCAGTGGCAATATTGGTGGCGCTAGCGTCGGACCAATTGGAAGTTTTAGGTATTACTTGTGTTGCGGGTAATGTCGAGCTAGAGTTGACCACCGCAAATGCACTAAAAATTTGTGAGCTTGCGCAGCGACCTGAAATAAACGTATATGCAGGTTCCGATAAACCCTTGTCACGAAAACTAATTACAGCCAAACACGTGCATGGTAGTACAGGTCTTGATGGAACCAATTTACCAGATCCAACAATTGCGACTTCAAAAACTCAAGCAGTAGATTTTATTGTCGACACTTTGGCGAGTTCTGATGAGAAACAGATCACACTATGCGCATTAGGCCCGTTGACTAACATAGCTAAAGCCTTCCGGCAAAGACCTTGTATTTCTAAAAGTGTAAAAAAAATTGTTTTAATGGGAGGGGGGTTATTTGAAGGAGGAAATATCACCCCAGCTGCAGAATTCAACATTTATGTAGACCCCGAGGCAGCATCCGAGGTATTAGCGACTGGGGTAGAAATTGTGATGGTGCCCTTGGATGTCACACATAAAGTTTTGACTTCTCCAAATTTAATTCAAAAGTTTGAGAATTTAGGAACAAAAACAGGTAAAGCTGTTTCTGGGCTGCTAGATTTTTTTGGGAGATATGACTCAAAAAAATACGGCTCAACTGGAGCTCCATTGCATGACGCGAACGTAATAGTATATCTATTGCGCCCTGATTTTTACCAAGGAAAGTTCATTAATGTGGAGGTTGAGACAGTTTCTAACTTAACTCGAGGTATGACAGTGGCTGATTGGTGGCAAGTAACGGATAGAAGACAGAATGCTTTCTATGTAAAAGACGCGCTACCCGAAAAAGTTTTGGGGTTAATTATTGAAAAAATAGCACTGTTACCATAATTATTCCTAGAATAAATTATTAATAATGTAGCGAGATTATAACCAAAACAAGAAAGCTAAAGTTAATTCAAAATTACAGTTTCATTCTATATTATCTGCTAAATAAATGTATAGTAGCAGGTGATTCTAATATATTATTGAGGAGGTTAACCTGTTACCAGACACCATATTAGGCGTTTTATCTGAAAACAAGGCAGAAGATATTCTGAATATCTCCTTAAAGGGAAAATCAGAACAGGCCGATCAAATGATAATAGCTACGGGAACTTCTAATAGACATGTTTCGGCGCTCAGCGAAAAAGTTATAACTGAGGTTAAAAGTCAGAAAGGCATTTATGCTAGAACTGAAGGTTTAAATAATTCTGACTGGGTTCTTATTGATTTTGGCGATGTAATTGTTCATATCTTTAGACAAGAAGTTAGAGAGTTTTATCAATTGGAAAGAATTTGGCAAAATGTGAATCAACATAAAACGGATTCGGGAAATGTCTAATTATGAAAATTCAGCTCTATTTTGTCGGAAAAATGAAGAATAGCCCAGAAAAGGATATTTTTGACAAATACTTAATAAGATTTCGGAAACTGGGACATACCACAAAACTTTCGCCGAGCAAAATGTATGAATACGATGAAAGCAAAGTGTATTCAGATAAACAGGTGGTTAAGTTTCGGCAATTGTTTTCGAGAAAAGGGGTAGTGAGTGTTTTACTTGACGAAAGTGGTCACAATATATCGTCACCTAGTTTTGCCCAATTTTTACAAAAAAGTAGGGATAATGGTCTTTCAGAAATAATATTTTTTGTGGGAGGAGCAGACGGAGTGCCCTCTAAATTTAAAAGTGAATTTAACAGATTGATTTCCTTTGGAACGATGGTTTGGCCACATATGATTGCAAGAATAATGCTTATGGAACAATTATACAGAGCGAGTTCAATAATTGCTGGTTCACCATACCATAAATAATAATAAAAAAATGTGTTGGTTAGAGAGTAAACTAGCCTGCTTGAAGGAGTATTCGCTACTTGATTGAGAATAAAAAGCCATTAGTTCTTTGCGTTATGGATGGCTGGGGGGTAAGAGCCAGGTCAGATAACAATTCTATCGCCATGGCGAAAACACCAAACTTTGATTTTGTAACAAAAAATTATCCCACGACCTTGCTGAGAGCTGACGGCGTGCATGTTGGGTTGCCGTATAACCAAATGGGGAACTCTGAGGTAGGCCACATGACTATTGGTGCTGGCCGAGTGACCATGATGACATTACCTCGGATCAATCAGTCAATTTCAGACGGTTCTTTAAAAAAATCTACAGAATTAAATAATTTTATTTATGATTTAAAAAAGAGTGGCGGCGCTGCTCATTTAGCTGGGCTTGTTTCTGACGGGGGAGTGCACTCACAGCAAAACCATATAGAATATATAGCAAATATGATTGCTGAGTCGGGTGTAAAAGTGAAAATACACTGTTTCCTGGATGGCAGAGATACGCCACCGAAAAGCGGGATAGAATATTTTTCGCGATTGCAGAATAATTTGTCCCCTGGGATAGAAATTGTGTCTTTAGTAGGTAGATATTTTGCTATGGATCGGGACTTGCGATGGGAGCGCACGGCAAAAGCTTATAGAGTTATCATTGAAGGAAAAGGCAAGAAAAAGTTGGATCTCTTCAAGGCGATAGCTGAACAATACAAAGAAGGCATCACGGACGAGTTTTTAGAACCTATTGTTTTAAATAGCTATAAGGGCGTTGCTTCAAGTGGAGATGGTTTTTTCTTTCTGAATTTTAGAGCAGATCGAGCGAGACAATTATTAACTGCGGTTTTAGACCCAAACTTTTCAGAATTTAAAAAAGAAAAGCATTATGCTTTTGGGCCAGTTTGTGGTCTTATTGAGTATTCAAATAAGCTTAACTCCCTCCTAAATAGTCTGACCAAAACAAAGAAAATTAAAAATACGTTAGGTCAATGCCTAAGTAAAAACCACTTAAGCCAACTTAGAGTTGCCGAAACTGAAAAATATGCCCATGTTACCTATTTTTTTAATGCGGCGGTTGAAGATCCTTATTCGAAGGAGTCCCGTGTTCTGATCCCAAGCCCAAAGGTTTCAACTTATGATTTGAAACCTGAGATGGCAGCAAGAGCAGTCACAAAAGCAGTTTTAAAGGCTATTAGAGAAAAAACTCACGATGTTATTGTGGTTAACTATGCGAATCCAGATATGGTGGGGCATACTGGCAACTTGGAGGCAACTGTTTTGGCTTGTCAGACTGTTGATAAGGGGTTAGGTCAAATAATCAAAGCTTTAAATAAGGTGAAAGGCACTCTTGTTCTGACAGCTGATCACGGTAATTGTGAACAAATGCGCGATGATGAAAATAATTCACCCCACACCGCTCACACTTTAAACCCAGTTCCGTTTTCTATTGTTGGTCCCAGCCCTATATTCGAACTTCGCCATGGTGCCTTGAGTGATATCGCTCCCACCGTACTTGATCTTTTAAATATAGATAAGCCATTAGAGATGACGGGCTATTCGCTCATAGAAAAATGATCTGTTAAGCGTAAACTCTCACTCTATGAGCGTGAACAAATCTATCTAACAGACGCGACTCATTTATCATTTACTAACAGGGAAAATTCCCATAATTACACTCTAAGTGCCAAACTGGCTTTTAATATTGTAACATTTCGAAAGGTTAACATAATGAGCAGATACAAAAAATCATTAGTTATTTTGGTGACTTTACTCGTGGGGGCTTTGCACTCTATGTCAAATGGCTCGCTGCTCGCTGCTTACGGTGAGGATCGTAAACAGGTGTATGAACAACTTAATGTTTTTGGCGAAGTGTTTGACCGGGTTAGATCCACCTATGTCGAAAGTGTCGAGAGCAAGGATTTGATAAGAGCCGCTATAAATGGGATGTTATCATCTTTAGACCCACATTCAGGATATTTGCCGCCTGAGCATTTTGAAGACATGCAAGTAGATACCAAGGGTGCGTTTGGAGGTCTAGGCATAGAAGTTACCCAAGAGGACGGTTTCGTAAAAGTTGTGTCTCCCATGGATGGAACCCCAGCCTTCGAAGCTGGAATACAAGCTGGAGATTTCATAACTCACGTTGATGGAGAGCCAACATTGGGCCTAACTTTGGGTGAAGCGGTTGATAAAATGCGTGGGCCGGTTGGGTCCGAGATCGTATTGACAATTGTAAGGTCGACAGAAGATGATCCATTTGAGGTTACAATAGTTAGAGATACGATTAAACTAACCGCTGCAAGGGTTAGGGTAGACGACAATATTATTATCCTGAGAGTAACCACATTTAATGAGCAGACAACGCCGAATCTAATAGATGGTATTGAAGAAAAAATTAATTCTTTGGGAGGGTTAGATAATGTTGCTGGGTTCGTTATTGATTTGCGTAATAATCCAGGTGGCTTGCTCTCAGAAGCTATTTCTGTCACTGACATGTTTCTAGAGAAAGGTGAAATCGTGTCTACTAGGGGAAGAAAGCTTGATGACGGAGATCGTTATAACGCAAATCCGGGAGATATTTCAAAAGGTAAGCCGATAGTGGTGTTAATCAATGGGGGGTCAGCATCGGCCTCTGAGATAGTAGCGGGCGCGCTTCAGGATCACAAACGAGCTATAATCTTGGGGACCAAGAGTTTTGGGAAAGGTTCAGTTCAATCAATACTCCCGATAGGGAAAGAAGGTGCAATTAGATTAACTACAGCTCGATATTATACACCTTCGGGTAGGTCTATTCAGTCGCTCGGAGTTGCGCCAGACATTCTTGTAGAACAAAGAGCGCCACTTAGTGATGAAGAGTTTGAAAAACTAAGAGAAAGTAGACGAAGATTGACAGAAGCTGACCTGCAAGGAGCTCTTTCAAATGATAGTTTGTCAGAGGAAGATATTAATCGAATGGAAATGGATCAGGAAAAAGAGGAGACAACGGCAAAGAAAAGACAAGAAGATTATCAAATTGCATATGCTTTAGACCTGATTAAAGGAATGAGCATATACGCTTTTCAAGAGGGTAATTGAGTTTCTCAAATGCAAAATGAAAAATATAGAAATTGTGTAGGCATAATGCTGATAAATAAAAACAAGCATATATTTGTCGGACAGCGTCTTGATTTTCGCTCTGATGCTTGGCAAATGCCTCAGGGTGGAGTTGATCGTGGGGAAGCACTTAAACAGGCTGCTTTACGGGAATTGCAGGAGGAGACATCAATAGGTGAGAAAAGTGTGGAAGTGATCCAGGAGTCAAAGAACTGGATAAAATATGATTTGCCAAAAGAGCTGGTCCCTTTGCTTTGGAATGGACGTTTCGTAGGTCAGACGCAAAAATGGTTTCTAATGCGATTTAATGGAAGAGATCGGGATATCAACATTAATACCCAAAAGCCAGAGTTTTGCAGGTGGAAGTGGTGCAAGAAGAACGAACTTGTAGACTCAATTGTGCCTTTCAAAAAGAGAACATATGAAATAATTTTAGAGGAATTTACTGATTATTTGGATTAGTTGTCATGCTCGAGCTCAGATTTGCGAATTAATGGAAAAAAAATGCCACTTGACCAGACCCCATACCAAAGCTCACCATCGTGTTTTTTTATTCTGCCTAAATCTACAATTCGATAAAAAGTTTTTCTGTCTATAAGCGCATCTAAATTGTTCCTTACTATTACATAAGGGCAGGGTTGTGTAGAGTTTTCTTTGTATTCTATACGCAGTGGATGTTCTTTGTTCAAATTAACGATTTCCCCAAGTTGGGTAGTGAAAGATATTAACTGTGTTTTACCGGACCCCTCAATTAGTAATTGATCAATCACGAACGGAGCATCATCAACCGTAATACCAATTTTCTCAACTGGTGTGACTAGAAAGAATTTATCGTCTTCTCTCTTAAGGATACTCGAAAATAACTTGATCAAATTAAGCCGATTAATTTTTGAGCCTTGATATAGCCAGCTGCCGTCTCGCAAAATCCTTATATCTAGATCGCCGCAGTATTCGGGATTCCAAAGGTGAACTGGCGCCACTGTCTTGACGTGTATTTTTTTTATGGCGTTTTCTAAACGATTGATCTTATTTTCGTCCAATTCAAAAAAGCCCCTTCACTTAGATTTAGCGCTCTCTTTTTCACAATATGTACATATTATATAAGATTAACTAAAGTAAAATAAAGGCGCCGTTTGTATTTTGTTGGAACACTAAATTTTGAAGATACACAGTTTAAGGCATAAGAAAGACTGTTGTTTTGTTGAAATCCTTATCGTATCGTTCTAGATTATTTAATTGTGAAAAAAAGAAAATTAATATTTGTAAATATATACTTTAAGTGGAAACGTTATGAAATTAGATCACTGTTATAATTTCCATGATTTTAGACTTTTGGCGAAGAAAAAACTTCCTTCACCAGTTTTCAATTACATAGATGGTGCTGCCGATGATGAAGCCACATACAGACGCAATTCTGATTCTTTCAACGAGGTTGACTTAATTCCAAATGTATTGAGAGGGGTAGAGGATGTAGATCTTTCAACTACCATCTTTGGAAAGAAAATTGGAATGCCTCTATATTGTGCTCCCACAGCACTTCAACGATTATTTCATTTCGAGGGAGAAAAAGCTGTCGCAAAGGCGGCTCAAAAATATGACACTATGTTTGGAGTTTCCTCTCTAAGCACTGTGAGTGCAGAAGAAATCAGCTCGTTAACTGATGCGCCCAAAATGTTTCAATTTTATTTTCACAAAGATAGGGGTCTAAACTCAAACATGATTGAAAGGGCACGCGCCGCAAAGTTTGATGTTATGGCTCTAACCGTTGATACAATTACAGGGGGTAACAGAGAAAGAGATTTAAGAACTGGGTTTACGATACCTCCAAAGTTAAGTTTAGGAGGACTATTAAGTTTCATCTTAAAACCAGGATGGGGACTAAATTATTTAATAAAACCAAAGTTTGATCTTCCGCATTTGAAAGACCACGTCGGTGCTGGAACAAATACGGTAACTTCCATTGGTGACTATTTCTCCAATATGTTAGATCAATCCATGGATTGGTCTGATGCAGAAAAATTGTGCGCTGAATGGGGTGGACATTTTGCATTGAAAGGTATTATGAGTGTTGAAGACGCGAAGCGAGCGGTGGATATAGGTTGTAGTGGTGTAATTGTCTCAAATCATGGAGGTCGCCAATTAGACGGGTCCTCGGCGCCTTTTGATCAATTATCAAAAATTGTTGATGCCGTGGGTGATAAAGTCGATGTGATATGTGAGGGAGGAATTCAAAGAGGCACCCATGTTCTGAAAGCGCTGGCTCTAGGAGCAAAGGCATGCTCTGGAGGGAGACTTTACCTATATGCTTTATCAGCAGCTGGTCAGCAAGGAGTTGATAGGGCTTTAGGTCTGCTTCGTGCAGAAATCGAACGAGGAATGAAGTTAATGGGCTGCCGCAAAGTTTCTGATTTAAACAGAACTATGCTTAAACCGCGAAAGCAAACCTAGTTACGCCATGGTTTATCCTTGCCTGGCCTTGAACCGACGCTGCGTTTTGTTTATGACATAAATTCGGCCTTTTCGGCGAACTATTCTACAATCTCTGTGCCGTTGTTTCAGTGATCGCAAAGAATTTTTTACTTTCATCACGAACTTCCTTTTCTATTAAATGGTTCCATTTTTTAAGTGGTCATGGTACCATTCGTGTTCCATGGTGGGCGTAACTGGGATTGAACCAGTGACCCCTTCGATGTCAACGAAGTGCTCTCCCGCTGAGCTATACGCCCCATAAAAATTTAATTTGTCGAGTGTACTAGAATATTGAGTGTTTAGCCTATAGACTAGAGGCATATAAATCGGGTTGCCTAAAGGTTCAAGTTTTTTTTTAGGAAGCTAATGTTTTGAAAGAAAATTAAATTGATAAATTCTCATAGTTTACATTCTCCAAAAATCCTAAAGAGTCCAATATTATTTAGCAGCCCACATTCTGGTCGAATTTATCAAAAATCGTTTCTAGATCAGACTGGTCTTAGTCTGGAACAAATGAGAGCGTCTGAGGATTGTTACGTTGATGATCTTGTTGAAACAGCTACAAGGTTTGGTTGTACCATCCTTCAGGCGCATTTTCCTCGTGTGTTCGTCGATTTGAATCGTTCTTTTGAAGATTTAGATCCAAAGCTAATTAGAGATGTTGATGATAAAAAAACAAATAAGCGAATTGAAGCGGGTCTCGGCGTAATCCCCAGGGTGGTAGGAAGTGGAACCGAGATTTACGATAAGAAACTTTCTAAGGCTGAAGTTAACCTTAGGTTAAGAGCATTCTATTTCCCTTATCACTCACAGTTACAAAAAGAACTGGCCAAAATTAAAAGAATTTTTGGTTACGCTATTCTTTTAGACTTTCATTCTATGCCACATAGTGCTCTCCAATTGTTTGAGAAAAACAGTGTTGATAGACCAGAAATAGTTCTGGGGGATGGTTATGGGACTTCTTGTGAGCCCTGGTTAGCAGACTTTTTGACTCGAAAATTTGTCATGACCGGATTTAAGGTGGCAAAGAATACACCATTTTCAGGAGGTTTTATAACGAGAAAATATGGCTCTCCTAAAAATAAAATGTATGCGATTCAGATTGAGATAGATCGGTCACTTTATATGAATGAAAATAATTACTCTTTAAAGGACGATTACATTACTTTCAAAGGAAAACTTGAGAAAGTAATTAAATCTGTGTCTCAGGTCAGACACCCAGACGCAACCCACTACGACGCGGCTGAGTAGAAATTAGGTCCGAGTCCCCCGATCAAAAAAATTATAGAATGACCTTCCCTTGAAAATAGAGCTTTTGCCAAATTTTCGCCGGATTGAGTCCATGGTTTCTTCCGTCAATTGAGCACTTAATTGTTTATCTTCGTCGAAAAAAAGATCAAAATTTGTTTTCGTCTCCTGTAATTTTGATAAAGCCGTAACGGATATGCCGACGAGTTTTATTTTAATATTCTTGTCTACTTTTGTAAAAAGTCTCGTTGTGGCTTGGAATAACAATTCTGCCAAATTTGTTGGTCTTTCTAATCGAGTAGAAAAAGTGATGAGTTTTTTTCTGTCTGTTTTTATTTTTAATGTTAATTGACTTGTTTGAAGTCCAGTCTTTTTTAAACGACTGGAAACTGTTTCACAAATCCCCCAGAGGCGGAACTTTATATAGCTGGGCTTAGAATTTGAGTTGTCAAAAGTTATTTCGTTTGAAATAGATCGAGAAGATTTTTTGGGATCAACAGGACTGTTATCAAGTCCTCTAGAAAAATGCCATAATTTGCCGCCCAGTGCACCATAATTTTGTTCTAGCTCCAGTTTATTATATCTATTTAGATCGCGAATAAATGTTATCCCATCTTTATGAAGTCTTTCCAGGGTTTTTTCCCCCACGCCTCTTAAAATTGATATTTTTTTTGTTTTTATAATATCCTTCGCATCAGATGTGTCTACTACCGTCAAACCTCTCGGCTTCTCTAGGTCAGATCCTATTTTTGCGAAGAGTTTATTAAAACTTAATCCAATTGACACTGTTATGCCAATAGTTTCTTCTATGTGCTTAGCCGTTTGAGCTAACAGAGCCACAGGAGATTTTTTGTGCAATCGTCCGGTGCCGGTTAAATCTATGAAGGCTTCGTCTATCGAGACAAATTGAACCAAAGGGGTTAATGACAATAAAATGTTTCTTATTTCTAAACTGACTTTTTTGTAAAGTTTCATCCGGGGCTTTATAATGACGGCTTGGGGACATAACAGTTTAGCCTTGAAAATCGGCATCGCGGATCTTACTCCACTAATCCTAGCTATATAACAACATGTAGTGACCACCCCATTATTGCCTCCCCCAACGATAACTGGTAAATTTGCAAGCGAAGGGTCTTCTCTTTTTTCTACCGAGGCATAAAATGCATCACAATCAACATGTGCAACATTTAAAACTTCTAACTCTGGGCTAAAAACGATTCTTGGTGAGCTGCACCAGCGGCATCTTTTCTCTCCATCAGCAAGCGTAGAAAAGCAATCTCGACAAACCCCTGGCATTCCTCAAACTTTGCCTGCAAACGACAATTTTGGTTTGAATTCGAGGTTTTCTATTTCTGTTAACATCTCAAATACCGTTTCTTTTGGATGAGGTGATTGATGAATTGGCCTACCTATAACGATAAAGTCTGAACCATTTTGAATGGCTACTCTAGGGCTACATACTCTCTTTTGATCGTCCTTGTCAGAATCTTTTGATCTTCGTATTCCGGGTGTCACGATGAGTTTTCCTTCTGACTCCTTCAAAGAACGAATTCTTAAAGACTCGTGAGCAGAGGCTATTACACCATCGGCGCCTTCGATAAATGCTTTCTTCGCGCGCTCAACAACTAGATCAGTTAAATCTCCTGATTGCACGAGAGCGTTATCCAAATCTAAACGGTCGACATTAGTTAGAAATGTTATAGCCAGTACCTTTAGTTTATTGTCTCGCCTGCCCTTTACCGCGGCACGAATGACATGGGGGTCGCCGTGAACAGTCAAAAAATCAACAT